>Ga0310900_10000001_pt1 | contig 108492 bp, 188 predicted proteins | sample C24D1metaG_FD_203879 | JGI IMG/M metagenome (GOLD analysis project Ga0310900, IMG submission 203879) | Lab incubated soil microbial communities from West Virginia University Organic Research Farm, Morgantown, WV, United States - C24D1 | ecosystem: Environmental > Terrestrial > Soil >...
TTTTTTGTGCCCACCGGTCTCCATTGTTCCAGGTCGATAAATAGAGTTTGTTGCAATAAGATCTTCAATATTGTCTGGCACAAGATCTTTTAAGTAGGCACTCATCCCATCTCCATTAAATTGGAAGACATCTATCATGTATCCATTTTGAAAATACCAGTATGTCAATTCATCATCAAGTGGAATTTCTTCCATCACTAAATCAACATAATGATTTTCTTTAACTGACCTGAAGATGGCTTTTACCTTATCTAGCTGATTAAGTCCCAGGATATCATTTTTAAGAAACCCCATTTTATCCAATAGAGCTCCATCTATCTCACTGACAATTATTCCATTGTCCATTCTCACTGGAATAAGGTCCCAAATATTTACTCTTTCTCCATCCACAAATTTTGGAAAAATCATTGTGGCTGCAGCATGCACTCCTCTATTTCTTATTGCACCAAGGCCAGCTTCCAAACTATTAACAAGTTTATAATTACTCTGTATGAACTCTTTAAGAGGAGGAGTCTTGCTAGAATATGCAAATAATTCTGACATATCCTTTATTTCATCTGCCGCTTTTTTTGGCAATGTAGCCGTCACATAGTTTATTTTATGGAACGGTATGCCAAATATTTTGGCCACGTCCTTTATTAAGGATTTTACTTTCAATACCCCAAATGTTCCAACATAGCATGTTGAGGCTGGCGTATATTTATTTACCAGATATTGTTTTACCTTCTCTCTGCCCTCAGATTCAAAATCGCTGTCAATATCTGGAAGAGATTCTTTTAATCTGGCGGGGTTTAGAAATCTTTCAAAATACAAATCATATTTTATTGGATCTATTTTAGTCACACCAAGTAAATAAAGAACCAAACTTCCAGCAGCCGATCCTCTGCCCAAATTTCTAAAAATATTGTTCTGATCGGCAAATTCACATATTTCCCAGGTTATAAGGAAATAATCTATAAATCCCCCTTGGTTAATAATATCTATTTCAAATTCTATGCGGTCCAAATATTCATCTTCTCTACCCTGCACTTTATCTGTAATCTTTTTATCAAATCCTCTTTGAATCAAATAAAAAAATAGATCTTCATTGCTGTCAAATTGGTTAGCCTGATCAGAGCTCATTTCATACGATGGCAAATAAAATCTACCAGAATCTATTTTGAAATCACATAAATTATTTATCTCAACTGTATTTTCGATTGCTTCCTGAAAAAATTCCTCAAATCTATCTTGATCTTCAAATAAGCTTGAGAGTGCCGTATAATTATCTTCCAACGACTTCATGTATTGATCTTCTGATTGCTCTTGAGATGACCCCTTTTGAATTTTGTTGAGAATTATTTTTGTTAAAGCATCTGATTTGTCAAGATAATAAGCATCATTTATCAGAACCGGCTTAATCATGTCTTTGAAATTTGTCAAATAATTATTAAGATATCCCAACCATCTTTGATCTCTTTCATTACTCTTATATTCTACTGCATCGAACTGGAAATATATTTCATCAAAACATACTTGACAATTTATTATTATGTCCTCATTTAAATATTCTCCTGGTGTCAAAACACATATTACACCATCAGCAAGATTTAATAAATCACTTTCCTTTATAAAATTACCGCCGTTGTCTACATTGATAATTTTATTGATGTTTAGAAGGCTTCTCCAGCCCTTTTTATTCTTTATGTATAATTTAACGTCATAAGTAATATCGTTGCCCCTGAGTACTGTTACTGTTTCTCCCAGGATACTTTTTAGCTTGTTTGCCTTACATGCATTCTGAAAATACAGTACACCGGCTAAAGTATTCTTTTCGCACAATCCTAGAGATCCGTATCCCAAAAATTTTGCTTTTTTGCACCAATCCGAATAATCTCTTGATCCATTCAATACTTCATATTTGCCTCTGACCCCCAAGAATGGAAAATTTTCTACCTGGAGATTTATATTAGAATTCCCTAGGTGCTTAAATGGCCTTAATTTTATTTCATCAATCCTGGAATAGAACCAATTTTGCCCAAATTCAAAAAGAAAATACTGTATTTCGGGTGTTGAATCTAATATGTCCATCTCCTCATCTGAGAGAAGAAAAATAAACTCTTCACTAAATATTTTATCTTCTTTATGATCTATTACGATCATTTGTCCAGCTCCTTCTACCAATATTATCTTATCCGATAATGCTTCGGCAGATATATGATTGGCCTCTATCCAGCTTATTAGGTCCATCGTTAAGTTAATTAATTTTTAGATTCTGAATACTCTTTCATTATCAAAAATAATTCTTGCTTTTCTTCAATTGTTTTTGCCTTAAATATTAGCTCAAGACATCTTGAAAATACTTCAGAATTTTCATCATAAATCTCTTCTGCTTCTGAATCATTAAAATGTTTCTCTATTTCCTTTAATAGTCTGGTAGATGAGATTTGCATCTGATTATAAATCATCTTCATTTTTCCGGTAACTTTCCCCTTCAGGAACCATGACCACCCCTCCGATTGCTTGAACATATTTGCCCACATAAACATGGCAAATTGTGTTTGATTTAATGTTGTTTTTTCTACGATCTCTTCAGTAATCATGCGATCTTTAATTTTTTAATTAATCTTTTTCTCCTTAGTCTTAATTGTGCTATCATGTATCTGATGTACAAATCTTTTGTTGGCTCATCAAGGGTGGCAAAAACTGGATCATTTTCCAGCTCTTTCCTCTCTTCCCACATTTCAATCAAAGTATCATAATACTCAATATCCTGTTCGCCAATAATATTCTTTTTTATTTTAAATAACTTATCTTTTAACGTTAACTGTTTTTCCATTAAAATATTCTATTTACCTGATTGAACTTGTATAAATTAATATCATCACTATTCTTGAACTTTACATGAATCTCCTTGTTTTCAACATCACACTTTTTAATTTCCCCTATCTTAAACTCTCCATCTCCCAAGTACACTTTGCATTCGCATCCGGTTCTGTAATAAGATAAAATATCTCTTTTTTCAAGATCAATTCTATTTGCTTCACTTATGTACATAAAATTTGGAATACCTTTTGTAAGAACAGTTTGCCTATACAAATCATAGTACATTTTATGATCTGTAAAAATAGAAGGAAGGTCATTTCTAAGAGAAAGATTTGTTATTTTCCCCTTTTTAAATCCCATTATTTTTGCCCAATACTTCTTATCGGATTCATTAACATAAATTTTATTACGCAGATAGGCAATAAAAAATTCTTGCTGCAGCACATTTAAGAAATCATAAATGCTTAAATTTCTTGTCTTATCATCTTTCCTCTCTAGCATATGTTTTACTTTAAAATTATATTATTGATAGTATTTAATCCAAATTCAAGTGGTGATTGCAAATTATCCAAAACATCCATCAATTGATCTAGTGTGATATCTCCAGGATCACATTCAGTTAATTTTGCAACCAGAACATTAAAATATTTACTTAATTCAAATGCATACTTAAATGTATCCTTATAAGCATCTGGATCAAACATGAGCACTATATTTTTTACTCCTGCGATCTGAAGCTTGTGTATTTGCTCATCAGAAATCTTCTTTCCAAAGCATGCTACACATTTTAACTCTGAGTCATGATACAAATTAAGTAACTTTGTTACGTTAAATTTATCAAATACACCTTCTACAGCTATTACCGTATTAGTTTTACCCCTTTGTATTTCTTCATATCCAAATAACATTTTGCCAAAATCAGATACAGAGTTAAGATATCTTGCATGCTTTATGCCCCTTATCTTTAAAGCTTGTACTTCCTCCTTTGTTTTTTTTGATCTAGCTATGTATCCAACACATTTTCCCCTCTCTTCTATTAAAAGAATAATTCTGTCTTTATATCTACTTAATATTTTTGATGAGCCAAATTTATATTTTTCAAAATCCTCTGGAGTTATTCCCCTATTTTCAAGGTACTCATCTGAGTGTAATCTTTTGAATCCGGTTGGCAGTGCTTGTTCTTGTAAATATAAACTATTTTCATCAAACCTTACTATAGTTTTTGTTAAGTTACTTAAATTTATTTTTAATAACTTTTCACTAAAGATTGAAGTGTCCCTAAATACCTTAACTAAGTCCAATCTATCTAAGTGTTTAAGAAGGGTATATAATCCTCCCTCCTCATTACACTTTAGGCACCTAAACTGATATGATTTATTATTCCCCCTCTTGTCTATTTCATCAGTTTTTTTCTTAATAAAGAAGTGACCATCTCCCTTTTGGCAATAAGGACAATCTGCGGTTAATTGATTTTTGTTTGCTGGATGAACGTTTTCAAGAAGTTCATATAAATCTATATCTGCAACCATGAATTTTATTAATATATATTAATCCTCATCATCAAAACTATTAATAGTTTTTTCTTTACTCCATGCATCAGAAAAATCCTTATCCTTAAATAAGGAAGCAAGTCCGGTTATTTGTTTTAATCTTAAAAGCTCATCTCTGTCCATTCCAACATGTTTTAATATCCATGCATCACTCATTCCGGCATTTGTAAGCTCTGCAACAATGTTTGACATAAGATCTATAGAATGCGATCCCCTGGCCCTATTATGTCTTATTGTTGAAGCCATTCTGTCAGAAATATCTTTTTGACTTTTTCTTATAAATGTTAGTGGCACCCTTCCGTATGTAGATTCACTTATATCTGGATACATTCTTTCCATTAATCTTCTATGAAATCCATCAACAATTTTGATATTATTCCCCTCATTAAAAGTAACTATGCTCATTGTATATCCGTCTTCGGCAATGGAGGTATGAAGCAAATCAAGTTCCGGTTTTGCAATAGCGTTAGGATTATATTCATTTGCCTCAACATCTTCAGATTTTTTCCATAAAACACAATCCACTGGATGGTGTTTGAGTGGACTAACCTCATGAAGCCCCATTCTAATTTCATTTAATGCTTCTATTTTTTCATCAGTACCATCTATACTATTAATTGTGTCTTGCAAAAATAAAATTATTTCTTTCAAGTCTTCCTTGCTCATATATTTTTTCTTTGAGTTAATACATTTTTATATTTTGCTTCCGCCCCCTGCCTTAATTCATTTTCCTCTTTGGTCAAAGAGAATCCCATATACTTACATAAAAAATCATTCTTTAATATACATACGCACATCCTTTTATATGTTGGTATTTCTGTAAATTCTGTAATATCAATATCATCCAAATATTCCATCGTCACTGGCAATTTTCTTGTACTGTAATTTGTTTCTTTGCCAACCTTATGTGGAATATTTAATTCTATCAGCTTATTAATGACCTCCTGTGAAAGACATCCACCCTTCTCCCGCCAAAATTTCTGACTGGTTAGAAGTTTTTTTTTATAATTATCTCTTGTTGATGCTGGAAGAGTTTTTAATAAAAATTCCAGATAGCTCTTCCAATTGTGTCCAGGTGGCAATTTTATTGATCTCCAGCCCATTGCAGTTGTTCCGCCATATAATCCAGTAAAATTAACACCATTCACCCTAGATATCAATTTACCCCATGTATTTGGCTCAATAACCCTATACAATTTTAAACTCTCTTGAGCAGTAGATAAAAATGGACTTGCCACTCTTTGCTGATCTATTGTCACTCCAGCCTTGTAAAATATATCATAAAGCTTATTGTAATCCCACTCAAATTTGCAATTTGCTATCCATATATCTTCAGTTATCCAATCGTATACCGGATATGCATTATATACATTTTCATACATTTCCTTTGTCCAAGGGATATCATTATATTTTCTATTGTTTCTATCACTATGTATTGCCCTCCATCTATTTAAACTTTCTTGAGTTCTAATTCCAACTAGACATGCTGTTTTAACTGCCCCCGTTTTTTCATGTATCCATCCACTAAATTTTTCTTGAAATTCATAATCCCACATTGTTTCAGAAAAAAAAGGAAAATCTTTCTCTGTATAGCATTTCTTTGGAAGCTTGCTTACCCATAGGTCTTTCTTCTCTCTGTCCCAAGGTCTCCAATAATTTTCATGCATTGATGTACAGGTCGTTACTTTAAACGGTACACAGCACCTATATACTTCCAAAATATCAGAGTTTTTTTCTAATTCCCTATCTACGTATTCAGTAGTTAAAGTATATTGTGCTTCATAATCAAGATGAAAAACACCTAATTTTCTATTTAATTTATTTTTTCTAATGTAGTCTATGCAGAGATTTAGCAAAACACCGCTGTCCTTTCCACCGCTGAAGGAAACATATACATTGTCAAACTCTTCAAATATGGTTTTTAATCTTTTCTGAGAAGCTTCAAATACGTTCATTGTTTAAGACTTTAAAAGATGCATACTAAACCACTTACTTCCTTTGCCAGTTGTTTTAAATCCTAAAGATTCCCAATTTTTAATATCATCAATCTTAACATAAGATGACGCGATCTCATAAGCAGATTCTTTAAAATCTTTTAATATTTCAGATAATAATGTCTTGAAAGTCTGAACATGAGCTGCTTTTGGATCTATATAAACATTTCTAATTGCAAATGTTGACTTTAAGCAAACTATAGATGCAAATGCAGCCAAGCCGCTTTTTCCATGCATCAAGTACCATTTATGATCTTGTGTAGTTACCACCGGATAATTATCAAAATACTTTCTGCCGGCCACACTCATGACAATTGGGCCAATTTCAGAATATACTTGAGGGTCTAGCCCATCTATCTTTTTAATATTTGTTTCCATACTTTGAATTTTACGCTCTCTTAATTCAATTTGTTTTAATAAAGAATAATATTCACTTTTTGGCTTTGAAAATCCCAAAGATTCTAAACAGATATCGTTTTTTAATATTGCTCTACAAATCGCCTTATATGATGGAGCTTTATTAAGTGCATCCAGTCTAATTGGAACTTCATCTGGAATTCCTTCATGATAATCCCTAGATTCCCAGGTTTCAATGTATTGATTAATTTTATCTATCATTTAGAATTATCAAATGTAATAAAAACTTTTATAATAAACTAGACTCAAACTGAATAATTATTTTTTCTGCTGCTTCATTGGCCCTATTTTGCTCTTCTGAACTCAAATTACCCCAAGCAATTCTGGTTAAAATTTCTGGCACCTTGTGCAAATACGAGCAAGATGCTTGACCTAGCCAAGATCTTCTATTGCAAGACACATTTGTCAAGTTTACCTGAGAAGATACTGGCCAATGAATCAATATCAGTTTCATGATTCTCTCAAAATCACCAACATTTCTTAATAAATCTTCTGCTTTTTTAATTAATAAATCATCATTTGTGTCTGAAATATAATCATACATTCCATTTTGAAAATCTTCCCATTTTTCATATCTATGAAATATTCTCTTAATTTTCATACCCCATTTTTCCCAAAAGCTCTGATTCAATTAATTCCAATATTTCTGGATTATCCTCTAATGTCTTTTTTACATTTTCTCTGCCTTGACCAATTTTTTGATCTAGGAAAGAGTACCATGAGCCAGTTTTTTTGATAATTTCAAACTCTTCTGCTAGATCAACTACTTCACCCATCCTATCTATTCCAACTCCAAATACGACATCAAAGGCGGCTGTCTTAAAAGGAGGTGCCACTTTATTTTTAATTACTTTTACTTTTACCTTACTGTTCACCACATTTCCATCCTTATCTTTATCTCCCGATGTTCTTGACACTTCTATTCTTTGACTGGCATAGAATTTAAGAGCGTTGCCGCCGGTAGTTGTAATTGGATTGCCAAAAACAATTCCTATTTTTTCCCTTGTTTGATTTATGAATATACATAGAGTATTAGTCTTGTGTATATTTCCGGTCATTTTTCTTAATGCCTGACCCATTAGTCTAGCCATGATCCCCATTTTAGATTCTCCCATCTCTCCATCCAGCTCAGATTTAGGAACAAGAGCGGCTACTGAATCAATAACCACTACTCCAATTTCACCAGATTTAACCAATATATCGGCAATTTCCAATGCCTGTTCTGCATTATCTGGTTGTGCAAATATTAAATTATCAACATCAACTCCAAGTAATTTGGCGTATCTTATATCAAAAGCATGCTCTACATCAATAAAGGCAACCTTGCCCCCCTTTTTTTGACATTCTGCCATAGTATGAATTGCAATTGTTGTTTTTCCTGAAGATTCTGCACCATATATTTCAACTATTCTTCCCTTCGGAAATCCACCCACTCCCAGGGCAAGATCTAAAGTAAGAGAGCCAGAAGAAATCACTTCTATATCATTAACCGGCTTATCTCCCAGGGCTTGAACTGTTCCTTTTCCATATGTCTTGTTTATCTGATCAAGGGCTGAAGCCAAACCACCCGATTTTTTTGATTCTTTTTCCATTATTAAGTTATTTAAAATTCAATTTTGTATTTGCATTCATAAATTAAAGAAAGAGCCATTAATATAGTTTCATACTCTTCAGATTTAGAAGTGTCAATCAATGATATTTTAAAATCTGGTATGTGGATTACTGCAAGCTCACAATTTTCCTCACACATCCTATATCCCATCAATTGAAGCTCATTTTCAAAATATACTTTGTCGGAGCTCTTGTAATCACATATGTATATCTTTCCCCTATATTTAATCTTTACATCATATCTTCCCTGGAAGTAATCATTTTCTACTGATTGCTCTACTGAAATTATTTCTATGCCATTCTTAGATAAGAAATTTTCAAATCTCTTTTGAATTTCTAAATCTGAAAATGGAGTCTTTTCTTTGCAATAATGCATTATTTCATTATGCAATTTATTTCCATCTGATTTACTTTTTGCTCTATGATCATCTAATGATATTCCCTGAAGACCAATTTTATTGGCCCAATAAAGTAAAGCCGGTTTATCCAATAAAGCCAGCAATTTTGATATAGAAGGCTTTCTTTTCATATTATAACTTGTTCAACATGTATGCCTACATTTCTTAAAAATTCTACCCCCGCTAAATCTCTATACTCTTCAAGATAGAAAACTCTCTTTATTCCACATTGAGCCATTAGCTTGGCACAATCAAAGCATGGAGATAAGGTAATATACATGTCCGCTCCATCTGAGCTCATTGTAGATTTTGCAATTTTGGATAAACAATTTAATTCGGCATGCAACACTTCTTTCTTTGTCACATTATTTTCATCCTCGCAAACATTATCAGAGCCTGGATAGGTTCCATTGTATCCCATTGAAATTACTGCATGATTTTTAACTAAGGCGGCTCCAACCTTCTTTCTCTCAGCTTTAGATAATTCTGAAAAACTAACCGCACACTTCATAAACGCGCGGTTAATAATTTGCTCTTTTGTCATACCAAAAGTGGCTCCAGATTTAATACTCTCCATTCTAATTGTTTTAATCCCTGACTATTTGGAATAATTATATCTGCCTTCTCCCATAAATTAATATTGAAAGAGTCTTTTGCCTCTTCAGGCTTTCTATTGTCATATACTCCAATGATAAGATCAAACACTCCTTGCCTCAAACATTCAACAATTTCAGCATCATCTCTCATTCCTACATATATATCTGAAGATGCCATTATTCCCTTTGCAAGTTTTGCCTTATCTTCTCTGTTATATTCACAAATTAAATCATACCATTCCGCTCTGTGGTTTCCTCTGTCATTAAAACACTCTTCCGGTGTATTATAGCCATATTTTTCTCTAAGAGCATCATAAATAAATATCTCTGACGCGGCTTGAGATGAACTTTTAAAAGTATATCCAAAATGTTGATTTAACATTTCAGCTACTGTATCTTTCCCGTGCCTAGCTGAACCGATAATAAGCAGTTTTTTCATTATTTTATAAGTTTTAAATTGATTAATAATTCTTCCATTTTTACCCAATCAACAAACGCTCTTTCCTCTGATCCTGGCAATGGATATATTAATGGACACCCAATTGCTATATCATCAATCATATAGTTTCCATATGCCTTTGGAGAAGTTGTCCAAGTTTTCTGATCTGGATTGGTTTGCACTCCATAAAGTGAAATATTATGCATTTCAAACCAACTAATTGCCTGAGTTAGATATTCCCCTATATACAAATGAATATCTGGATCGGTTGAGCTTGCGGCAAAATTTTCTGGGTGATCGCATCTCATTGTAAATAAAATCAACTTATGTCCGGCATCCACTAATTTTTTAAGAACTGGAGCTGCGCCAATTTCTTCTCCTAATTTTGGAAATGCATGCTTAACACATGTTCCATCAAAATCAACAAGTATTACTGCCATTATACTAATCCTCCAGGCTTTTTATTTGAATTTACTAATGGTAGTGGCTTCTTTTTTTCAAAAAACCTCATTGCAATATAATGCATTCCAATACTACCTAAAACTGCTCCAATTAGATATCCAACTTGAACCAATGGCTCATCTAAATTCATTTGAAGCTGGCGGAAAACTAATAAATACATGCCATTTGACAATACTGCACTTATAGCGTGATATGCAATATTGTCGCTATTTCTGGCCCTGCTTACCAGAGTGAATGAGGCGTTCTGCAATATGCAAAGCCCAACCATAATTAAAGCTTCTGTTTCTTTCATAAATTTTATTTTTTAAGTTACTTAATGAAAATTAATCCGGCTCTTCCCCCTTTAATGGATCAAAGAAATGAAGCCTTGTTTTTGCCCTATCAAAGAATCTATCTTTCTTAAAATTAGTACAAATTCTTACAGTTTGTCCAGATTTATTAAATCTAAACTTATCACAAAATAGCCTTATTATTTGCTCATTTTGCTCATCTCTGGTCTGGTTAATAGTTATAAAATAACTAAATGGCTGAACTATACCCTTACATTCAGAAACATTATATCTGGTCATTTTATATTTTGCATCATTTAATAATTCTTCATTTACTGAGGATGCCTGGGTTACTGCAACTACCCTAGTAACTCCTTCAACTGCCAAATTTTTCATCTTATTCCCTACTGCAAGTCTTCTAAACCTTTCATCCTGTGGCTTGTATTTTATACCGTTCGATGGATCAAATAATTCAAGATAATCAAAAAGAACTAAATCAATCTTTCCATGATTTTTTTCAACCTCAATTAATATATTTCTCGCATCTGCCATTGTTGCAGTTCCAAACTGTTCAAATGCATGCACATATATCTCTCCGCCGCCGGCTTTCAGATCTCTAACAATTTTATTTAGCTTTTCACTTAACTTGGAATCTATTTTGCAAAAATCTATATCATGATTACTTAATCCTGTCCACGTGGAATCATAACCGCGCAATGTCTCTTCTTTTGACCCCTCCGCCTGTAGATGTAATACTTTTTTGCCCAATCTTGCTGCTGTCACACCAATATGCCTCAAGAGCTTAGTTTTACCAGAACCTGATCCCCCCAGAAATAAAGCTGTATCTGTAACGTTTATGCCCCCCTCAATTAAAAAATCTATCTCCTCTATGCCAAATGGAAGCTTTTCATTACTGATCTTATGGCTATCCATATTTGACTTTCTTTCAAGAGATCTCTTTTCAAAGTTGTCAAATATCTTTTCATAATATTCTCTTTTTAGAGAGAATGCCTGGAGATCTTCACTTAATTTATGAATAAGTTTGTACCCCTCTTCTTTTGATTTCTCCCAAACTTTAGCAAATCCCCCATTGCCATCTGCATCTTCCGAAATTCTTGTCTTCAGCATTGATTGTTTCAGAAAATCTTCAAGATTAGAAATCAATAGATCTTTCTCAACTATTTCAGCATGCTTTATTTTGCCAATTAACTGAAGCGTATCTGCATCATTTACGAATACCTGACCCAAAGTACCAACAGAGGACAAAGTGCCGTTAACCTCATAAGAATTAGAAATTAGCTTCCATATTTTTTTATACTCTTCTGTAGGGAGGTATTCATATTTTAAATGATTAATGCAAATTTCTAATATATCCTTTGACCGAAGACACGATTTATACAGTTCTTCCAGAAAGTGACCAGATAATTTATCCACTTAACCTAATTTAAGCTTTTTACAATCTTTTTTAAACTTGCAAAAAATACACAACTTAGATCTATGATTGTATAAAGTTGTCACCTCTATACAATTTACAAAACCACGCTCTGTATTATAAAATCTTAGCTTCTCAATATCCTGAAGAGGAATCTTATTAACAATTTTTACTCCATTCAATTTAGCAACTAAAATATCTTTATCTATATTAAATCTCTTAATAAATTCCTGTAAAAAGTAATTCCAGCTCGACTGCTTATTGTCCCATCTATCCAGTGCCTTCTTGCCAACTACCCAATTTAACATCACCTTCCCTTCAAATCTAGTATCTAGCTCAGACCAATATTTAAACTGAAACGTATAGTAATCAATTAAAAAATTTGGACCTATGCTAAGTAAATGATAATTTTTATGAAGTAGTTTTACAAAGTTACTAATTTGTTTTTCCTGATTATCTGATGGTCTAAATTTGTAATTCTTCCATCCAGTCATCTTTACAAAAAAGTACTCATATAAAATTCCTATATGCTCTTTAATTTCCCTCTCTTTTTCTTGCATTATTAGTGTATTTAGTTAAGGCCGGATACCATAAATTATGGCCGGCCAATAACTTTTCCATAGCTGATAATAATTTCTTATTTGATCGATGTTGTTCTGTAAGTAAGATAGTTTTTTAATTCTCTTAATGTAACCTCTTGCTCAAGATACATTACGACATTATTAAATGTTTCTATTCTCTCATTATCATTTCCGGCAATATCTTTCTGTACTGATTTCAAAAGCTGTACTATATGAGAAACCTTTCTTTCGTTCTTCTTATCTGATATTACACTAACGTGCTTTGATGTTATCCTGTCTTTTCCCTCTTTTTTTGCATTCTCCTTGGCCTCTTCTATGATTTCTTTTTGTCTGTCTTCATCTTTTGCAGATCTCATTATTTCTGAGGCAGTGGTTGCGCTCATTACATTTTCCAGGATTTGATTTTTTACAAATTTTGGAGCTTTGCTGACAAGTATCATGTTTGATACATGAGCCTCTGTTTTACCGATCTTTCTTGCAATATCTTTTCTTGCCCATCCGTACGCCTCTAATCTGGAAAATAGATCTCCTTCTTCAAGTGGAGTAAGACGCTTTCCAGAATTTAAAACAAACATATCTACTAATCTTTGCTCATTAGTATAACCCCGCTCTTCTAAAATAAAAGGAACTTTCTTAATCAATGTTCCCTCACTTATTGCCTTCATCACTGCGGTATATCTTCTGAATCCATCTGTAAGTCGGAATTTTTCGCCATCCTTTTCTCTGAATCCCCTTAATGGTTGCTTAACACCGTTTTCTATAATTGAATTTTTTAGCTCATCAATATCACCATAATCTTGGCGAACGTTAAAACTTTCATCCGCAATTATTAGAGCAGGATCAAGCATTAATAAATCTTTTCTTGTTATTGGTCTTACGTCTGTTGAATTAATAGCTGCGTTCTTTTCCATTGTTACGATCTTTTTATAGTTTAATTATTAACCTGATACAATATTATAAAAGTTTTTTTAAATAAAAAAATATTTTAAGAAAAACTTTTATAATATTTTTAATACTCAAAGTAAAATCTTACACCTGTTTCTATCAAATCGCTTGATAAAATAGTTTCATTATTTTCAATAATTCTTTTAATAAAAAGCCCCAAATATGTTCCAGATTTAAAATCTTCCACCTCTATACTATTATCTATTAATCCCAAAAGAGGCACTGCTGGAGCAATATTAACAATGTTTATTTTTGTACTTATAATTCCACCTTCTTCTACACCCAACAATAATTTAGTAATTTTTAATACTTGCCTCTCTGCATCTTCTAATAATACTTTCTCAATCTTATAATTTTCATTGGAGAATTTAGACACAATATAATCAAGATACTTGTCTACCTGAGAATTTAAAGTGAATGGTATTGAATATATAAGTAAAGATCCATCATAAATATTTACTGTTTGCCCCTTTGTTGGAGGTATATTGATGTCTATTATTGCTGATTCAAAATTAACATCGGCATCATAAAATTTGACAAAACGTGGCAAAATACCTTGGCCAACTGGCAATTCAAAATATGGGCCACATTCACTTGCGGTTGTGTGAGCTAATCCTATTTCTATTTTTGCCTGAGATTCTGGAAGGTATTCATAATATAATTTTAAATTTGCAATATCGGGTCCAGTATTCTTTAATGCTATACATCGGCATTGCTTGGTTTTATCTCCAATATCTTTTAATGTGACATCAGTAAATAAGTTATTTAAATATTCATCCGGTATCTCAGAAGTACTTATGTGGCCACCTATTGAAATAGATGGATCTGTTTGTGCTCCTGACGAATTTGTATAATAAAATTTTATCATTATTTTTCTCCTGCTGCTATAACTAGTACGGCCTTTGATGTTAAAGTTGGAATTGTTACAGAATCTATCTCTATTGTGCCATCAAAATTTTCAACATTAATCATTTGATACTGTGACATTTTTCCAAGCGACACTGTATTTACCGATAAGGAAAATTTAATATCATTTTTCTGAAAGTTTTCAGAATTGGAGTCATAGATCTGAATGTATAGATATGCCAATTTTGAAGCGTCAATATTTAATGCTTCAAACACATTTAAACTGAAGCTTGCTCCATATTTAATAGAAAAAGATCTATAATCTACTCTACCAAGTATAAATTTATTATATTCTGTAGAGGATGATCCTATTATATCATTAGCTACTAAATAATTGTTGGGAGACTGATAATCAGTCTCCTCAAATTTTATCTTAGATCCTACAGTTAGTTTCATTATGGAAGTGGCTCAGATTTTCCTTCTCCGATCAACACCTTTCCAATATTGGCACTATATTCAGTCACCTTATCTCCGTCTCCAAAAGTGCCATCTGTTTCTGAAACAAGCACTATCGCTCTCATTATTCCTTCTGGGTAAGATGCGGTCTCTTCTCTTTCCAAAACAATATCTATTTGATTATCAATTGTTCCATTAACAGTTAATGTACCAACACCCGTACTCGGATTTAGCGCATACCTTTTTGACTGCTCAACACCATTCACTTTAATGAATGCCTTTATATTTGGCACAGCCGTTAAATCAACTGCTACACCACTTTTGTCAAGAATTTGAATACTGGCAACGCTATCTTCGCCCTGTTTAAGAATAGTATATAGATTTGGCATTTTTATTAAATTATTTTAAGTAAAAGTAGCGATTTATTTTATTATTTGAAAATAATTAAGTAATTTAAAATATTATAAAAACTTTTATCATTTAATGGTTACATTAATTATTAAATAAGTATAAATAATAAAGATCGTAAAATGAAAAAGATAGTAATAATTTTATTAATCTCCTTAAATTTTTCCTGCTTTTCTCAGTCTTTTAATCAACAGGAAAGACAAATAATAGCTTATAATATATTGTTCGGTGGAATAAATGGAGGAATAGGAGCTGCAATAAATAAACCCAAACATGAAAAAACAACTAAAGCTTTTATTAAGGGATTCTATAAGGGTTGTATAGGAGGCACATTAATGTATGCGGGGAAAAGAACTTCTGCCCTTATAAAAATTGAAGCAACAAAACATGATCAAATAACATCTATGTTTCGCTCGGACTTTCGATATAATAGCTTTGGTTATGGTTGGGCAGGTAAGCTTATACACACTACAGGTGCATCTATTGTGGAAAATGCAAGTACAGGCAGAGGGTTTTTAGAAGATTGGACTATGGACTATGGACCAATCAGAATGTCTTTTAATACAAAAAACCTATCTCCTTCATTTAGACTTAAAGCAGAAGGAAGTTATAGATTTATACAATTATTTTTTCATGGAAAACTCTCAATAAAAAAATCACTATTAATTGGAACACCTTATTTTATTTCTAATCCTGAATATGCTGAGTTAGATTTTAATGGAAGACATAAAGCAGGGAGTATAATAGTAAATGAGGGTCATTTAGCAAATGTACATCAAGTTACAACTCACGAATACATTCATTCTCTACAAGAAAGAGAAAATTCAATTTATTTATATTTAACTTACAAAACTAATTCTAAATTTATGAATAAATATGGTTCTTATAAATTTATTGGAAAATATTTGTGTGTAGAACCAATTTATGTATCAACAGTTAGATGGATAATTCAACCTTCAAGAGAAAATTATTTTAAATCATACTCTGAAATGGAGGCTCAGCACATAGCTACTAATCAATATGTTTCACCTAAATTGCCTTAATCTATCCAAAAAGATATTGAAGATAAATCAGAAGATTCACTTGTTACTGATCCACTTAATATTAGTGTTACGTCTCCATTGCTTCCAACAACCACAGCTTGAGGTAATGAGTTAACAAAATCATAGGTGACAAAATATGTATTTGAAAGAGGCCTATGTCCAACTGGCAATGTAAAAGCTACAGCACTTCCTGAATTAGTATAGCTTACATTCCCCTGTAATGTAATTTTTCCACTTTGCTCTTTTCTATATTTTGCAGTACCTGTAAATGTTCCCCCTACTGTTGCAGAAATCCATGCTGGTTGAATGATGTCTGCTTTAAGAAGTATTGCTTCATTTAAGACATTATAGTCATCACTATCCAATATCTGGATCCACGATGTCCATCCGCCCAAAACAGCGTTTTTTAATCTATGAAATAAATTATCTCCACTGCCTATCTTTCTTGCTAATTGAAAGCCATAATCGGGGGTTAGAAAACTTGAAACTACATGATATTGTCCTGTGTCTGGTGCATTTGGTGTAGAACCATCCCAAAATGTAAAGCCGGCTACCGTAAAATCATTAGCATTAGATGATGGAATATATTTGTCAACTTTTTTATCAAGATCGATTAGCTTAATTGAAACATGTGGAAATAGTTTCCAATTTGTTCCATCGTAAACACACTTTATTAATAGATTCCCCGCCTGGGCTTGAGCAATAAAAAATGAATCAAAAGTTATTAATGTTGATCCCGTATTTCCAGAATTAACATATCCTTGAACTATTCGTAAAAAGAATGATCCAGAATTTATAGCATTTCTAAAATCTAATATAAAACTATTTCCATTAATGGCCCCTAATGTATTTAAATTAATATAATGATCGGCTGTAAATGTAATTGACCCATCTATTAACTGATATTGTGGGGTTGTTCCTACGAATACTTGAACAACTGGATTATCGTTGCTTAATTGTCTTGTTTGCACTCCAAACACATCTCCGCTATCAACCTTTGTTTTAAATTTTGAATAGGCGGTAGCACTAATTGTTAACTGAATATATCCATCAGTTTCACTAGAGATGTATGGATATAAAACTCTTTCAGATATATCTTTAAGACTTCCGTCAGAATTAAATGAATCCTCAGTATAATATCCAACCGAATCCGATATAAGGGAAAATAAATTAGAATATTCATTATTATTCTTATATCTGTACTTAATATTATATAGACAGGTTGGATCTTTATAGGCCAATAAATAGATTTTTCCAAACCCCTCATTTATAAGGAATGTTTGTTTCAGAGCTGGTAACTCTATATTATCAGAAACATTTGGAGTACATACAAATTCAATTTCTTCTACATCTGGACATATTATGAGCTCCTGAGAAGGATCTGAATATTTATCAACATCAATTATGTCTAGTATTAAATTTATCTGAGAAAAGGATTTTACACTAGATGTGATTCTACTAAATGATCCATCTTTTGTATAAACTCTCCAGCCATCAAAATTTCCATTTATAAAATCAGCAGTAGATTTATATCTTCCGCCGGAGCCGGCTGAGATTGCTATTTTATTTAAATTAGAATCTATTGTCCAATTTGTTGTTCTGAAGGCCCAGGCTGCATATACTATATTTTTATCCCTAGTAGATGCGATATGATCAAAAACTATTTTCTCTACTCCAGCTAATGGATTGGCTACTTTATCTATATTGCTTACAAAATATTCTGATCTAGTTTGCCAGATTTCCGTTCTCTTGTCTTCTATAACAACTTGACCACTTATAACTTTAACCCTTGCTAAAAAGAATTCTTCGTTTTCTATGGCTACCGGCCTTGTATTTAAAGTTGTTTCGGCAATTAATGACAATATACATGAATCATATTGAAATATGTTTTTATCATCTGATGATGGAACCATGCCTGGGGTAAATGTTCCTATTACGGATACCTTTAAATCTGATTCTGAACTGAATTCTCCCTGAAGTACTGCGCTTGTATTACTTAGAACCTCCAATACATCATATTCTAATGTATTTAGAGAAGCGTTTGTGAACTTTATTCTGGTTGGTAGATTGGGCTGACCTCTAAATTCCAACATACTTGTACCTACTCCAGTAAGATTTCCAGAAGAATCTATAGAATATGTTCCGACTTCTTCGGAAGATTCTTGATATTTTATTTTTATCCAATAAAAATTACCATCATTAGGAACAGAAATATTGTCTGTAGCTGATTTTATAATAAATTGGCCATTTACATTAATTGCAAGCAAGTCAGAATGCTTAATTGTCAATGCATTTGTTCCAAGACTTATTTTGCCGTTATCAAATGATGCATCAATATTGTTATTTATTAACCCAAATTTAGCAGTATTATTTAAAGCAAATTTTCTAAATCCATCTATATCCAATGAATTTACCAATTTCTGTAATTCTGTTTTGCCTATAAAACTTCCGCTTGAAAATTTAACTCTTCCCATTTTACAAATAAATATTTTTCTTAGTGCTATTGTATGGTATTAAATATTTTCTTTCAATCTCCTCAATTTGTTCATTTGTGAGATTTTGATTATTGTTCTTTAACCAATTAATAATAAAAGGGCCCGATTGAATAAATCCTGTGGAAAATTCTCTATCTAACGGTCTTACTTTGAAATCTTTTATTATGGTAGCCAATATAATTTATTAATTTTATATAAAAATAAGCAAATTTTTACAATATTAATAATTATACCGTCTTTATTACTAGCTCTGGAAGTATCTTTTTAACATTATCTCTAAATCTAAGATTTGACCCAAATCCTATATTCAATCTTGCCTCTTCTGAAGAAATATTTGGCTTATTGTTGGCATAAATAATGCCCCTTATAAAATAATATTTATCTGATTGATTTAAAGATTTTTCTACAAAAAAATTATTTAGTGACAATCCGGTAACGGGACTTTCCAAATCTACTATATTTTCATTTTCATCAAATGCTTTTATTCTAAATGTTATATTTTCAAGAGCGATGTCTTCTTGCTTTATCCATAGGGTTATCTCATAACTTAATCCAATATCTACTTTTATACATTTGTCAGTATCAAAGGGCTCCTCATATCCTATTCCACTTCCCGACATGGACCCATTAATATTTATTACATTTATTCCACTTTCATCTATAACACTTACATCAGAATCATTTATTAATGGATAATTTGTTATATCTTCTACAGATTCTGTTGTCTCGTAGCCCTTGATAAGCATATTATCAAACAGAGTTCCTAAATAAAGTGGGCTAGATGTGTCCACATTCCAGTTTATTAATTCCGGTCTACTAATGGTGAATAAAAATTCATCTATGGGACTATAACATATAAGCCTCAATAATTCTCCATCTACAGATTTTGTGTCGCTCTTAGGCCTAATTATTTGTATAGTGCCTCTCTGTCTAATCTCATCATAATAATGTTGCAGAATATAAAGCAAATCTATCTGCAATTCATCATGGCAGATTATCATATTTCTTTGCTTAAGATAATCTATTAATAAATCTACATAATTTTTGAAAAATTCAAATTTCCTAGCATAAATTACATGATAAGCAAAAAACCAGGATATGCTTTTAAATAGATCTATAAAATCCTCATCATCATTAATATTTCCGGTTGCCCCCCTTGTAATATATTTTGGAACAATTCCTGAATAAATTTTATTTGTTACATTTATCGCCCATCCAACAACTTCTGGATCATGGCAAGAAAAAAAATCTGCGAAAATACTTTTCTTATATATTTCTCCGCATGATGGTTCTAAAAATTCACCATCTAAAGTTATTGAATTAAAATATAAATCTCCAGTAAAATCTGAACCCGATCTGGTATATTTATAATCTATAAAAAATGTATCATTGGAAGCAACAATTATGCTAGATAGGTTATCGTTTGTAAGCTCTATCCAAGAAGTATAATTTATACTATCAACCGAATATCTAAATTGCTTAATAAAAAATCTAGTGAGTGTTTCTCCTATTGTATCATCAACATAGCTGACAGTTCCTATTAATCCAACAATGGGAATATCTGCTTGTATTAAAAATACATCGCCGAACTCAGTAGATTTATTTCCAATTATCAATTAATTATTTTTTAACCTCTTTTAATATTTCTTTAATATCTTTTCTTATCTCTGTTAGATCTTCTCTAACATTCTTTCTATCATCCCTCACCTCTCTTTTTATTTCCTCAATTCTCATTTCATGAGAAGATAATTGTGATTGAGCTACTGCAATTGCAGAGGTTATTGTGCTATAAGTGACAAAAATAGCCACTATTCCTCCAGCTATTTTGCAAATTATATCAAAGTTGTCTTTAATTTTTTTAAACACTGTATTAAATTATTTAATTGTTGCGTATGTATTCATTAATTTCAAATCATATTTGTTGACTTTATATGATTCGCCATTATAAAGTTTCGCAAATTTGGCCCAATCTAAAGTTTTAAGAGCTATGAACATGGATGAATTTGATTTTATTAAATTCATCATTCCCTTTAATTGATCAAATTCACTATTTGAAAAAGATTCAACCATTTCTTCTACTGTCTTATATCCCGCAGCTAGGTGATTAGATCCCATGATTTGGCCAAGACCCCAACTAGCTGACTTTAATGCTGCCGATTTGTTTAAAGATTTTGCCTTTTCAATTCTTAACCATTCTCCTTCCGGCCCCTTATATAAATTCTTATTCCATTTTAAACTGGAAATATCTGGATGGGTTTTATCATATATATGATTTGTTAATTTTGAAAAATGATGAGCCTCAAATAGAATTTTAACTTTGCCAGATGGCAAAAATCCGGTCCCCTGCGCTTCTACTAAGAGAACTGTTTTAACTTGCTTAAACGTTAAACTAAAATTCAATGCTATTTGCTCTATATCTATATCTTGAATCTTTTTCATTAAAACAAATATAGCTATTTTTTAAGTAACTTAATAAAAATTTAAAAAATTGTTTGTTTAATTAGGAGCCAGAAGAGCTCCTAATTAATTACTTAATATTTATATTTTCTTTGTATATATATTTCCCCCGCTTCTTATCTCCAATAATTTACTTAATAGAGATTGAGCCTTAATTATAGTATCCCTACAATTCTCTATTTGCAAATCTAATGCAGTAGTGACATTAATGTACTGAGGACCTAGTTTACTTTGAGAAAACAACCATTCGTAATTAAGTTCTGTACCATAAGCTCTATCCCAACTATTATGCGAGGTTCCTGTTCCTATATCTGTTTTGAGATTAGCTTCAACTTGCTGAAGTGCTGTTATTGTTCCTTGCAATACTGCTGGATTGTCTCCTTCGTTTGAAACTAATAAAGCTGGAAATCCTTTTAAATCTTTTCTAAAAGGCATAAAAGCTGATTGAATAGCCACCGCCCATGCTGCAGTAATTAATTCTGGATAATAAAAAGCGGAGTGTATGACCGCATTAGATCCTGAGCTTAATCCTGTTGCATAAATTCTATTTAAATCAGCATTTGGCAAAGATCTAATATAATTTAAAACTGGCTTTACTTCGTTAGCCTCTAAATTCGCTCTATCAAATGCATAAAAGCCTGAATAGTGTTGGGGGCAAATTACGATAGCCTTCAACTCTTTTTGACCCGCTTTAAGCAACTTAGGCAATGCAATGTTACACACTTTATCTAAGCTTCCAATTGTCCCATCTCCTTTTTCACTTACTCCATGAAAAAACAAGATAATGGGCAATTTTTCAATTCCATTATAACCATTTGGTACAAATTTTATGTACCCCAAACTCAAGCCAGTAGTTCCTTTTGGATGATATGTTATTTCCATAGCTATTTATTAATTTATTTATTTTTCCATCTTCTAAAAACGCCATAAGACCATACTAATGCTGCCCACAATATTGTCAACTTTACTACCAATTTATTTCCATTCAATTCAGCTATTGTTCCAATTATACCTGGAATTACTAGCCAAAGTGTTATCCATATATAAATATTACCAAATAATGTATTTAAAAATTTCATAAGTTATTAAAATTAAAAGTGAAAATATAAATAATATGACTCTTGTTTTAAAATTAAAATTCCATTCTGCTGTTGATGTTGTAGAATCACTCCAATACCCCCTATAAGCATTATCTATTTTATTTCTGGATTCATAATATGAACTATTGTGAAAAAATGGAAATGAAATCAAATAACAGATCTCGCACAATATTAAATCTAAAGGAATTAAAAACTTTAACCACCAGCCCAAAGCTATTAAAACTATTAAAATTGAAATTGAAGCTCTTTCTCCATAAAATATTTTATGTTCATCTATCTTAAAAGAATCCGCCCCCTTTCTCCCCCATAAAACTCCATCTTTTATTCCTGAGAATACTGAATACATTGATCTTATTAAATAAATTAATATTGACATAATTTAATTAAATGTTTCATAAGTTGGCACACCTGTTAATGTTAGAGTTCTTGAATTTCCAGAAAAATCATTTCCATTTCCTTCAAATTTATACCCAAAAATATGTGTTAATGAATCTAAGTTATTTGACCCCTTCCCATTATTCCAGTGATCTTTTACTTGTTGTGTTGTTATGTAGCTACTAATAAACCTCATCTCTCCCATCACACCAGGAGCATATCTGCCAGCAGAAAGTCTATCTGATCCTACATAAGCTAAGTTAGAGAATGTTGAAGGCTTATCTACCATTGAAGAAACAGTAGCACCACCAACAGACACACCATTAGCATAAATTGCAAATTCTGTATTGCCTGATATCTGTCGATAGGTTATTATATAGCAATTAATTGCAGTATTTCTTACAAACTCACCACTGTCCCTAGAAGCCCCTAAAAGTTGAGTACCAGCAGAATTGTAATAAAAAAATTGTATTGCCGCTTGCTGATTTGAAGATGTGTTTAATTTAATTGACATCCCAATTAAATTAGATAGTGCATTATCGGTACTAGAAACAAGTAATCCGACGTTTGGAGAAGTATTGAAAACTTTAATGTCAAATCTCTCCCAGCAAACAATAGTTCCAGATGTTGGAATTACTACTCCATTTATATTTGTAATGGTTCCATATTGAATAGTTGAAGCACGATTCAATATTATACCTTGCCCAAAATCATATTTATTGCTTGCTCCCTTCATTTAATTGAATGTTTCATAAGTTGGTGAATTTTGTAGTGTTAAATGCCTACTATTGCCACTACTGTCGTCTCCATTTCCATTAAATTGATACCAAAACGAACATGTTAATGAAGAAGCTGCCAATATATCTAAATTATTACTACCTTTTGCATTATTAAAATTTTCTTTTATCTGAGCATCTGTGATTGTTAAGTTGATTAACTTCATGTCTCCAAAAACACCCCTAGATTCCCATCCAGATGTCAAACCATCTCTACCAACTTCGCTTACATTGTAAAAATTATTTGGAAAATCAGACACACTCTTTGCTGCACTATCTATTAGCACACCATCAAAATAATATCTTGCTGTAGTGCCATCATAAGTTATTCCAAGTTGATGTATTGCTGTATTGACTCCGCCTGGAATAATTAACGTATATCCTGGATTGGTTGTTGCAAAGCTGATTGAAGATTGTATAGAGCTCACAAAAGAATGTTGTACTCTAACATAAGGAGTGGAAGAGTTCGTGTCTCTTGAAGTAAAAAATCCTCCTAATGGAGATTTGTGAGGAAGAACAAATCTAAACCAACAAATAAAACTAAATGCAGTTTTGGGGAATGTAGCTCCAGCAATATTTGTAATTATTCCATATTGATTAGTTCCATTCCAAATAATTCCTTGCCCAAAATCATATTTTGCTAAAGGTAGTCCTACTCCCATAATCTAAAATCCTGTTAATATTAAATTTCTAGTACTTGACTTTGATGCAAGCAATGTTGTAGTTCCTAAAGTTTCGCCTGTATATAATTCAACAAAATTAGCATCAGAATATAGTGAAAGTCCTTTTACACTTATGGATGGATTTGATAAATATTGACCATGTAAAGAAATCGCTTCTGCGTTGGATAGCTTTCTACTCATAAATGATAATTCTCTTAATGTAAAATCTCCAAAATTGGCACTAGTTGAAGTAGATCCTATATAAAGTCTATCTAATCCCAATTCAGTTGGTCCATTAATCACATTTGTTAATGTTCCAGATGTAGTTGTTGCAGCACTACCATTTATGATTATACTGGTCCCAGAAGAATCAGTTGCAAGAGACACTACATAAAATCCTACCTCTAGTATTGTCGGAGCTACAAATCCTGTAACTGTTACAGTTCCTCCATTTGACGTGCTTAATAATGTGAAAACTTCAGATGTAAGTCCAGCAGTTACATTTCCAAAATATATTCCATGAACACTTGATCTTAATAAGTTTGAAAATTCTAAAATTGTCTTAGCTATTGAAGAGGCTCCAACTATTCTAGTACTAGGAATAATTATAAAGGTAATTGTTGAATTAGTAGAAATAAATCCACTAATATCAAATCCAGCAACAGCATTGACTCCATTCGCTTTTTGAGATGTTCCATTGAATATAATTGGCCATGTTTTTATCATGGGTAACTTTACCCCTCTATTTTTCTTAGCTATATTTCCAAGTAAAAACGTCATATTATTCGTTAAATCTTCCTCTTTGATCTGCTACTTGAACTGATTGGACTATTAATCCTATTACTACATTAAGGGGCGGTATTCCATCGTATGTCTCTGATACCTTTGCAATTGTAGCAGTAAATTCACCAATTCCAACACTTAAATCTCCTCTCCCTAATAGATCTCCAGTTTCTGGATTAAGTCTATCTAAGTCTGAAGCTGCAAATGTCTTTCTGAAAGATGGATATTCTGGTGAGAATGGTATTTGATCTCCATATTCTCCCGATTCGTTCTTATATCTAAAGATTTCCACCTCTATTTGTAGAGACTCGTCTCCATCTTCTAATTGAAGTGTAAACTTTCTTACTTTTACTTTTCTTTTAATCCCACTTACTTGGGAGTCACTTATATCTACTAATATTTCCATTTAATTTAATTATAATATCCAAAAATATGTACATCAACCACCATAGTTGTAGCAGTTGCTATTCCAGTTACTTTACAATAAATACTAGTATTAGCTGAAACCGCATCTATGACTCCAATTATATCTGCTTTAATATATTTATCTACTGAAATTAATCCAGTTAATAATGTTGCAGGAATTATATTATCATAACTAGTTGAATTTGTTCCAATAGAAATAGTAGGAACCAAAGTAATTACAGACCCAGAAGATACTTTAAAAATGACAAATAGTGGATGAAATTTTTGAGTTCCATTTTCAGTAATTGTAATTAAAGTATCTGCTAAGACCTTAGCATCTACACCGACCTTACTTATTCTTGTTAAATGATTTGAATATGCCATATTTAAAGTATAAACCATTTTGAAATACCATCACTATACAAATCTCTTGATCCATAATTGGTATTTATTAAGGCACTTGTAGCTCCATCTATTGTATCAGATCCAGCCCTTGCTATTGTTATATTATTTGTTCCAGCTGTGCCGTATTCATCTTTTATTGAAAAGGCAAATCCTTCTCTAACTGCGTTGGCTGCTGGCAATGTAATTGTTCTAACTGCGGTTGTATCAGTAACTGCCACAATTCCATTTTGCATAACTTCATTTACCACTACTGTATAATCTATAGCAGTTGCTTTTCTTTTTCTAACTACCACAGATCTGGATTGGATGATCCAATTTGCCCCATCAGATATCAATACAAGTAAAGCATACTGAGTAAATAGAGAATCTGTCGTTACTCCATTTATTGTCTGAGAACTTGTGGTTGCTATTGATATTACTCCAGTTCCAACATTTGCTATCATATATTGCCTACCACTTATTCCAACTGCTGTTGGTAGAGTTACTGTATATGTTCCAGTTGCAAGTATTATACAATCAGTAGCATCTAATGTTCTTAATGCTGAAATACTTCTTAAGAATTTGGCAAAAGATCCACCTGACTGCAATGTGCTATGCGCTGAACCTGTACCAAATATTGCAAGGCCAGTATTTGATATATTAAATGTTTGAACTGATCCTGTGGTTCTAAATGTTACGGCTCCAGTCAATCTTGCTCCAGTAGATTGTAATATAAGTCTTTCGTTCGCTGTTCCATTTACAAAAAAAGCAACATCATTAGCATCTAATGTTCCAAAACTTATTGCTGCACCATAAGTATTGCCACCTTGTTTGAATCTAAGATCAAGTTCTGATCTCAATAATCCAACACTAGGAATATCTGTGGTTGAATAACTTAATGTCTGAACTATTTGGCCATCTCTTGTAATCCAATAAATATTAGATCCAAATCTATAGAAAGTAAGAAAATATTCATCCCCAATAGCTCCCGCCGGTAATATTAATGCTGAAATAGTTGTTTCAGAATCTTTATGAGTTAATCCTGCTCCACCCAATGAAACTGTCACGGCACTTGCAGTATTCTTTGTTAATTTTGCAATACCAGTTATTCCAGAATTGGATATATTTAAAGCAAAATCTGCTGAAATGGAAGATATATCTATAGTGTCAATTGCTTTTTGTACTCCTGATTGCAAAAAGTCCCATGTTGCAATATTAGAAGATATTGCAACAGTTGCAGTTTCGTAATCAAATCCTATATTTTGTCTTCCTGTCTGGATATTATTTAATTCACTTAAATTACCTAAAGAATCCAATAATGTAACAGTAACACCATTAACTCTTGCCTTAAGTTTAAATCCTTCTATCCACACTTGACCCTCAGATGGAGTTGAATTTGTAAAAGCACTTAATACAATGCCCTTTGTAAAAGTTGTAAATTCTGAAAATATCCATCCAGTTGTTGCCGATATTGTTCTTGTTGTTGAATTAAAGTTGTCAATAAAATACTTGACCTTATTAAACGCCTGTAGAATTGTATCAGTAGCCGCTAATGTGCCTGATGCTGCTGCCAATCCTGTCAAAACTGATGCTATTGCTCTTGCAGCAGTAAAATATAAATTTGTTGCCCCCTCTGTTATTTGGTCTGAATTATGAGTATGATTTCCTGGAGCGGCTTCATTAGCACCTGACCCAAGAGTAACTACCAATCCATTTGAAGTTTCAGTAATCAAACCCTCTGCCGAAGTTAAGCTAGCTGATTTTAATTTAACTTTTATTCCTGATCCACTTTTAGAAAGTGAATTTCCATCTATTTCAAGAGTAATTGTTGTTCCAGAAATCTCTATTCCTTGTCCATCTGTATTATATATTGCTGATCCGAATCCAGTCCAAACAATATTTGAAACACCAATAGTAATTGTATCTGTTGTTTGCTGAAAAAGTCCATCTGCATTTACTGTACCCTCTTGAACCAATATTGCTGCTGCATACAATTCTGAGGGGGTGTCAGAATCTAATGATCTTGTCCATGAACCCGCTGCAACTATATAAATACCATTTTGGGTAGCATCAGTTTGATCCTTTACTAAACATCTCTCTCCAGCTATTAAAGCTATTCCATCTATAGTTTGAGCTCCAGACAATGTAATATTTGCAACAGTTGCTGCTTTTGCTGGCTGCTTCCATCTTAATCCATTAAGTGCATTAAGAACATAATTTACTGTGGTGAATGGATTAGATGAGCTCGGAGCAAAACTACCATCTCCAACTAAAGCCTCTTTTTCTGATGTTGTTGGAAATCTTGAATCATTGCCTAATGCTGCTTGATTTGCTGATGTTCCACCTTGCAAAAATATGCCATCAATATCTTCACTTAGTGCTATTTTATCGGTACTTAAACCAGTTGTTTTTCTTCTTAGAGAGAAAGAAAATGAGGGTGCAGAATCAGTATAAGCAGCAGCTATAGAATTCGTATCTGCTAAAGCATTTCCAACTGCATCCTGAGCCATTTCATCTGTATAAGTGCCTCCTCCTCCGCCACCGCCTCCAGTGTTTGTGATAGTTATATCTATTTTTTCATTCACAGAATCATCTGTGATTGACATACTTATTCCATCTCCCTGAATAAAATTTATGCCGCGTCTTGTTCCCTTTAAAAGTCCTTCTAGTAAAACCCTTATTCTGGCATTTGCATTTAAATTGCCGGTTAATTCATCGGAACCACCAGCTTCATGGCTTGCTTTATGAGCTATAGCGACTCTTGCATTTGTTAATGATGGATCATTATAAGTTACATAAGGATTAGAAGCTCCTGGAGTCCCAGAAGTTCCTGCTAATGCAGCTTTTTGATCTAAACTAGGAAATCTTGGATCTGTAGTACTGGCTTTAGCAGTAATTAATGCTAAAATATCGGTATAGAAATTTGCATTATTGTTAATAGCTGAAGCTATTTTCTCAAGCGTATTTAATGCTGTTGGGACGGAACCTTTTAAATTATTTATCTGTCCAGCTATATAATTAATAAGATCGGTTTGAGATCCGATTGTTCCGGCTATTAACCCCCATGTTGCTGCCCCTGATGCTGGTGCAAGTGTAGTCCATGTTGCAGTATTTACATCATAATATTTATGAACAAATTGACCTGGGTTTGTATCATACCAAAGTATTGCAGTATTTACTGGAGCTGTATTGCTAGGAAAGATTGCCTGTATTAAACCTAAATTGATTACTGACATTATAATTTATTATATTCTAATTCGCCCATACTATTTATAGAATACTGAGCTGCATCTGCGGCATCAATACTTATTGTTCCATCTTCATTTAAAAAGAAATTAATCTGAGATGGATGATTTTTTAATACAAATACCAGATCTCCTTCTGCATATCCAACACCATTTAAATCAGATGCAATGTCGGCTAAAAACATATCAAGCGTATTTGGAAGCTCATCAGCAAAATAATAAGTAAAAATTGATATACTGGCTCCGTTTACTGTTGCCTGAGTTTTTGTACTTAATAATCTTTGCTCGGCCATTATATTGAACTTATTACAGTGCTTATAAAATTTTCATTCGCCTCATTAGGAAAGAAAAAAGGATTTAGTGTCCCAGAAATATTTACTATAATATTTCCATCCAAGTCTCTCATTATAAAACTTCTCAGTCTAGGCAATTTTGTTTTGCTAATAATCACATCATTGTTAGGAAAGAAATAATTATCTGGAACATATCTCATTCCCCTAGATGTTTTTGCGATTTGCAACAAATTATCCCACTCCACCTTCATATTTGCCTCCCAAAATCTATAATCAATATATTTATTTGATCTTATTTGAACATCTTTTCTTACATCGTCTGGATTGAATGATGGGCCTATATCAGCTCTAAAATCTATATCAATTGGTTGCCACTCTATGTTAACTAACTTAATTCCAAAAGTTGTTGTTCCAAATGCCCTTAAATCACTTAATGAAAGAAATTTTTCAGCCTTGTTAGAAATATCATCTAATTCTGAACCGGAAAGATTTATTCCATTCTGAGTACATATTGCTATAACTGGCTGTCCCTGGGAGTTTATTCCATGATAGAAAAGCCTCAATACATTATTATTTATTTTAATAAAGATTTGTTCTAATTGAGCCAGGGTTCCAGTGGCCAGAATATTAGCACCCTCTTTTATTCTTTTTCTAAATACATCATCTTGCTCTTCATTTCTTCCGCCGGAAGGCATCACATCATTTATTACATACTGATGACCAGATGGGATGGGATTTACTTTATTTATTGATAGAGGATCAACATTTGTTTTCTCTCCACTATCAATGCTTCTAACTTTTGCAAATATGTATCCTGTTACTCCAACTTCAATATCTTCATCTAGTTCAAATATCAATCCCTGATTACCAGAAAATGTATGAGTATTTTTTAAATACTGTGTTCCTGAATCTGCAGCTATTCTTAAATAAGTTGAGCTTTGAGAAGCTCCGAATCTTGGTGAAATTCCATAATTTGAAGCTAATTCATCTAATTGAGAGCCAAAAGCGTCATCTGGAAACAGTTTAGAAAGAGATAATGCAATATCTTTTAATGCCTTTTGACCAATTGCACTTATGCCATATGCTATTCCACCAACTACCGAATCATCAGCAATTTTAGAAACAGCGTCTGTATTGTTTAGAAGTGTCTCAAGAAAAATTTCTTTCAGCTCTGATTTAGTGGTTATCTTTGTTTTCAACAAATTATCATTAGCATATTTACAATCTTTTTAAAAATAACTATTCGTAATTGTAAATATAATAAAAATTTAATTCATTTTTTAACAAAAACAAACAAAAAACCCCAATAAAAAATTAAGGGGGTTTTTAGAAAACAAAACAACTTTGAAAGACCGAATATTAATAATATTCATCAAAAATTAAAATCATATATTTATTCTCTGTGTAATAACTTCATCCAATCTGGTTGCAACACTAAATTCTAAAGCAACATAATCATCTTTTTGCTCTATGTTTATTAATGTAAAATTTTTAAGTGAATCATCTTTTGCAAAAGTTAATGCCAGTTGACGAAATAAAGAAGGAAACTGTATTGCAGATATGTTTGATCCAACAACAAATTTTTCATTAATTCCATCTTCTGGAAATTCTGGGTTGTCTCCTCTTCTTAGATTTGCCAAAATATCAACCGTTTGATAAAGAGTTTCTTTCCCCGACAAAACTTTTATATCATCATTTTCAAAAGTAATTACTCTATCAATATCTCTTCCATAAACATTTACTGCTTCAGTTATTGTATCCACAATACTTTGAATGTTGAACAAAGATCCATTTTTCAATGTTATCTTAATTCTGTTGCCTCCATTTATATTATAATCTTCCTCCTTGATATCATTGTCAAATGCAAGCTGCACCCATTCATTATCTGGATCTGTTGAACTCATAACATTTTTCTCAACCCCCTCCAAAGTTTGGCCATACTTTAAAGTATAATCAATTTGTATATTTGGATTAAAATTATTTTTCCCAATTGAACTTCTTAACCATTTTGGAGTGTTTTCAATTGTCTTTAATTTTGCAGATATTTCTTCAACCTGATCCAATATTTCCCAAAATATTGATGAGGTGAAACTATCCCTGCTTTCCTGAATTTTTTGCAGGACTCCTCTATATTCTCGTTGTAAATTTTCCAAATTCTTAAAAGACTGAGAGCTTGGCTTATCAATTGATCCACTGTAGTAATCTACTATATTTTGATAATCGAATTCAATAAACAATATAAATTTATTGAATAAATCCAACAGATCTACATTTGTAATTCTGTTAAACTCATCAACAATATCTTGTGAAAATTTAATATTTGCCATTTTATCCTATTGATCTTTTAAGCACCGAAACTACATTAGTAAGTTTTTTTTGTATTATATCAAATGCCAGCCCCCTTATTAAAGATTTTTGAAGATCTGGTTTAATTGCCTCCAGTGGAGCAATCGCTCTAAATGTGATATTATATTGCCATATCATATTTTCTTCCTTGCCTGTTTGACTTAAGGATAAATTTACCGCTTTTACCAAATAATTTTGCCCTATAGAGGGATTATACAGGTACAATTTAAAAGGCTGATTATATTGATCTAACTGCTTTGCTTTTCTATATATTGCCTGGAGGATTTTTGTACATCCATATCCAGTTTTTACCTTTGGATCAAACACAGCTTTTTTAGCTGACGATATAGCATCTACAACATCAAAATTTCCATTTTGGGTGCTGAAAGCAAATGCAGCAGCATTTAATTCAGAATTACCTATCAAAAATTTAAAACTTTTTCCAAAATTGCCGGTGAAATTTATATCAACCGGAACAAAAGTTGTTGAACTTAATGCTGTAATTCCTCCGGCGCTCTTTTTAATGTTTGTAATTTCAGTCTCCATGTATCTCATACTAGATGGCATTATTGGAAAAGAAAAGTAATCAACCACATCTCCCCTTGAATTAGTTAATTCTAAAGCGCACCAATAATATTCAAAATCATTTGGAAACAATGCATTTACTGTTGCTTTACCGACTTGGTTTAATAAATCTGTATACCTTCTAAGTGGACCTGATTGAACTACGTCTGAAAATAATGCCATATTACTTATTAATTAACTTATTTGTCCTGTTCCCGACGCTGTTGTTATACCGGTTTGAGCTACAGCACTTCCTGTTGTTGCCACAGGTATTCCTGGAAGAACTGTCACTGTTGCGCTTGTTATAGCTGAAACTATCACCGATGTTAGCTTGGTAGCAAAATCTTCTTTGGCTAATTTTGGATCTAGTTGTGCAGAACTATCTAGCAGATTCAAAATTTCTTGCTTTATTTGTGCTGGATTAATTGCCATTTTATTCTAAGAAAGATTTAGTCGATTTTAATTTATCTAATTTTTGTTTCAGTATAGTATATTGAGCTTGACCCAGAAGTGGATAAGGGCCGGCACTTTCTTTTGCCAACTGATCTAATAAATCACTTATAAGTTGAATAGTGGTATTGCCCAATAACATTGGCTCATTGCCGGAATTATGAATTATCTTTTTAGATGTTATATTAATCTCTCCGTCTTTTGCAATTATACTATTTTGATATTCATCTTTGTATTTAAAACCCTCCCCCTTAACATAAGTCAAAGTTGTTATTTTATCATCTTTACTTATGTCGGAAATTTCAAAATTTAATTTTTTAGTTGTTTTAATATTTAAAGAATCTGTACAATAAATTTCCCCACTTCCATTTATGAAAATTTTTAATTGACCCGTCTTGTTTTTATTATTTATGGTAATATTTAATAATCCGCCCTCTTCTTTGTCTGAATTAAGAGATATTAATAAATTACCTGACCCACCATCGCCGGTTATATCAACACTATTGCTTCCAAATGTTTTATTTAACTTAAATTTCTTTTCATTTAAAAAAAATGTTTCATCATTTTTTGATAAAACTGCAACAATTACAACCTGATTATAGGGCTCTATATTAACCCAAATAACAGGACTACCTATGCCGCCACCAGATTCAGGAAATTCTATATTTTGAATTGCAGATTTATCAATAGGTACATCTTTAAAAAACTCATTATTTTCAGTCAATAAACACACCCTATTCATTCTATAACATTGTTGAATGAACTGTTCTCTATCCACTTCCGTCGGAATAGTAATATAAGCTGACCCAGAAGTATATCTTGGAGATGATGGTGATTGTTTTCCAGCCGATGCTTTTTCTATTATCATTAAGTAAATATAGTCATTTTTAACGAAATTGTTTTCTGGCTAGGAAGAAATTAAGAACTTTTTGATTTATGCCCCAATCCTTTAGCACATTAGTATTTACTGTAGTATTCCCTTCACTTCTAACTATGAAAAATTCTTCCAACAAATTGGTTCTCATAATATCAAAATAACTTACAAAAACCTGCTCTCCTTCAATTAAAATATTTCTGCCCTTAACATATTCTTCCACCATTCCCCTGCTTACTTGAAGCGTGGTTACTCTATCAATTACTTGATCTGATATTGCATATGAATTACTTACAGCATCAACATAATATATCTCTCCAGTTCCCTTGTGCCTTATTGTTGTGCCCCTTTTTATTCTTCTATCCCCATTAATAGTAATAGATCCCTTTCTTGTAAATGGAAGATAAATTTTTGAATCAATGACAAACTTTAAATCATAAAATACTTGCTTCTCTAAATAATTTAATGAATCTTTTTGTTGAGCCCCAACTATAGGAGAATATGGTACATAATTTGAAACAATGTCATAAGGCTTTGCGCCATATATATCAACCAACTCAGGTATATAGATTGCTGGGAGGAAAGCAAGTGTCATTTCGGAACCAGCGCCAAAAAAAACAGATTGTGGAGTTAATCTATACCAGGTATAAACCTCTTCATCGTTAAACATCAACTGCTCTTGAAGTATGTCTAATTCCTCAATGTCAATGCATGTTGAATTTGTTCCAATTTCATCAATCTTGATCTCTTTTCTGCTATCATTTATTGCAAATCCCCTACTATCAAAATTATTGCCCTGGTAATTTATATTTGCCTCTTCATTCTTTACATCTCCATAAATTAATGCCCTAAATAGTTTAGCATTGAATGGCGGTTGCCTTACTTGAAAATAAAATTGATCTCCTATAGTATCTGTATAAAATTCTGCAAAAGGTTCTTGAACCAATTTTTTAATCGAATTAAGAATACTGCCCTGCTCCTGAGCTATGGAGCTATCTACTATTCTTCTACTTGCTACACTATCATCAATTATTAACTTAATAATTTGCCAAATTCCCCTCATTAATTGCTCTTTAAATGGGGCCTGGGTTTGATTTAAATTATCTCCAGAATTATCCAATCTAAATTGAGTACTTCTATTTGTATAAGCTGAAAACAATTCATCTGGGATTATGGAAATATTGGCCAACTGATTTACTATAAATTGCAAAGAAAAACTTATAGATCTCTCAATGTATGCATTCAATGTCAATAAATTCCCCGACGCTATACTTCTTTGCACCAGATCAGTTCTATTTTTATTATCTCCTGTATTGTAAAAAACCCCCTGTGCAAATTCTAATGGAAAGAAATAACTACCATCTTCTATCAATACTTTTATTAGATCTCTTCCACTAACACTTATTCCCACATCATTTGACTCTGGACTGAAAGATATACTATTAAGATCCACTAATCCAATCATATCGTAAATTTGATTGGGAAGGTCTTGCGGAGATATGATAAAATTATTATTTTTCTTTATTCTTTTTTCTGCCTCTATTTCAAGAGTTTCAAATCTGATAAAAATCAGATCATTTGCATTTATTACATTATGAAAGAAAAATTGATTTCTTTTTAACTTTCCATTTTTAGTCTTATGTATTCCTGCCTCGGACACATAACTGTCTCTTAAATTTCCAGCATTATATTGCTTAATGGATGCCGGCGTTATTATCCAACTTCCATCATCACCTATTTCACATACAAGTGGTGATAACGACAAATCCCAATTGCCCCCATTTTCAGCAACATTTGTATTTATATTCTGAATGAATGGAGACAAATCTATTATTGTACCATTTAAATTGTTTTCATTTGTTAAGGCTCTGCACCACATCCATACAGTAACATTGGGATACATGTCCTTTGAATCCCCCAATGTTGCATCATTTGACTTATTTATCTGCACATATTTTTGATCCTTTAATAGTCTATCTAGCTCCCTGGCCATAAAAGCTCTTACAGAATCATTTTTTACCAAAAAATTACCCTGGGTAAACAATACATCTCTATTTAAATTATCTTTTGGAACTGCAACCATTGTTCCATATTTTATCAATAAATCTCCCGCCGGCTTATTTTTATTATCTTTCTCCTCTTCTAAAGTATATCTTTCAAATATTCTATCTTTATTTGTTACCCCATTATCATCTTTATAATTTAAAAGTTGAGATGGAGTAAAGTTTTTAATTAATGCAAAATCAGTCTGAATAATAAAATTTGCTAAATCTTTTATCTCTGGCTTATCATGTGTGACATAAATATAGTTTGCCATTTATTTTGTTTTTTTAGGTACATAAGTTGGATTTACAGATGGTGCGCTTGAGGAATTAAACCAGCTTCCAATTCTAGCCAATCCTGCCTGTAATGTTTGTAAATCACCCTCTATTGACTTATTAAATTTTTCAATTGGACCATCTACAAAGAAGCCCTTAAAATCTATTTTATTAAAAGTTTCTTTTATAGCATCTCCCGTAGCTTTCGCAATATCTTTCCCCATGCTGGTAGCGCCTGAAAGAAGGCCATCATCCTCTATTTTATTAATATATTTCTCACCCTTGTTTACTAAGCCTTCTCCAAGTGGAGCAACTCTATTTGTCATCTTAGCCGTCAATCTATCAATACTTCCTGTCATTCTAGTTCCGCCTTCAACAAATTGAGAGTCTTGCGTTAATCCATATTTTTTAAATAGTTCATTTCTTGATGCTATGTCTGCAAAAGGGTCTTTGCCCTCATTCATTCCTTTTTGATATGAATCGAACAATGCCCCCGATTGATTGGCCGACAATCCAAACATTTCTTTTAACATTATTTTTTTATTGCCGGAACTGCCTCCTCTATTGGTTAAATCTTTCATAACCTGAGATAGCGTTCCTTCACCAAAAATTCCCTCTTCTTGCTTCTTCTGTAGGTCGAAAAGATCGGCATCAGGGTTAAGTTTTCTTAAAGCAGAATAAACCATTGCTTGCTTAAAATCGTTTCCAGGATTAACTATTGCATTATTCATTGTGCTAATTCTTTCACCTGCGGTTACTGGATTTGCGAAAGTTCCACCTAGTCTCTGGAAGGAGGCTATGACGGATGCATTTGAATTGGTATTTACGCTTTCAAGCCTCTTAGACTGATCCTGCATTATGGTAGTCTGAATATGCATAAATTCTTCTAATGAGGCCATATCTTTCCCAGATGCACCAAATGCCCCCTCTTGTTTTAAGTATTTAATTAAATTTTGTATATCGCCGGCCGTATCTCTTCTGTTGCTATCTAATCTTTGTAATTTATCAAATCCAAGCAAAGACCCATCACTTACTCCATACATTTGCTTAGTCCCCTGCAATCTTAATGCAGCACCCTGAACACTATCTGAAAATCTACCCATTCCGAGGGCATACGCTTCTGTAGAATATCCACGATTCTTTGCCATCTGAGCGGAAAAATTCATAAATTCTGCTTGATCGACTCCCATTCCTGCTGCCGGTTTTCCAATATCAATGTTTGGATTACCAGATATTCTTCCTAATGTAAGTCTACTTTCCTGAAGTCTTGATCCCTCCTGAATTAATTTATTTGCTATAGTAGATATGCCCTGACCAATCATTGGTATTATAGCAAATGCTGCTGCTGCCATTGCCAATTCATTGCCTTGTGTCGCTATCTGAGCACCATTGTTGAATGCACCAGATGCACTGCCTCCACTTTTTCTTTTTTCATTTGATTCTGATTCCTTTTTCTCTGCCTTATCTCCTCTCTTATTTGAATTTTTAAATTCTTCTTCTGGATCTATTTCCTTCTTTTTGCCGCCGAATATTCTTGAAAAAAATGATTGCGTCTTATTTTCTTGGATGTTCTCATCTTTTATCTCCTCTTTTGCAGAAGTTTTAATAGCTTCTACAATCTCTTTAAGATATTTAACCTGAAGATTGTCTTCTGAAGATTCTTGATTTATATTAGAAAGATCAGATTTATATTTTTTAGCAATCTCATCTCTTTCTATTTTTGTCTTTGCTGCACTAGATTGAGATTGATAAGCTTTAGATGCTTCAATTTTTCTACCTTCTGTTTCTAGTCTATTTCTTTTATCTATTAAGGCAATCTGTTCTGACAGGTATTTATTCTGCTCCTTGGCGGAACTAGAATATTTGATTGCATCTGCAATTAAATCTTTGGAAAGATCTTTAGCAGATCTCCTTAATTTATCCATTAAGGAAACTACACCATTATCCTGTGCTTCAAATTGTACTCTTTTTGTAGATGAACCTGAACCCATTTATTAAGTTGTTTTAATCAAATTTTATGTTATCATCAAAAGCATTCAGATCAATATTATCAAACCGCTCCATTTTTTCTTCTTCCTTAATTTCACTCATCTTTAGCCATTCGCCCGTTTTTTCATATTCTTTTTTACCACTTTCAAAATCTTCTATATCCTGAAAATATTTTTTAAACATGTTCTCCTCCTCAATCTCAATTTTCATATCAATCAAACACATTTCTCTATGTTCACTTGAACCAAAAGAAATATTTCTCTTAAGTCTCCAAATTCTATCAACTGGATATTTATTATTCCAGGAAATGATAAAAGATTTAAGTGACTTAAGAGAATTATCTTTGTAATTTTTTAATTTTAATTGAGGCATTAGTTGCTCTCCTTAATCTCCTCCTCTTCCTCTCTTGAATTTATAACTTTGTCCCATTCTTCAAACCAAGGAAGAAATTCTTCCTTATAAGCCTTAAGAAGCGGCTTTGCTTCTATCGGAGACAATTCTAAAATGGAATTATATCCCTGAAGATTATCCTTTAATTTGGGTATAAGAGTAATAAAATATGCAAGCATATCTATTAAATCCAATGCATATACTGAGTTATGATTATTCATTAAAGATAATGACCCATACATATTATTTGCCAGGGCCGCTTTCTTTGTTTCAATATCTAACAATTCTCCTATGTTCGGATATTTAACCTCATAAGACTGTTCTCCTATGTTAACTTTTACTGTTTTGCTTAATGCCATTAATTTAAATTTTAAGTTACTTAATAAGTAAATATAGTCATTTTTAAAATGATTTAATAACTTATGTATAAAGAAAAAGGGCCTCAGAAAGACCCTTTTTAAAATTTATCAACTTAAACCTAAAATTTATGCAAAATTTCTTATTTTGGAAAGATTACTGGTTCTGTAAAAACAAAACTTTGATTGTGAGTAGCTACTTGCCCCTCTGAAATGCTCAAACTTTCATTGTTAGAGTATACACCCTTTATTATAGCTATCGGCTTTAATTTTGGCCTTGGTATACCTCTTTCATCTATAACATCTGTTATCTTTCGGAAGATGTCCAACTGTATACCCTCTTCTTGTAAGGTAAGATAGTCTTCATATTCATTTGCTGTCTGAACATCTCTTCTGACTGAGCCTTTTGCTCTGGCCGTTTCCCAATCAATAAAATAATATGTGCATGACACAGATCCTGAGTGAGCAACAACTGGCTTTTCTTGAGAAAAAATTGTTCCAAGCCCCCTTACATCTGCTCTTTGTAGATCTTCTGTAACGGAGATGTCTCTCATTTTACCTATCACTTGACCCTTTACTCGAACCAGGGCGATTGCACCTGTGACCACTTCATTTTTTGACATTATATTTTAATTATTTAATTCGTTATTAATTTATTTTAATTTTCTAAAACGAAGCCAGTAAAGAATAATTTATTGATAGCAAAATTTGGAACTATGCCATAACTAACTTCATATGAATCTTGAACAGTTTTAACAGTTATATTTTCAAATCTTAAAATAAGATTATCTGCCTGATTTGTGGCTACTCTTAATGAAAGGAATCCTTGAAGCCATGCTATAACATCTTGCTCAGTTAATGTATTCCTATTAACTCCGTTTTCCTGACCCAACAATTGCTTCTTAGCATTTATAACTATTTCAGCATTTATCTGGGCAATGATACGATTTAAAGAAACAGAATAAGATGTTCCATTATCATTTACAATATTGTCATTAGTTTGTAATGAATTAATATCCTGATTAATAATAAAGGCTCCAAAATCTGCATCAAAAGTTGTATGAAGTACACCAGAATCCAATGCCGCTTCTCTTTCTTTTTGAGTCATTATATGCCTATCACCATCCATTTGTATGGCCTTAAATGTACCAGGAACCTGAGGAGCTAATCCAGCTATTCTTCCAAGAACCTGAGCTGCTTTATATATTGATGGCCTGTCCTTAAATCCAGATCCAGTTCTTATTGCTTGCTTTATACCAGCATGAACAACTACAACCTTTTCAGAATTATAATAAGCGGCGGTGTCTGTAGAACTATTTGTTCCGGTAAATGCATCCTTATCATCTCCACCACCAACTACCATAAATTTTGTAAATTTAGCTTCATTAACCAAATGAGCTAAAATTTTAGTATTAGCAGCAGATTGAGCATTAGCCGCCCACTGATCAGCTAAAATGAATGTATAATATTCTTCCTTTATTGCATCAAGAACAAGATCAAGATCACTTGAATTGTATGTCTCTGTTCCACCTGTCGCTAAAACCTGAGATACATTTGCAGCTAAGTCTGCTGAATTAACCGCGCCCGTTCCTGCAACAGATGAGGAATCTAATTTAAAATAACTATTGAATGTGGAATCATTAGTCATCCAAGTAATCAATGTACTGATGTTATTGAATTCAACACTTCTAGCAATCAATGTTGGAAGGGAATCTGCTTGTGTGGCTTCATAAGGATCATTTTCAGGGTCTAAACCTCTATAGGTTCCAACGTAGAAATCAATTTTAAATTTAGCAGTATCTTTTATGCCAGCAGTCATTTTTGCAGCATATCCTTTTCTTAATATAGAAGAAGTTGCCGACCCATTTCCTATTAACCCCTCATCTTTTACTTTGATAACAAATTCTCCACCATTTGCACCACCACCAGTAAATGTATAGCTTATTTCAGCACATGCGGTTGTTGCAGCACGAACATAAGTTATTTTAGAAACACCTGGGGAGGCCAGACCATTTGGCTTAAATAGTGGTTCTGCCAGGAGCCAGTGCAATCCACCCTTAACAAAAGATCTAAAATCATCAATATTGTCAAAATTATAAATCGACTCCTTCATTGTTGCAAGCTCTCCAGATATTCCAGCCCCTCCTCCAAATGCAGCATTTGAACCAGTATCTATAATACATATATTTCCATAAGGAAGATTTAATGGTGGATTCTTAATCCCACTTTTTATTTGTGAATAGGCTCCAGGTTCTTTTATTATCTTGCCGCCAAAGAATGTCGATTTGCTCATTAATTATATAATTAATATTTATTGATAAAAATAATGAAAATTTATGACAAATTAAAAATGTTTTTTAAATTATTTGAAATTTTGACATCTAATTTTTGCAATTTTAATAATTCCACCCATTCTTTAAATGTATGAGTTTCATTTGCAAATCTTTTTTCTACAAAAAAAAGATCTCTGCTATTCAAATCTGTTAATTCACAAAATTCACTTCCAGTAAATTCTTTAATTTCTTGTTGATTTATTACAATTTCTTCCTCATCTATAGGGAGATCTTTTTTGACTTTTTTAATTGATTCCATTGTCTAAAATTATTTTTTCTTTAAAAACTATATCTCTTATTATTGTAGCTGGAATAAGCTGTGGAACTTTTACTTCATAAGAAATTCCAACGCCCAACATTCTTAAAAATATATGTGCTGGCACCTGCTCTTGATTTATTGTAAGATCCTGGCCAGATAATTTCATTTCGCTAAGTCCCCACGATACTTGAATTGACTGTTGCATAGAAATTAAGCCAGCTCTCAACACTTCATAAATTAAAAGTGCCTCCAATGGGTTTTGAGAGGTAATTATCAAATTATATTGGGTATCATATCTTCTTGTCATTATTGGAACATATTCGCCTCTTGCATCATTATAATCTGAATCTTGATATCCTTCATCGACCCCAATGCCATCGGCCCCTGGATTTTCTGATGGGAGAGTAACATGAATAGTGGGTATTGCGGACCTCTTTGCATCAAAAAATAATTTTACATCTATTCCCTCAAGCTCATTTACATCCTGAGTAAATATATGCTTACCCTGATGATAATAGTCATAGTTTCCAATTGTTGTACCTACACCAAATAATTTAAATAAATAAGTATCCTCTTCTTCATTTATTCTAAAATCCTCTCTTATCCATTCTAAGAATGTTTTAATAATTTTTTGAAGTCTTATCTGTGGTAAAATTAATGTATCCATTTTTATAAGTTTAAGTATTGTGCCATCCAAATATTTTGAGCTATTTCAACCTCTCTATCTACGTCAAATTTTGATAAAGCTGAATCTGATATATTTTTTGCAGTTAATCCTGGATATATCCAGCTATTTGGATCAGAATTTAAACTAACTCTCCTAAAACTCTTATAAGTATTCTGTCCAGTTACAGAATCTTGAAATTTACTTATGCCCTGATAAATAGAATGCTTATTTTCATAAGCTTCAAATTTTTTATCGGCTAATGCTATTTCCGGCCTAACTTTTGGTCTTGACAAGAAGTCTGGAACGTTTTTTAAGTCACTTAAACTTATACCGGAAGATCTCTTTCCTTCTCCATTTTGAATATTTGCCGGCTTATCTTTTACAATATCGTATATTTCTACAGGCATTTTTGCTGAAAACATTTCGCTTTCGCCTACTGCTCCAGGAGTAGCAAATCTAAGTGGAATTGTTATATAAGCTTTTCCATCCTTATCAAATTTTACCTTTGAACTGGCAAGAAATCCGGCCTTCATATCAAAAGCAGAACAGCCCGATTCAATCATATTTGGAAATTTATTTACCAACATTACTGCACCGGAGAATTTTCCTTCATCTACTACAACCAAAGATTTTTGATAAATAGATCTAGTTGAATTAAGCTTTCTTCCAGCTTCAGCCATCCACCTTTCATAAAAATTTGAAGTAAGTCTTCTTACGACAAATGTTTTTAATTTATTTACATCTGCTTGTGTTATGTTTGGATACAATGCAGAAATCTTAGAGCTATCTATTAATATATTTATCATTTACAATCCCCCGAATCACTTATATAGTCTGAATTGTCAAATAAATCTGCTGTCATGGTTGGTAATACATATTGAGATCTTCTGCCCCTATAATTTGTTATTAATTGACTCACGGGACCTTCTTGTGTCTTATTAACCATTGTTTCCCTAATAATATCAATTACATTAAAAGTAGGAGAATGAATATATCTTATAGATAATTGTATATTTTCTTTATAAAGGTATGAATCACTTAAAATAATTTTATTTTTATCGAAAGTGTAGTCAATATTTTCAATTAGTAATTTTAAAGGCTTATCACTTCCTGCAAACAAATAAATACAAAGTATTTTTTTTATATTATATGTGCAATAAGAGGTCATCTTATTGTTTCTATTCTTTGGATAAAGAAGCTGAGAATATTCTACCTCTCCCTCAATTACCTCTATTCTATCCATGTAAGATAATTTGTCAACTTCTCTTACAGTAATTGACACAGTTCCCAGCTTTTCCTCTGTCCAATCCTTATATATTGTATCAAGATTCATCGAATGTAGCACTGCCTTAGTCTGAACCTTGTTTAAAAAGGTCCATCCGGTTCCTCCACAATTTCTGCAATCAGATAACTGAGCTTTGCCAGATTCATCTGATCTACATGGACAAGATATTGCTTTTTCATAATAAATATCATATCCATTTTGCTGAATTACATTGTCAAAATTACTCTTGTAAAAGTAAACGCCTGGAACATTTTCCACATTTGGAGCTGGCGAAATTTTTACTTTTTTATTCATTACAATGATGTGAATGGAATAGATCTATAATAATTCATTAACCTCTCTTTTTCCTCAGCCAACTCTTTTAAGTAATTTATTACCCTTGCTCCATATCCGGCGTTGGTTGCTGAAGCTGTACTGGCTATGCTTTGAGATAAGCCATCCAATGATATGCTTTGAGAAGCTATGCCGGCTCCTAAAATAATATCACCCATAATATTGAATACTTGAATAGATGCATATTTCCCAATGAAATCAACCAAATCTTCTGGTATTTTATTGAAGCCAGTCTCATATTTTACTCTCCAGTAATTTGGAACATGGCCAACATTTGTAATTCCATAAAATGGAGCATATCCAGAATATAGAACGCCGGTGGATGTAACTGTTCCAGACGTTGGAATTATATTTATAAGCCTTTGATAAGTTTTATTGTCAGATGTTTTTCTACAAGAAAGCCACTCGGACGGATATTTTACTTGTTTGTAATTTGAGTAATACCCCTCTAAAGATAGAGGCTTTACAACCGGATATGTTGTCCTTATAAGTCCCCAATGTTTATGTTCATCAAGAACAAAATCTTTTGAGTCTACTTCTATTACTTGTTTTCTTAACTTTAATTCTAAATACTCTTCTGTCTTATGCATAGCCATTCTCAAATAAAATTCTAATGATGAATCTTTCATTTGATTGCCATTTGTTTCTTTTAAGGGTACTCCAAAAAAATACAAATCCTTAAAATCTTGAATAGACATTATAAGATCCCCCTTTATATTATAAGGGAGATCAATAGTAGTTTTAGCCATTTAGTTTTGGAGACAAATAATCAACCATTTCTTTTTTTGTTGCAATAGATATATATTCTTCTTCGGGTAATTTGGCTTCTTTAGCCGCTTCTTTTAGCTGCTTAAGGGTCAAATGTTTTAAATCAAATTCCGGCTCTTCTTCTTTTTCTTCAACTGAATCTATCTCTGGCTCGGCGGATTTTTCCTCATTTACTTTGGGGGCCTGTTCTTCTTCGGGTAATTTGGCTTCTTCTATATTCTCAAATACTTGAGAAGGATGAGCCAATTGCTCGAATTGAGTATGATATTTACTATTCAATATCTGCTCTCCTAGTTCATCACTTACTTCCGATTCACCAGCAATGTTAAATGCTATTTTGCCGAATTCTCCATAAGAAACGATCTGAGGTGCTTTCGGCCTTTCTATTAATTTAATAACCATTTTAGATTTTTGTTTAAATATTTGTAATAAAGATACTCTTTTTTTTCGTAAAATAAAAATAGGTAAGATTTCTCCTACCTATTTTAGTTACTTAATGTTTACTAGTAATTATCGTGCAATATTCTTGATAACGGTAATTTTTCTTAGCGCAAAGCAAGTCAAATTAAGATAAGCAAGAACCATAAATCTATCAGATTGGGCAAGACGTGGCAAATCTAATTTGAACATTGGGGCAAGTTGCTTAATTGTCCATACATCCATATCATTTTGGATCATAAACGCCTTTCTTGTTCCGGCAATGGTTCTGTTTTTATCAATTATGTGATTTGCTGCTCCCCCATCATAACCAGCAACCTTTGCAGCCTTGCTGATAGAGATGATAGGATAAAGTGGTACAGCAGTTCCAAAAGTTGCTCCTTTTTCACTTCTATAGATCTTGTAACCTGTAGTTGTAGCATCTCCATCTGTAAATGTAATATCTGTTCCATCTCCGGCGGCTACAGCTATTACTGCACCACCTCCAAGATCAAGTAAAGCAGATTCTCCATTTGGACCAACGGCGGCTACTGCGTAGATATAATTTCCAGCATCTCCAGCACCAAATAATGATCCAGTTGTTGCTGGAGTTGTTACAGTTGGTGCAGATGGTGTTGCAGGGCCAGTTCCTATTTGAGCTGAAGCAAGTGTTCTTGCCGCTCTCGAAGTATCCAAGAATACATCTTGAATCATTTTAACTGATCCACCGGAAGTGTTAACTTCTGAAGGTACGGTTCCTACGGTTCCGGCAAACCCGCCTTGACCATTGGTCATTGGAAATCTTTGATTTGCAAAATGCGTAATACCAAAGTCGGCCTTAGTTTTTGGATCTAAGAAGATTGTGTCTCCAAAACCAAAGTTGTTTATAATTCCTTGAGAAGCTGTCTCAAAATGAGCTTGCGTTAAAACTGCACCTCTTAAATCAAGAACGCTATCTGAAGCCGCCTCTATATCAAGAGAACCAAATTGTCTCTGATGTTGGGCATATATACCGTTAAATTCTTTTGTTGCAACTTCTGAATCTGCAAAAGCAAGAGCTCTATTTACCTTATGTAATAGGTAAATCATCTTGTTTCTTATTTCAGTCTGATAAAGATTACCAACGTTGTTCTTAACCATTTGAGCAGCTAGAGAAACTTCTCCTTGAACCCCCATGAATTTGATCAACTCCATTCCTCTTGTATACACAGAGTCGGCAACGGCTGGCAATTCTGTTTCGCTTATGAAACCTCCACCATCTGCACCATATGAAAGCAATTGATTGTACTCTTCAACCGTGTTATAAGCAGCCATTTTAGGCACCCATTTGTACAGCTCAAGTTGACCTTCTTTAAAAGTTAAAGTCTTAAGGTTTGCATCCAAACTCTCAAGTTTTAACGATTGAGAACCAACATTTGTTAGTCCAGTTGTCTCTCTACCAGTTATAGTTCCGGCGGTTAGAGCTTTATTAAGATTATCTAATTGGTCGGCAGAGGATGAGCCCTCTAATAGACCATCTGCTCCAGCGCCCTGATAATCTGACATTGAAATTCCTAGATTTGGAGTCATTTGTTATAATTATTATTTTAGTTATTTACTTATTTAGTTATTAAAATATTTTCTTGTTTCAATTTTAAAATTGCTTCTGGAGATAAACCAAGTGTTCCTGGTGTTACTTCATAAGTTGCAGCCTCTTTTGCCCAAAAATCATTTTCTGAATTTGAATGACCCTTTTGAATTGCATCATAATTAACTTTGCCTGTAATTATGTTCATCAACTCTCTTTTGTTGCCAACAATTGACAAAGTTCTTACATTAGAAGGTGTTTCATTGTTAAATGATTTCTCAATGTAATTTGCTCCAGTAATTGCTTTTCTAACTGGCTCTTTTTCATATTCTTCCATTCTACCTGAAACTTCAGAAAGCTGTTTTGTCACCTCTGAAAGAGATTTTGACAAATCATTATTTACACCTTCAAATTTTTCAATAATGGTTTTAGTAATTATTCCAAATGATTTAATAAGATCATCGGTTTTTTTATTGCTTTCTTCTGTAAGACTTTTAAATAAATCAGCTGCCTCAGATTTAGAAATCACTTCTACTGCTGGAGGGGCGGGTGTGGCTGGTTCAGTGGCGCCATCTTCTGATTTTTTTACATCGTCAGTTTTAGGAGCATCATCTTTATCCTCATCTTCCTCACCATCTTTTTTCTTCTTTTTATCTTTATCCTTCTTGTCCGAATCCTTGTCTCCTTCTTCTGCATTCTCTGATTTTACTACATCCTCATCTTTTTTAGGATCTGCATCAGATGCAGGCTTTTCACCTTTTGAAAAAACTTCTTCATAGTTTAATCCAATCATATCAAAAGCTTTGATAATTGATTCATTGGAAACTATGTCAGTATTATTATTATCCATCTTATCTTCTTTTTGTTTTTCGATTGCCTCAATCAAGACAACAATTTTTTCAGATTTATTTATATCGTAAATATAATTAAAAATTTTATCAAAAATAAAACTTTTACTAAACTTTTTTGAAAAGTTTTTATTTTTATCCTTCTTTTTTTTCAAATGTTGTAATTTGCTGGCTCCCTCTAATGATTCTTTCATTACTGGATTTGTTTCAATTGCTACACCGGAAGTATCTGAAGTGGTTGTAATTGCCTTAATTATATTAAGCTCTTTATCTACAACAATCCTCTCTCCACTTACCTCTAAATCCAATATTGCTTCTACATCTCCGCCATTAATAAATGACTTAATAATATCTGGAGAGGTGGATTTGAGCAAAGTCATTTTTGTTCCTGGATTCTTTCCAATTAGACATATTGCGCAATGATGAATATCTGCTTCCTCTATGTGCTTATAACCAGAATCTTTTTTATCAGTTGATTTTCTCTTCGTTGCTTTTCCCTCAATTGAAAAATGAAGAGATCTTCCAGAATTAGATTTTTCTAAAATTTCCTGTAATTGATACACCTTATCTGCTAAAGGGGAGTCATACAATTCCCCCTCTACATAAAGTATATTGTCCTTTACTTCTGCTTTTGTTGGATATCCTATTGCAGCTAATAGTGGGTCTCCAGACATATGGGCCCAATTGAAGAAACCTTCTTGTAAAAAAATTGATAAATCAAATCCATTTGGTTCAAGTATCTCATCATCGGCATCTTTCGTGTCTGTCGATGCTACTCCTCCAAACTTACGAACCTTCTTGCCGGAACTATCCTGTTTCGCCTTTGAGAAAGTTACAGGAACAAACAAATTAAAATTATCTTCTGTATTCAATTAAATCATAAACCTACTTTATTTACGATCTTTTTATTTATTAAGCTCATAAATTATAAACTTTTGATAAAAATAATGATTTAATTTCAAAAATAAAAATTTATTCATCTTTTGTTATTGTAACTTTTGGTTTTGGCAATCCTTCAACCTTCATTTTATATTTTTCATCATACAAATCAAATAATTGAGTTTCAGGATTCCACTTCATTCCCACTATAGCCCTGTGCCAAGTGCAACGACAATAAGGATGAGTAGATCCCATTACTGGCAACCATTCTGAAGATTTTCTGCCTATATTATCTCCATTGGCTTCAATTTCTTCTGTAGTAAATAAAATGGGCTCACTTCCGGCACCAGATGTTAAATATAATTTAATACAGTGCTTACATGCCTGGGCATATACCTGTCTATAAATTTTTGCTTCAGGGTCTTCTCTCTTGATTGCTGCAACTCTCCCCTCTTGGAATGCTGAATTACTTCTAAATTCCACTATCCTATCAAAATCACGTGAATAATCGCCTGTTCTATCCTGAATATCTGAAACTACTTGCCTTAATGATTTTCTTTCCTGAATTCCTCTTTGCTCTTCTTCAGTAATCGCCTCAATCATTCTCTGCTTTCTTTCTTCAGATAAAATTCTATCCCCTATTTGATTCCCGATTTTATCAGATAAACCCTTAATATCATTTACAGTTTGTTTTTTAATTGCTTCCAGAATATCATTTTCTTGTTTATTTAAAGGAATAAACCGGCCCGACTTCAGATATTTTTTAAAATCTTCATAAGTAATTTTATTTCCCTGAGTCTGATTTAATGCTTCTGAAAGAATTCCGAATTTAAATGATACGCCAAGTGTATCAATATTCTCAATTTTAGAAAGGTCTATTCCGAATTTCTCTAATAACTTTTTATCATCCTTTGTTAAAAAAGATTCGCCGACATGATTTACAATAAAAGTAAGATGATAATGTCTAATTATATCCAGTATCTCTTGTAACTGAGATGGGGATAATTTTAACATTGTGCAGTATGGTTAAAATGAATTATTTGTCTGACAAATGTATGATTACATGCCCCATGTGTATGATATCTATTATTATTTAATTTGGCTTCAAGATCCAATATATGTTCTGTTTGAACATCAATAAGCTCTAATAAATCATCTATATATTTGTTTAATTGCGCTTTTTTAGGTTTTTTCATAGTTCTAATGGTAAAATGTCCTCATTATTAATTAACATAATTTTGTGAAGATTCTCATTTAAATCTAGCAAAAGATTCATATCCATCCAGGTATGCTTTCCGGCCCACATATAATTCTGATGTTCAGTATAATTTAAAATTATAGTTTCTGGATCTGAAATCGTTGCCCAAAAATATTTTATGTTTGCTTTATTTGAATCCTTCTCTGCTACAAACAAAGCATCATTTATCACTAACCCCGTTTCTTCTTGTAATTCCCTTATTGCAGCATCTTTTGCTTCTTCTCCTTTGTCAACATGGCCCCCTGGAAGTCCCCATGCATTTGGAGCAAAACCATTCATTAAACTTCTTTTCAATAAAAGAACCTGATTGCTAGAATTGCAAAGTATGATATCTGCATAAAATTCTTTTTTCTTTGATTTTGGAGCCTGTTTTGCAAATGATTGATTTATCATTTTATCAAGTGGCTGTGGATTTTTGGCCATCTTCATCTGATCAGTGTCAGTGACGACATCAAGTATTGAAATCTCTATATGAGATCTATTTGCAATAATTGCTTTTTTTATGTATCCACCTATATCCATTACTTTGAAAATTCTATTATTTTAGATAAGATATCTTTTGTCATATTTGCCACTGATTTTTGATAATTCTTCTTCATCTCATTCTCATACTGAATTATCATTTTAAATCTAGGGGGGTCCTTATACTCTGAAACTTTTTTTTTAAGTTTCATTGGCTTTGCCTTAATAATCCAGCCCTTCTTTGGATCAATTTCGGCGCTATAAAAATCATTATCTATTATACACATTACACTTCTTTCTTCTTTTTAGATTTAGTAGCTTTCTTTTTCTCTGGTGTAGGGTCTTTGGTTACAAATTTACTCAAATCCAGATCCCTTGGCAATAATAACTCTTTTTCTCCGCCTCCAAGATATGCATAATTTGTTCCAGCCGGTATTGTTAATTTATATATTTTTCCACCATCTGATTTAAACTGATAAGAAGCGTATGGATCTATAGATGTAGACTGAAAGGCTTTATCTTCCTTTAAACCCTCAGTACCAGATAAGCTTCTATAAACTACAAGATCTTCTTTTAATTTATGCTTCTTAATAGCTGAATCAATCTGATCAATTGTTTCTTGATCTTTCTTGCTTATTTTTACATTTTCTGGATCCCGCAGGAATCCATTTATTTTTTTATAATTTATAGAAACATAATCATCTAAAGCATCTATCTCTTCATCAGTAAAATTTTGCTCTAAATTAGACTCTATGTCCCTAGTATCAGATTGAGCGGCATCTATTAATTTACCCTGCTTTACTCTATCCATTTTCTTGAATTTTCCTGACTGAAGTGCATCAAATAATTTGCCATGCGCTATTGCATGAGTGTCATTTCCCTCTCCCCTCTTATCCAATTCAGCCTGGGCAATATTTTTAAGTTCTTTATCTTCTCCATTTTTCACATAATGTTCAAGATCATTTGTTGATGCATCTTTTGCATGCTCTTCGGACTCCTTTGCTTTAGAATCTTTTTTTTCTTCTTCCGGCTCTTGACTATTGGTAGAAGCTTCTTTCTTTTCATCTTCGCCAATTTTTACATAGACTGTCCTTTTTTGTCCATTCTTGTCTGTAATTTCCTTTTTTTGTAATTCCGATATATTTTTTTTAGCCTTCTCCAAAGCATCAATGTCAATAGCCCCACTATCATAAGCCTTAGCTATATTGGTTATAGATTCTATAAGATTTTCTTCTGTTATTTCAATCATTGCTTTATTGTTAGTGACTCTAAAAAATACGCCAATTCAGTCTCTCCCTCTATATCTATTACTCTCTCGCCACCGATTAAATAATTTAATTGCAGATATATGTTTTTTGATTCATATTCTTCTTCAATTATTTTATAAAGTGCATATTGCATATCAAGAAGCTCATCTATAAAAAATAGATAATCTTCATCATGCAAACAAGACTTAATAAACAGTGTCTCATTTTTAATAATGCACTTTATAAAATAATATTCCATTTTAGTTACTTAATAATATTGTCATTTTCTCCTAAATTCACTTTATTTGAGGTAGTCATCTGAGCACCAACAATTCCAAGAGCTCCACCAATTACTCCTATTCCAGAGCACCATTGACCAATTTGAATTAATATTTCTGGCAGAAATCCAGGAGCATTTGTTTCTGCCGTATAAATTCCCAATCCCAAAACTATTGAAATTGCCACAACTTTCTTTAAAGCTTTTTGAATAGCTTTAGCTATTTTGGGGGTTTCGCTTTTCCATCTTTGAATTACTAGCTGTATTACTTTTTTCATTGTTTATTATTAATTAAAATTTAACGCTATTAACTGGTTTACTGATAAAGTATATTTTTTACTGTCAACCAAATTTTGCATAATAATATTTGAGGCTGTAATATCTTCCATAAGGCTTCTATAAGTGTAAGCCAATTCATTATACTTTTGGCAACAGATGTTTAATTCAGTTGCTTCATTATATTTTTCTGACATATTATCCCAGGCGGGATTTGAAATCTCGTAACCATATCTTGCAATCTTTATTGCTGGATAACGGGAATATAATTCTTCCGAAGGATCTGATCCTATCTGAGATTTAAATACACCCATCTGTGCTTCAATAATTGTTTTTTGAGCTTCAAGAGCGGAAATAATAGCCGGCATTTTTTCTTTAATTTCTTTTCCACTCTTATCAAAAGTTATCGGTGTACCTCCATGATAACTAGTCAATAATATATCTGACATTTCTCCCTTCTGAATCATATCAGATGAATGAGATGGTGCAATGTATTTTGGCTGCACTTTAAAGTTACTTAATATCTTGCTTTGTTGCGCTTTTTCAAAATTTGGTATCATTATTTACTTTTGTTTAAATCGGTTATAAAACTATTAAAATCATCCATTAATGGATTTTTACTTTTTGTAAAAGGATTTTTATCTTGATCCATCTGATCTACTGCATCATTACTTTCTTCTCCTCCCATTGCTTGCATTGATTTGCCCTGCATAAATACTGGATTGCCTATTATATCTCCACCCTCTATAGATGGAAGATCTCTTCTTGCTCTTACTTCATTAAAGGTCTCATAATTCTGGATGGCTTTAATGTCCATGTCCTGTTCTTTTTCTGGAGAGTCGATATCCATGCCCACAAACACCAATTCAAATTCTGGATTTAATTCTGAAACAACGTATTTATTTAATTTATTCTGGATAAATTTTAATAATGGCTTTAATCCTTTGTCTTTAGAATACTTTAATTTTTCTGAATTTCCCGTGCTTCCACCAAATGCAGAAGTCTCACTAGCTCCGGCCATAGGGAAACCAATTTCACTTGGATCAATTTTAAATATAGCGCAAGCCAGCTTTATCAGATATTCCTGATACTTAGCATACTCCATTTCTCTATTTGTCTTCTGAAGATCTACATACTCCATGCCCTCTCCATTTAACACAGGGGTCTTGTGAGCATTTTCTGCACCCATCATGCTTGCTATCCATTGCGTTCTAAAAGCCTCTATTTGAGATTGTGGAATACTTCCGGCCCCACCCTTTAACATTATAATACCCTTTGGTATGCTGGAATGAGTGAAGATATTTCTATTATATTGATCGGCGTACAGCATTGATGTAACAACCTGAATTAGATCTTCTAATTCAGAGTTTCCATAGCCATTGCTATAAATATTTGTGGATGGGTTGCGTAATCCAAAGCACAGTTCCCAGGGATAAAATTCTTGTATTACCCTTGACTGATATAATTGAACATATGCTGTCAGGTGGCCATTCTTCTTTATCTTTGTTAAATTCTCATCCCTGTGATCAGCAAATCTAAATGTGGCTCCATCCGTTGCGTTTATTTGAACTAATTCACCTCTCCTGGTTCTTACGTTTTCAAACGTCATTTGATCCAGAATCAAAGAATCATCCGTAATCTTTCTGAGGAAAGATGAAAAATCATCACCTGTCCACTTATTATCAAGATTTCCACAATTAAGCATGAAATCTGTAATTCTTGTTATTTCTCTTTTATCTGCTCTTGATGGTTTATAGCCTTTTTCAGTTCCCTTCTTACGTATCAAAAATCCAGTAGAGTATTTATCTGCTGGAACATCGGAGAATGCTCCTACCTGTTCTATTCTAGTCTCTATGATTGATTTAATAATTGGAGCTTTGGCCATTCTTCTTAGTGTAGTATAACCTAAGTCTATTGGCTTATCCTTATATCCCATGTGAGTATAAAACATGGGATCAAAAAAGTATGATTTAGGATCCTGTCCTTGTGTCGGTGCAACTTTTATTTCTCCCATAGTCTGAACAGCTTTTACAAGCTCTTCTGGATCTTTGGATGATAGTCCCTCATTAATTAAAATAAACTTAGCTGCTTGCGCTTCTTTCTCCTGCTTTGTTAATTCACTTAATTTTTGATCAAAGTTTGACACTTATACATAATAATCCTATTTACGATCTTTAAAAGATAAAAATAACCAAAATTTTGCAATTATAAAACCTTTTATAGATTTATAAATTATGAATCATTAAGTAACTTAATAATCTATTGACACATAAGTAAATTAAATTTAAACTTGCTTAAATCATTTCTGAGATCAATTCTTAACTTAAGAAATGGACAAAATTTACTGGTACTATTAAATTCGGTTAAGCAATTTAAAGCCTTTTCAGTGTATTTAATCTTTACTTCTAATACCTCTTTTCTGACTTGAGTTTCTAAATTTTTCATAACTTTTAGTTGTTTTGTTATATACAAATATGATAAAAGTTTTTATCACTTAAAAATGAATGTAATAAACAACTACTTCTTCTTTCTTTTTAAAGCTTCTTCAATCTGCTTTTGAATTGCATCTTTTAACGTCTTACCAACCTCTGTAATGGTTTTATTGTGTTCTGCTGCTCCTCCGGTCAAGTCTATAATATTTGATTCTATTACTTCTGCCTCTGTAATTTCCGGCTGAATTTTGCCAACTACATCTATTATCTCATAATTCCCCTTGGTTTTAGGGACCTGAGATACTACTACTATTTCAGTTGTTTTGCTTATAGTTTCCTGATATCCTTCCTTAGATTTCTCTAATAATGATCTAAGCTCTATCTTTTCTTGAAGAGTTAATTTAGAAAAATCATATTTATCAGATGGGGGCTTTTTTTCAATAGTTTTATTATTGTTTACCTGGATATTGAATTTCTTTTTATGAAATCCTAAAACCTTCTCTTTTCTCCATAGAGCCTCAATAATCTTAATATTGCATCCATTTATAATATATTTTCGTGGCCCCTTCTTTTTTGGCTTTGTGTCCTCATTATCTTCCAGATCTTCAAAATCATCCTCATCATCTTCTAATTCCGCTTTTCTTAACTCTTCCTCAATTCTTTGTCTGTTTTGCTGGTAAATATCCTCATATCTCTCACAATGGAGTCTTATTAATGTTTCTACATTTTTATCAGCTCTTTTGTCAAGTAGCTCATATGCCTTCTGTATATGTTTTCTAACAGTTATTTCAGAGATCTTGAGCCTGTTTACTAAATCTTTGATAATGGAGGATGTTGACTCATTCTTCTCAAGTCTTCCGTATATCTCTTCTACTATCTCAAGAGTCTTATCATATGTTTTAATATTCATAGCCATAAGTTTATATAAAGCTCCATGAAAAACCATTATTCACTAAAAGCTCATTAATTGCCATAACTGTTAAATCTACAAATTCATCATGCTTTGCATTTGGGAATGTGGTTACCTGATCTAAATATGCTTTATTCCATGCCCCCTTAACCAATTTTACACGTCTTCCCTCAATAATTGGAGAAACTGCATTTAATCTGGTTGTCTTATCGTCTGTGGGAGGTGCAGTTTCTATTATATTTAATTTTGATGCCGCCCTTAGTGATTGCACAACAGATATACCAGTGGCCTTTGGCTCTACTTTTATTCTACTGTTATTCGTATAAGCATTTCCATGAGCATATTTTCCTATAAACTCACATAATTGAGGAAACTCCAGCCAAACTTCAGTAACATTTAAAATATAGATAAAATTATTTTTAACGAAACAGGCCATTAAACCCGATGGATCATTCTCTGTTTTAGCAGTATAAGCCCCATCAACAAAAAATTCAATCGGCTCTGTTAATGGATTTCTAGTAAGAGTATTTGCTTCTACTATATCAAACCAATCTCTCTTAATAATTCCACCCTCTTCTGGCGAAGGTATTTGTTGCAATTGTCCTGCGTATTGATTTGATCCAAGACTTACTTTATAATCTTGCAGAGCCCCCCTGTTAAAACGATCTGACCAGAATAAACCATCAATATAATTGACTTCCAGTTCCTTGGGGGATAATTGAGGACCTATTTCAGCAGGGATACAAATATGCTTATGTCGTTCAGGCCTTGTATCCATCAAATAACCAGACAAATCTTCCTGATGAAGGCGCTGCATAACAATTATGCGAATTCCCACGTCTGGATTATTTAATCGAGAGAAGAGAGTGTGAGAATAAAAGTCTAATGCATTCTTTCTTTCAACTGCTGATGAGGCTAATTTAGGGGAAATTGGGTCATCAACTATAATCACATCTGCCCCGCTCCCAGTTATTTGGCCATTATTTCCCACAGCTTTTCTCATGCCCCCCTTATTATTTCTGTAATCTGACTTTGAATTGGCATCAGATTTTAATTCAAAGTCTCCAAGATATAGCTCCTGAAACCAGTTTGATAAAATCAAATCTCTTGACCTTGTTGCATGTTCTAAAGCCAAGGAGGCACTATAGGAAACAGATATAAATTTCATTTCTGGGTGAAATGTCCATGCCCACACTGGAAATATTACAGTGCATATCATAGACTTGGAAGATCTGAAAGGAATATTTATTATTATATCCTTGTCTCTTTTTTCTTTTCTTGATATTCTTTCTGCCTCCACTTGAAGCTGATCACAAATATATTTAGCATGCCAGTTGTCGCTGTAGTCTTCACCTGGGTGAAGTATTTTAAAAGCAGCTACATAAAATTCATAATATGAATCTCTATATATACTTTTTAATAAATCTTTTTCAAATTCTGCATCAATCACTTCTTACATTTGCTTAACAGAATTTCCAATCTTTGTTGCTCTTGTGGAGCTAATTTACCAACATTATAATCTTGATGCTCAATCACTTTCTCATTGTTGTTAACCTGCATATTCATTTCCGGCTTATGTAGGCCCATTAAACTCTCTTTTGCATTTAGAGCTTGCATTGCCATTGATTGATCTGGCATCTCATTTGTATAAAAAAGATAAATTTCTTCATACCTTATTAGGTGAAGATTTAATATATTTAGAAGTTCAGAATCTCTGAATTTGCCTATTTGATTTTCAATTGCCTCAAGATCTTTGCTTACTTGGTGAACAGTTATATCAGCCGATTCTGAAACTTCTTGTAAAATATTTTTCTTTGATTTCCCCTCAAGAAGATCACTTAATATTTTTTGTCTCCTCTCCTGTACTTCCTTCTTGGTTGATTTTGGCATCTTCTGCTATTTTATCATTTATTTTAATTAGCTGCTTAATTAAGCCTGATTTCTGCAACTCTAATTGACTTAATTGATGTTCTAAATAAGTCTTCTGATCTTCCAGGGTTATTATGATTCTATACTTTACTTTATATGGACCCCCAACATTGCTGCCGGAAACAGCACAAAATCCAAAATGAACAAGAGTATCTAATTTGTTCTTTATTTCAGCCTTTGTCTCATTAAATATACCTATTTTTTTAGATAAATTGTCTAAAGTAAACCAATCATTATTTGTATGAATAGCAAATTGAGCTGCAAGCAATGATGCTTTTGCAATATTTTCTGGATTTTGTAGCGCTTCTTGAACTTCTTTTGTCATAATATTTTAGTATTCAAATTTAAAACTTTCTCTAAATCTTTTTTCTTTTACTAACTCTGATCCGCCGGACTCGCTTCTCATTGAGAAAATCAAGTTTTTTAATACCTGGGCATTGGCGATAACATCGTTTAATGCACCGTGACCATCAATAAGCTCTATCCCCATTCTTTCGCAGCATGCCTCCAAACTAAATTTTACCCCTTCTTCAGTTGCCCATTTTGATCGGCACATCTTGAGAGTATCATAAATATATGTATCGACATATTTATAAAGATCTTTTTTGCAATAAGAAAAAACATATTCTAAAAATACTCTATCGAAATCATTAAAACTGTGACCGCACAAATAAGGCTTGGCATTTTTCCCTCTGCCCCCCGATGCTTTTTGGAATTCTTCTATCATAGCATTTACTGCTTCTTTAATAGAAATTCCAGAATTAATTTGGCTCATTTTTATGCCATTATAATTCAGAGCCTCCTGCTCTATAGTAAGATTGTTGTAATTCTTTACGTATGTCTGATATCTGGATATTTCTTCAAAATTCTCGGCTCTAAAAGAGCAAAGGCCAACTTCTATAATTGGATTTTTATCAGCAATTTTTCCACCGGTTTCAAAATCTAACACTATATAATTTCCACAATTCATAAGATTTAATTAAGTAATTTAAATTCTCCCACCCTAAATTTTGTAGACAAATATGAAAGAGTATAGTTTAAATTATATGGATCTATAAGATCTTTTTCTTTTATTATTTTTTGATCTATTACCCCCTTAAAATGAAGTAACAAATCATAGCTGGTATCCTGAAGTTCTCTCTTGCTAAGATTTTTCATGATACATTTAAAATTAAGACCGAAGATTACCGTATACCGTTTATTGCTCTTGTTCCTTTGGCGCGCGGGTTTAAATATTCGCCATTTCATCTCCGGTCTATGAGATTAATTTACTATTTAATAATTCCTTCACTTGCTGTCTTAACTTAGGATCACCAAGAAGTTTTGCTATCTCTATTCTTTCAATAACATCTTCAAGCAATCTCAAAATATCATGGTCAAATGAAGCATAGTATTTGAAATTATATATCTTCCTGAATTCTTGTGGCGTTGTTTCTGGATAAAACGCCTGGATGAATGGCTTAATGTACTTTACATCATAAGCCAGAACCTTTTTCTTTCTGTCTGCAAAATCTAAATCTACATCGCTTCTTTTAAGTTTCATAAAATCTCTTCTTTCCCTTTATTTTATGTAAATGTAATAAAAAGTTTTATCATATAAAAACTTTTATAATTATTTTGTTTTCATTTTTGCAACAAAAATCAAAATTATTACCAATATTAACATTATACATCCTGTCATTTAATTAAAATGATTTTGTAGTACCAATCACCTGTTTTATTATTTCTTTTTCAGACTTGCCCCTATCAAGAATTTTTCTAATTACTTGCAGTTTTCTCCATTGAAATATGCAAATTATCTTTGCCTCTTTTTTACTCATAATTACTAATTCCAAATACTATTGGATAGGCAGCAATAATCATAATTATTATCAAACCACATACAAAATGCTTGAGCTGGAAGTGCGTAACAATAAATTAAAATGAATGGAATAACAATTTCCCAACAAAGTTCAATATCAAAGAAAACAAAACCAATCAAATTAAAGAATCCAAATATTCCAGCAAAGTATGGAACTAATAGAGGTATTGCCAACAATAACAAAATTACAATGAATGTATCAAACAAAATCTGAACAAGTATTTTCTTTAGTTTCATAATATTAGTTTTAAAATTTAAAAGAGGGCGTATTTTGAGTACGCACGACCAAGATTACACCTTTAGGCTAGTTCTTTTGTTGGCCAGGGATTTTGTTCCCCATGTCTACCAATTCCATCACCTCTTTACCATTGCGCAACGGTCTATTATCTAATTAACCGCAGACTTTTTAAGGTCCAACTTTATCACGTTGGATTTTGCTTCTTTAATGCTTGCCGGATATTTTACAACCTCCGACTAGTTGGCATTGGCTTGACTTAAATTTGACGGTTTACTCAAGTTGTGAAAGAGAAGGGAATCGAACCCCTGTTACCCCTGCGCATTACTGCAAATTGTTCTACCACTAAACTACTCTCTCAATTTTAAATAAGGCAAAGTCATAAACGATGCCTTATTTGTTATAAAATAATTGTATGTCTCACTATAAATTTGGCGGTGGAGCAGGAATCGAACCTGCATTTTGCTGCTGGAATTAACCAAGAACAGCACACACTACTTCACTTCATGTGTTTTTCGCGATTAATCGCCTAGTGTCTACCATTTCACCATCCCCCGTTTCTTATACAATAATAAAGCAAATATATTTATTATCAAAACTTTTATAAGACTTTATTTTACTTTTTCTATCTGATTGGCTGTACGAATTATAATCCTTCCATGAAATCTTCCATGCTGATCTCGCTCTGAAAGAGTATAGGTGTCATTTCTGTTGAATTTCTTCACGTGCCAGATAATGATTGATCCACCTATCTCTTTTACTCTATCTTCTATCTTGAACATTTTTAAGTTACTTAAGATTTTTTGAATTGTTCTGCTATCATTTTTATTTGCTGGATGAGGATATTGTACATATTGACATCATTATCTTTTATAGTTTTGAGGTCTGGATTGTGTAGAACTCCATTTACATAAAATTCTTGGATTCCACTCCCCAAATTTGTAATTGATAAACTGGCAAGTTTAGTTTCTATTCCAGGCTTAGACATTATTCTTTTGATTACCTCTTCTTCGTTATAGCCAAGATTATAATTTCGGATATCCAGAATATGGACCCATTGAAGTTTTCCATCTTTATAAACTTGTACTTGATTATGGGGAATTTCATCTATTGCCGGTACTTGATATTTTTCTACCAATTCAAGCTCATAATCTGCAAATTCACATGAATCACTGCTTCCCAATGAATCATTAAATCGAACAAGAAAAGGAAATTCTCTATATTGAAAGAATTCACCTATTACTCCTGTTCTACCTATATCGTCCTTATCCCCGTGCTTATTCGAGATGACTTTTACTTCGTCTCCTGCTTTAAATTTTCTTTTCATTTTAACTTGAAAGTTTAGATTTTATACCATTTTTATTCCAATAGAACTTTGGCACCAGATCTCCCCATTTTCCATCTTCGTATATTTCTCTTACTACACCTTTTGTTCCGTTGTTCTGAATTACCATGAATTTTTTATCGCACCACTCTATTACTGACCCTGGTTCAAATTCTAGCATCCATTGATTTTCTTTTGTGATTGTCATAGCTGTATTATTTATTTTTTATCTGTACTGCCGTATCCACCGACTCCTCTTTCTGTTGATGATAATTCCTCTACTTCTATCCATTCAGCTTTCTCTGCTCTTGCAATTACTCCCTGAGCTATTGCTTGCCCTTTTTTAATTTCAATTGTGGAATAATAAAAATCACCATCACATTTATGATCAATAATCACTCCAATTTCTCCCCTATAATCTGCATCAATTGTTCCTGGGGAATTGGCAATACGAATATAAGTTTTAAGTGATAATCCTGATCTTGGTCTTATCTGCATCTCAAATCCTTCTGGAATCTCTAAGGCAAAGCCAAGTTTAACAAGCACTGTTTCTCCTGGATATATTATTGCATCCTCACACGCTATCAAATCAAATCCGGCTGATAGTGCTGTTGCATATTTTGGCAATACTGCGTCTGAATGAAATCTTTTTATCTTTATTTGCATAATTTTGGTTTATTTATAATCTCCGCAACATTGACAAGTAACTTCGTATATAGATGGAGGACCTGGTCTAACTTCTTCTCTCACCTCAATCTCGTCGCCTTGCTTTATCCAATGTGCTTGTTCTGATATTTTCCCAAGTACCCTATATATTGACTCTCCATTGTCTTTGACAACTGTATATCTTCTTTCAAGGTATGAATCTTCTTCAGCAAATTTCAAGCAATGCATAGGAAACTTATTATCATTGACTACTGTAATCAAGTTGTCATATATGCCTGCAGTCTCTACCAAAAAGTCTTTGTGGTCAAACGTAACCTTCAATATTTCTCCACCATTCTCCTTAAGATTGCTTACAATTGCAAATAAGCCAACTTTCTTTGATTTACTTTTTTTACTTATAAGATATGTTTCTCCACACGGATCAAGATCTCTTTCGCTTGTTAAAAGATCACCATTTTCTAATATCTTTGTCACCTGAGTTACAATATGCAAGTCATTTATAATAGAGTCTCCAACTTTAATTTCTTCTTCTACTGGGATGTATTTTGCTATTGCCTTCATGATTATCCTACTTTAAAAATCTTTTCTATTTGATATAATCCTGGATCAAGTGTTTTTATCACTTCCATTGCTTGTGAATATGAGACAAATTCTGTACATGATTTAAATTCGCCAATACCATATGTAATTTCTCCACTTCCATGCAAAGAATGGTGAACTTTTTTTAAATAAAAAGAACTAGTGGGGAAATATGTATTACAATCCTTTATTACAAATATTTCTTTCATGATTTTACTTCTCTATAATTTTTATGGAATTGATATACTACCCACTCCCTTTCCGATCTGGATAGTTTTGACTTCTTATTCTGAATAAGTCCAAATTCATCAATAATATTGACGTCTGGAGTTGGCTTCTTATGATCGCGGCCACCCATTAAGTAAGAACTCATCATAGCACTTGCCATAAGCATTTTCACCATTTTAGATGAATGATCGGAAGTCTTCTTTGGTACCGGTTCGTACAAAACCCCATTTACCTCAATAGTATTCATATTAAATTCTGTTTAATTATTGCGCCTATGATGATCATAAGCAACATTAGTGTTCCTATTATAAATTCTTTCTTGGTCATGGCTTCTGATTTGCTAATACAATTATTTCTGATTTCAAATGTTGTATTTTATTAATTAGACCTTCAATTATCTGGTCTCTCTCCTCGGCATACTTTCTAATTGACTTTACAGCATCAACCACTGTTATTACTCCTAAAGGATTTGTCTCTACTATATAAGATTCCTTGTTTAGGACCTCCGCAATGATGTCATGAGGAGTTTTATTTAATTTAAGCTCTGACATATCATTTTAAGTTATTAATGATCTCAGGTGCCTTAATATCATTCTGTCCGGCTATTGCTACACTCATTCTCCTAAGAACATCTTCTGTTTTATCTTCCAGTTCGCTTCTTTTATATCTATCACAATTCTTTGTGATAAAGTCTATTAGCTGCTCCCTGTATCTTTCTTCAGGTGTCATATGATTTATGTTTACAAATGTAATACAAAGTTTTTGAATAATAAAAACTTTTATAAGTTATTTTTTTGGCAATGCTATAATCATTCCAACAAATATTGGAAAAAATATTGGTGCTGTAACGATTGACAAAATCCATCTTGCAAAATTAGATTTATCACCATTAATATGTGAGCCCAATAAATTACCAAACATTACCAAACATGAAAATGCGATATAGGTCCACAATGCTATCATAATTGTTTTTGTTTAAATTGTTCCGCGTACTCTTCCATTACTTCCAGCATAAATTGTTTTAAATCTGGAAGGTGTGATAAATCCAAATGAGTCTTGTTGTAACTATCCAGGATTTCTTCAGCCGTCTTTATTCGCGGCTCCAAATCTTCTTCCTGGACATCGTAAAATTCCCCCTCTCCATTGTCAGACACCAATGATACTGAATACCATTTCTTACCAACCATTAATCCATCTCTATCAGCTATTATTACAGCATCACCCTTATTTAATTCAGACCCCGATGGGAAATCTTTATTGATGATTGCCTTGTCTTCTAATCTAAATTTATATGCACTCATAATATTATTTTTTTACAAAATAAACTACGTCCAAAATATTTGTTGTTACAAAAACTTTATGATGATGAATCTCAATTGTTCCACCATTTACTCTATAAAGAGAGTAGCCATTTAAATGAACCGGATCTCCTATTATAACATAATGCCTATAATATGTGCCGGCAAGAAATATGTTGCCAGTCTCTTCATTGATACTTATTGAATTATCTTGCTTTCTTTCAAATACATTGAATCTTGAGATAGAATAATTTAATGAATCAATTATATAATCTGGATCTTCTTTACTGATTTTTGTAAAATCCCATTTCTGATAAATAAGAATTTTTTCTGATTCTATCTTTGTTGTTTGGGCCACTGCTACATTAAGCATTCCCGTTATTAGTATTGCAAACAACAGAGATACAATAATTGTTTTTAAGTTACTTTTCATATACTTTTAAATTTTATTAACAAACTACAAATACTTTTACTCCCCATCCAAGGGGCCAAAGCCAGCTTCTTTCTACTTGAATATAAGACTGTCTTTCACTTGTTCTGGTTGATTGATTATTTTCTTTATTCAAAATTAAAAATTGTTTCTCCTGAATCTATCTTTGGAGGTAAAAGCTGAGTGTGAGTCTTTGATATGATCTCTTTCCCTGGGTTGCTTTACTCCTCTGTTTTGCTCATTTTCCTTGATCTGATAATTGAGCTCATGATTTGTGCTGAATTTTAACATGATCTTTTCGGTTTAAGTTGATAAATTTCATTAAGTTACTTAACGGTTGAAAGCTTATTAAATACAGTAGTCCACTCATATCCGCATTTTGTTATCACTCTGCAAAATGGACCGTGTTGCTCTAACAAAGTGACCTCTATTAACTCTTCATTCTCTTCAAACTCTATAAGATAAATTTGTCCTATAAGGAGAATATCAGTTTTCTTATATCCATGTTTTTTATGAAAATAAGATTTAATTGACCACTGAATGGCTACTCCTGCTGCTATTATATAAAATAATTCTATAGGTACAAACATAATCTTTATCGTTTAATTAAAGGTAAATAAATTATTTTAATTATCAAAACTTTTATTATATTTTATTTAATTATTTAATAAAAAAGTAGGATTTAAATTATTTAATAAGCCTGAGATCGTTAAGTTACTTAATAGATTTTACATTCATCAGTTTCTTTAATCTCTTCTTCATTTTCCTTGGCATTTTTAATTTAAATGACGTAAGAGGATTTAAAAGATTATCTGGAATCTGACAATAATTTTTAAAATCAAGAACATCTATTGCTTCTTTTTTGTCAAAAACAACTATTTCTTGATCAAAAGTTAATAAATGGTGAGTCATGTACATTGCATTAATATGACCTGGATGTCCTAATAATACAATTCTCTTATCTTTTTCTTCCATGTTTATTTAAGAATTAACCAGTTGCTTTTTCTTTTTACCGATTCCGGCATTATTTCTTCTAATTGCTTAGAATACAAATCTTCTAATTTTCCAATGATCTCGAAGATCTCTACACCAGTATTTATTCTCTTTACCTCATAAGCGCCTCTTTCATTAAAAACAAGATACTGTATGAATCCTTTTCCGGCGATCATATTCTTTGCATTCCTGGGTACCTTCATGAAATAAATAACATTGTCCACTGTCTTTCTACTTAACCTTACTTTGATTGCTGTCATAAAAAATCTTCATATTCTGTTCTGATTACCATATATTCATTAAATTCTCTGTCTCTTATCCCTAACGCATGTGCTATAAATTTCAATGCTTCTACATGAGATTTTACATCTTTAATTAATCTCATCTCAGTTCCGCTATTAAAACATAATGTTGGAAATGGTGCTATAATAAACCATAAATCACTTCCATCCAACTTTACCAGTTCTACGGCCTCTGCTTCGGATATGCTATTTAATTTTGGACCTTCGGTGTACGGTATTACTTCAGCATATACTGACAAGAAATGAATTATACACTTACCGGTATCTATGCCCTGAATTTTTCTAATATCTTCTTTTAGATGATTCATAGTTTTATTACTATATATTTATCAAAGTCCTTTCTTGCAATTCCTCTACCCACTGCTTTCGAATATAAAAGATGTTCACACAAATCCTCTATTTTACAAGTTATATTTGCAGAATATAAATTCAACATTTGCCCCTCTGTTATTTTATCAATAAAACCAAGATATTCTGGACAATGGGTTTTAAAATAATGATCTGAGGTATCGTATAAGACTTTATCATTTTTTAAAATCTGATATGTGTCACCCTCATGGATCGTTGTTAATTGACCAATTCCCCCAATAATCTTTCTATTGATCTTTAGCGAGAATATATCCGGCTATTTTGATAACTGCTTTTGGATGGTATTCCATTAGTTCAATGAATTTAAATTTGGTTTTATCTTCTCCCACAATTCAAGTTGTACTTCAAGTACTTCTTCCTTGGTGACTATCTTTAGATTTTCTTTTTTTAAAAATTCAACCCTATTATCTAAACTTAGCTTTCTAAATTCCCAACCATTGGTATCAACAGCATCTTCAAACTTTCTTTTATTTGGTTTACAGATTGCTACATCAAAACTCCAATCTCCCTTTTCACGATTATAAAAATCAAAATTAAGTCTTACTACTATCATAACTTTTGAGCCATCCGGTCTCTTAAATATTTTTTCGTGTCTCATTGCTTTGTCGTTTTATCCTCTGTTGTGATTATCCAGACGCTGCCAACTTTCCTGGCCTTGATCTTTTCATTTACTATTTGCTTCTGTACGCCGGCACGTGTGAGGCCCTTTAATTCTGCGTACTGTGTTACTGTATATTCTTTGCTCTCCATCTTTAGTTGCTTAAATGTTTAAATCTCTTCAGTTAACCTTTGAATATTCCATAATAAAGATTTTCAATAAATCCATAATGGTATATTTGACTATTATAAAATGCCACCTTATCGTTAATTCTTTCATTTGGGTTTGTTATTTTTAACCAAAACTTTATGCTTTCTTTGTTGCTTATCATTGTAGTATGGGTTAATTATTTATTACTTTTCTTTATCAACTTTACAACTAGAGATTCAAGTTGTTCCACCACACTTACTGGAATATTGCTTTCATTTTTAGCAGTCCATTGTAATGGTGATGAAATTCCATTAATAATCGCAACCCTTTGATTTTTATAATACACATCTATTTGATCAACTGATTCACTTTTAAAGGGTTTAAATTTAAAAGTATTGCTGTCACTTATTAGACTTGGATTGATTATTTGTGTCATTGAAGTATCGTTTAATTGTTAAGTAAAGGTAATGAGTTTCTAATTAGAAACCAAATTTATTATAAAAGTTTTTATTACATTATTCTTACATAACAAAAATGGGAGACAAAATCTCCCACCTTTATTGATTTATTAACCCTTATTTACTGTTTTACCTTTTATCAATTCTTTTCCCATTCCAATAATTGCCCCTTATTGTGAGATATACATGGCCTCTTTTAGTCTGATCAGAAATCCATCTCTCTGCTTGCCCCACCGTTTTAAAACCATCTATATATTTTTCATGTTTCCAACCAAGGCCAAATAATAATCTTAACCATGACATCTTGTACTCAGTCACGTAAAACTTTTGCATTCTGCCGGAGATCTTATATGCTCTCATAATTAATCAAAGTCATCGTGTTCGTGAGTATGATAATGCTTTGTTCCTATGTTTCCAATGCCCCAGAAAATTACTGCTATCATTGCTAGGGTTCCAAAGTAGGTATAACCATTAGTAAATATAAATTTTAATACCTCTATCATATATTCTTTTCTTTAAGTTCTGCAATTAATTTTTCTACTTTTGGCAACTGTGATTCCCAATCATTTGTATTAAGGTAAAATCTACCATCGTAACTTGGTTTATGAAGAGTATTTTTCTTCATAAAAGCAAATAAATTTTCTAAGTTACCAATTCTGGCATCATCTATAAAGCTCTCAAATCGATCTAATTGTTTTAGATCAAATTTAAGATCTTGAGCTCTGCTTTCAGTTTCATCTAGTGACAATTCGTTTAAATCTTTTTTAGCTATTTCCTGAATGGTGCATGTTGCAGCACAACCATAACACGTTCCCTCAGAATAATGCCCAAAAGTATCCATTGCAACCTTAAAATCTTTTCTCTCAGACTGCCTCTTTAAGCCATCCACCATAAATTGCAAAGCCTTCCAGACCATGCCTTCACACTCTTTTCTTATACTTATCATAAATCCTTAAGTTACTTATTTTCTTTACTCATTAATAAATTATAATACTCTTCATCTGTTTCACGAATATAATTCATTCTATCCTGAAAATCAAACAATTGACTCATTATTTTTAAATCTCCACTGGCCCATTTATCGTGGCACCCTATCCTTCCTCCTATTGTTAAGCAATGATATCCTATATTGTTTTTATCTGTTTCCAGGTCCTTTCTTCTGCTCCTGGGTATTGAATGAGAATTGCTTAATGGAACTACTCCATCTGGCTCATGACATCCGGCACAAATATGCTCTCTCTCCTCTGCAATTTCCTTATAAACTTTTATCAGATCCTTATGAGCCTGTTTTTGCTTATTAGAAATCATTTTTGGCCTACTCCTTGCCATTATTTTACTCCTCTTGATAATTTGTATGTGTTTTGTCTTGCCCTCTCCTAAACGCTTATTATTGCATTTAGAGCATAATTTAAAATGAGCGTTTGATAATACCCCTACAAAATTACATTCTGAGCAGTTTCCTATCATGACTTATCCATTAATTTCTTTAATACTGGATAACGCTGTCTTATTATTTCCCTGTCATCCACTTCTACTGCACCTAATTTTATTGCCAATTGTTTCTTTTCCTTACAAACATCATAATGTGGGTGCGTTGGATGATCTTGAAACCATTTTCTCTTATGCCCTATCGCTTCGGCCATCTTGTGAAGCTCCTCAATATCCGGTGAGCTCATGTGACTCATTATCATTCTGCCAAACTTATACTCGCGTGTACCTACATAAACCATATTATTCTACTTTAGTGGGGCTTACAGACTGCCATCTTTTTCCGGCTGCGGTTTTTCCGATATACAAAGTTGTCCCCCTTGGCGATGTGATTATATTTTCTACAGTGCCAACTATTCCATTCTGACACATGGCCAGATCTCCTATTTTTACATTCATATAATTGATATCATTTGTAATAAATCTCTTATCTCCTCCATACTTTGAAATTTCTGATAAAGTCCGGTTGCATCAAAATTTGCCAGATCATTATTTGACCAGCAATATGGAACATAATTCGGATCCTCCATGCCTTCATACACAAACCATGCCGCAAGCTCTCCCTTATTTACTTTTACTGTATGAATGGTAGATGCATTCATTCCTATTACATCGCCTTGCTGTAGAATTTTTGATGAATTTTGAATTAATGATCTGTCTATAAGATCAATTAAAGTAAATCCCATCTTTCCTGTTGTTATTTGAGACTGATAAAGCCACTTGGCCCTTGTTTCGACACTCTTTCCTGTCCTATATGTGATGTTATTTATCTTTCCCCTCACTACTTCCAGAGTTAAATTACAATGGTGTGGATGAAGTGCCAAATTATCTCCCGCCATGTCATGATCTCTTTCAGCAATATAAAGCCTTACCGTCTGACCTGGAGAATCTATAAGCATGATTGAATGAAGTCCTTTCACATGACAGTTTTTAAGAGACTTATTTAATATAGTCTCCCAATTCTGTCTTAATAAATGATTTAACAATCCTTTCATCTTCTTCTTAGTTCTTTAATTTGTTTCTTAAAATCAGAGCTTCCTCTATTCATTCTCCTCATCTCTCTTTCCATTTCTAGTGTGAATGGTGTGTTGCTGATATATTTGCCACATGAAGAATGATAGATCAAACCTGTACCTTGAAGCAGTTCTTCCCCTTGTCCATCAGAGCCTGTATAGAATGTTCCCATGCTCATATTATCCTTTGTTTTCTCCATTTATTGTCTTTCTGTATTGGACAAATCCCCTGAAATTGCCTGACCAATGATTATTTTCATGTAATGCATCATATTTACTCATTGCCATTGCACAATGTTCAAATGGAGAAAAATGGCCCGATTGCATTAGTCTATCATGAAGCTTTATGTCTGCTTCATAATTTGCAGGCTTTCCTTCTTCTCCTACTACTGTATAACTTACACGTGCGCATCTTGCAGTTGCGATCTTAACTTTACCTTCAGTCATATATTGATCAAACTTCTCCTTGGTTCGATAACCTTCTACTTCACCTTCTGCAGGTCTAGTATTATTTAAATCTAATGCTCCAAATAATTTATTTTGATCTATCTGATCTCCGAAAGGAATATGCCACTCTCCTGCTTTCAATAGTTTTGGCTCACTTTCATTATAAGCATCCCACATTTTCTCGGCAAGATCCATCATATGAATTTCTGCCTGAGCTTTGTTAAGTTGTAGCCATTCAAGATCTGATAATTTATCAACAGATCTTGGTTCAAAGATTTCAGTATTGTCAACTATATCTTTCACCAAATCCTTTTTACTTCTAAATGCTTGAAGATTTCTTCCAATATATTGTGGACATCTTAATGCAAAGAAATTTTCCCACTCTGTCGCTGTAATCAATACAGTATGATAGGCAAAGGGTTCTAATAAGCGGTTGCAGAGTTGTTTACTTACTCCAGATTCTGATAAATGTTTTGCTCCAGCTATAGCATATTTTCTATTGTCTTCCCACATCAGCTCTCTTACAGCTATATCATGATCACTTGTAAAATATTCAGTTCCTTGCATTCCTGGATGATCTTTTTGCCATGCTATGGGAATAAATGGATTCTCTTCTACTGATTTCACCATCTTAACAAATGGGATTGCTCTGGATGATGCAGAATTCTTACTTAGCATTCTGTGAGTATTGAGTTCTGCCAATATAAATCTTGGGAAGGTAGCCATCATTGTTGTTAGTCGATTGCTGAACTCGTTTTTGCTATCTGCTATTATTTTTGCACTTATCATAATTTTTCGTCAAGTTGATTTTGATCGTAATCTTCTTCAAGTCCTTCAAACTTGTTATTATAAAATGGTTGAGAAGATTCTGTTTTCTCTCTTTCTAGATCATAAAAATATTTATATTTACCAGACAATAGGTCATCTATAAATAAATTCATGCCTTTAATTCCCTTGTATTTTTCTTGAGTTTGAAAATCTTGAAAACAAAGATTAGAAAAACTATACATTATCCTCCTTACATCTTTTCTGGTAAACTCTTTCTCCTCTGGTATTATCTCTTCTATCCACTCTTTGTCTGTCAGATATACGCAATTCCTATAAATGCCTGAATGAAATACTGCTGTCAGACCATATATAGTGTCTTCTACCTGATCTGTAGTTTCTCCAGCCTTAGTACCTGGAAGATCTTTTAGTAACTTATATTTTTTTGCTTTTTCCATGATTAATCTTCTGCTTCTTGTTTCTTTGGACATGGTTTAACTGTATCTTGAGTTACACAAGCAGTACAATTTAATAGATTCTTAAATACTCCATTAGACCAATCTCCTTTTAATTTTAATCTTCCATGTTGATCAATTCCCACTACTTCAAATGGAGTTGAGGCTGCTTGGTGTAGTACAAAGTCCCCTATTTTGTATTGGATAGGCTCTTTGACTTTGTTTTCTTTTTCTTCTATAAAGGCATTCAATGTTGGTTGTAAGTGCTCATATTTGCCAACATACGTCAACACTCTTCTTCCAAATTCTATCATATCCTGTCTTGTGAACTCTGGCTCTTCTATTTCTCTTACCCAGTCTGGACATTTTCTTCTATCCAGCGTTATGGTGTTTCCATCTCCACAATCTATAAAGGTAATATGAAAAGCCTCAACTCTTCCTTCATGTGTGATTGTAACATATTCTTCTGTTCTGGTTCCTTTTGGTATCCCTGGCAGATCTTTTAATAATTCAAATCTTCTTTTGCGTTGTTGCATAATTAAAATTGTTGTAATGTTTCCAAATCATAATAAACTATTCCTCCTAGTCCATTGGTACAGGAGAAGTAAGAATCTTGACATAAACTGTTTTCTGGGATCTGTTTAATCACTACTGCCACCCTTACGTCTGATTCATTTTCTAATTCCGGCAGTTCTGCATTTTGCGAATTACGAAAATTTGAAATAAAAGTATCATAGTCTTCTTTATTTAAATGAACTGAATGCACATTTATTCCAGTTGTGGATAATTGATATGCTGCATCACCTATATTTCTCATAATTATTTTAATAATGATTCTCGTTCATGATCCTTCAACATCTTTTTGAACTTTCTTTTAACCAATAGATACACTATTTGTCTCTTGATCCATATTTTTATATCAAAAATAATTGCACAAATAAAAAATATGGCCGCAATAGAATTAAAAATTGGAATAAATGATAATACATAAAGTCCAGTTTCTTTTGCTCCTATATCTTTTCTCCATTTATTAGATGCAAAAACTACTACCGCTAACATGATTAGCGTTGAAATAATATATATTAATTTAATCGTTGTCATGTCTTTAGTTTAAAAATCTACACTGCAATAACGCCAGGAGCCTTGTTTCTCTGATTGAGCAGCATTTAAGAAGATGCTTATATCTCTCCGGCATCATTTCTATTTCCTGTACAATGTCTTTCATTGATTTAAAAGTTTTGCAAGCTCATTAGTTATATATCTGAATCCTTGAAATCCTTTCATTGGAATTGGATTCTTGAGCTCATGAAATTTACCACTTCTCTCAATAAATTTTCCTTTCCATTCATTCAGGGTTGTATAACAAACAAAATCTTTTTCTGAGAAGCCTACGATCTCCATCCATCCTTTTATAAATCCATTGTGAATAAGATAGCAGCGAGCACCAATATTTACTTTTGGAAATCCATTCACCTTAAAATTCATTACATAAGATCTATCTGCAACTGTATCGATCTCCTTCTGATAATCTTCCCACTTTACACTCTTTGGAATTGTAATGATAATGTTTGATTCTGGCATAAATTTTAAGTTACTTAATGCAAATATAATAAAAACTTTGATAAGTCAAAACATTTATTATTTATTTCCATCGTCCATCTCTATTGCCTCCTTCAGTCTATATATTTCTATAGGAGATACTTTAAGCTCATGCTCAGTCCCCTTTCTGCTTTTTACATTTTTAACTAAAAAAATTGCTGCATTTAATAGTGCTGCATATTTTTCTTCTATGTTACTCATCATCGTATGGATTAAAAATTTCTTTTGATTGTTTCTATCAGTGGCCCAATTAAAGTGGAAAATACAAATAACTGAAACAATAATACTGGAAGACCAATTATTCTAGAAATAGATTTTGGCAATCCAAATGCACATATCAGTAATATTATCGATAAAGACAATACCATCAGAAATATAGATTGCTTCCTGCAATAGTTTACAACTTGTTCAAATTTCTTTTTCATTTTGGATATTTTTTTCGTTTGCTTTTCTTTCCCTGGATGTAGTAATATCTTAAACCTAAGATAGGGCAGTAGTCGAATACCATGATGTTCATCTTAGTAAGTGGCCGCGTTTAGTAAAAACTTCTTGTCTGATTCTATCAACCATTTTGTAAAACTAGATCCATCTATTTTAAAATTGGTATCGTATATGGATTTCAAATGATATAATTCTTCATAATCATATGCATCATATATCTCATCAAATTCAAGTAAAAATGTTAAGCTCATATTATTTTAGTTTTAATCCTAAATATCTAATTCCTGAAGATTGATAATCCATATTCTGTCCACAAGTAGGACATTTAGGAATTTCATCATCAAACATATTCCTGTCCTTAACCTCAACTGCAATATGACAAGCTTCAGGATTTGTCACACAATCAAATAAATGACAGGCAAAGATATATGTTTTTATAAATTCTCCAGCTCCAGTCTCCTTCGGTGGTTTGAGTATCGAAAATCTATTTTTCATATTATTTTACGTTTTTATCAAACCATTCATTGAATTTTGAATTTGTAAATGTTTCATCATTATATGCTTCCTGAAACAAGTCAAAACATATCTCTCTCACTTCTTCCCTGGTATAAGTTTTCTCTTCTTCTACTGGAGAATTTTCTGTAAGCAATTCTGCTGCTGTCTTGTTACATTTTTGAACTAGATCTGCTTCTGTCTTCTCTCTTATATCCTTCTCGTTTACAAAATACCATTGATTATTTCCATTCTTATCAATTCCTTCTGCAGTTATTGAATAGCCGCTATACTTCTTTGTGATATTATTAATAACTACCTCTGCCCCTATTGCAAACAAATGACCAGAAGTTGTATCTATAATGATTACAGATTCCCCATTTCCAAATTTTGATTTATTTCTCATGGCCTTAGTCCTATTTTCTTTTTCTCTGAAGCTATATGATCGAGACTGAAGGTAATGGACATTTTATAAACATCCAAGTTAAACCTCATTTTGTCGATTAATTCACCTCTTTTTTCGAGTAATTTTCTTTCTTTTTGCATTTTTCTAGTTGTTTTGTTTGAAATTATACCTTCTCTATGGTATTTACATTTGATAGCTTCACCTGGATTTTTGTCCATCTTTTGCAGATATTTCTCCTTGTTTCCAATACGAACTTGTTATCTGGATATTTCTCGCTATCAAATGTCATCATAACTACTTGTAAAGTCTAATTTATGATATTAGCATCCTAAATGGCAAATGGCCCTGTAATTACAAGTTGTAGTCTTTGAAACTACTAGAGATGAGGATCTGTCATCTTAATATAAATGTTAAGATGAATACTGTAAGGCTCAAGCCGAATGTAATTTCTAAAATTATCATCTGCTTTGCCATTTGAATAAATTCTTTCATAATTCTTAATGTTTAGTCAAAATAATTATAAGCCGCTACTACAAACTTCCAACCCAATACTATTATGAATATGTTGATTAGGTGACCTATTGAAAATATTCCTCCGATAGATGCTAATATGATTGTGGTTGTAGAAGTCTTCATAATCGGTTTCTTTTATATCTTAATTAAAGGTAAGAATAAAAATTGACTTATCAAAACTTTTATAAGACTTTTTTATAAGTTATTTTAAATTCTTTATCTCCTCTTGGATACATATGATATGATGTATAATATTTAATCCAGATAAACAAAGAGAATTGGGCTCCAGTCCTATTTAGGACCCGATAATATATTTTATAACTGTGGATGTCATTGAAGTACCTGGCGCGGTCTAGATATTGCTCCAGGTATGCATTTATTTCTCTCACTCCCCGCTCTGGAAATATAAATTTATGCATGTAATCATTTACAATCTTTGTTACGTTTCCTTCAATATCATTGGATGCTGCCATCGATCTACGTAATTGCGATGGGTTTAAATGTTCAAATACTCTTATCATATCTCTGTCTCAGTTATTATCAAATATTTGTATTCGCCTATTGCGCTCATGAGGGAGTCTAATGGACTCCTTAACCATTGCCTAGGTTTATTATAGGAATAGTAATATTTAACCCATTTTAAATTAAAAGATCCTACCACCCTCTCTGCTATCTCTTCTTTGTTGGGTAATTGAAGAAAGTCTTCTATTGAACCAGAAAATATAACTGTTGGGAAACCTGTCCATCTATAGATGTGTTCTTGCTCCTCAAATTCTGTATTATCCTCGAAAAGGTTTATCTCATGCCTCTTGCCTTCAAATTCTTTGAGTAGGATTGTTTTAGTTTCCATTGTTAATCGTTTGGATCATTTATGTAACACCAATGTGTGACTGTATAATTTTTAGCAGATCCGACTGACCAAGTAGCCTTTGAGTGTTTATCAAAATACCTCTGTTTTACGTCGGGGCATCGCCATGACAGATGATAAAATAAAGTGCCATCTTCGTGAATCCCTTTAATAAAAACATCCTCAACATTTTTAGGCAATCTTTCCTTTGTATCTATCCATATTCCCACAATTTTATTTTTATCCAATAAATCACCAACGATCTTATCGGCATCAATAAATTGCATCTTATCTACTGTTTCATTTACAGTATCGATAAAGCTTTGTATTATTTTCTTATCCATTCTCTTTCTTTTTATTAAACTCAATTGCAAAGTCTGATACTGTTAGCCAGATAGCGGTTCTAAGGTCTTCGTCTCTGTTTCCGGTTCCCACTTCTACCCCTAAAGCGTTAGTAAAATACACTCGATGGTCCCCGAATGCGAGCTTTTCAATTACACCAAAATAACCTAATGATTGTATGTGTTCGTAGGCTGGCATTAATAGGCTCCAATCATTGTGATAATTTTTTCTCTGATACTTTATAATTCTTACTATCGCCCCACATTCCATTATCGCTATAGCCTCATTTCTCTTTATTGTCTCCTCGGTTGTCATGATTAAAACCCTCCTGAATCTAAGTAATTAATGTTTTTAACTTCGTATTTTTCAATTCCATTCAAGAATTCAGCAGGAGCTTTTTTGTCCTCACCTGATGCCTCATTATAAATATCTCTATCAACTGCAAACAAATAATTATCAATCCCACAAAACACCAATTTGGCATTCTTACATATCTTCATTGCTTTTTCAAGCTCCTTTAAAGCTTCTTCCTGTTTCTTTGTCATTCCTTTGGCTTTACTTATTCTTATTTATACACTTTTCGCAAGTTGGTGGCATAGAAGTATCAGACCATCCATATCCTCTAACTCCTGGTTTAGCTCCGCATAGTGCTTTGTCACCCCAAAATCCATTAGTTGTATAAGGTAGGGGTGGAACAAGATGTATTATAATACCAGAATCTCTGTGAGCACCATTAAAACTACGCCCAGCCTTATATGCTGAAACTACATTTGAGTTAATTATATTTTCTTTGCTCATATCCTTAACATTTAATTGCTTTCCGGTCCTTGATTATCTCTTCCAGCTTCTCATAGAATGTATCTGGATAGTGCTGGTATATTCTGGCTACTTCCAGATAGTCCATATTATAGTCTTTTGCTGTGCTTGCTATAAATGGATTTTGTTCTTGTACTTTGTTCATCTTATTTATTAGTTTATTGTTTTTACAAATGTAAGAATTGATTTGAATCCAGTTGATACATTTGAATACTGGCAAAGGTATAGTTCTCCACTAATTCCATAATTTTCTGCATCCTCAATACTTTTAATAAAATTCTTAATTGGTTCTGCATGAAAGAAGCCCCTATAATTATTACATTTGCCACAATCGCAACTAAAGTTCAAGTCTTCTTTTTTATATATTTTGTAATGTGCCTGCATAATTTTTAGATTATTTAATTCCCAACCTATCTTAGTAGAAGAGCTGGGAAATCTGATACATTGAATTGTCTTAAGCAAATTATTTTTCCACCACCATTTTCTTTGCCATGAACCAAATTTAAAGATTCAAGAATCTCCAATGCTTCTTGTTCAAATTCTCTTGAAACAGTCACATACAACATATTTGCAAGTATTGCACATCTTAATATGTTGATGTTTTTAGATTTCAAAGCTGCTCTTACTTCTTTTGTATTTGGAGTTCTCATAATCTTTATCGTTTAATTGTTAAGTAAAGATAAGCATAATAAAAATATGATCAAAACTTTTATCACACTTTTTATTACATATTTCTTACTTCTTTATGATTAGTTCTTGTTCCAATACTTCTATAACTCTTTCTAAAGCAAGATCTGCACTAAAGTCTGTATATTCTGTAGTATTATTGTTTTCATCTACTGCCCACTCTATATGAAATCCTGATTTAATAGCTATGAGGAGCTTATCTCTTAGAGATTGTTTTTGCTTCTCTTCTTTCTCTTTCTCCTCCCCAGTTATATTGATCCAAGTGCCATCATGCAAAAGTTCGTTAACATGCTTCTTATTATACAAACTTTGATCACGTCTATAATCTACAATCCAATAAATATATACGCAATCGTCGTCGTACTTGCATACTCCTACATTATAAATGACTCCATCTCTATCTTTGTGAGTGAGCCGGTCTCCTATTTTAAATAAATCTTTCATGATTATTTAGCTTAAATTGTTTTCAATATATTGTCTTATCTCCTTAGAGAGTTTTGCCAGCTTAAAATCCTGGCAGATTGCATCGAGCATGATTAATTTATGATAGGCTTGAATCTTATTGAATCCTCCATTATTAATTTTCACCACGATATTAAAATGTGTCCGAAGTGATTGTTCTAGGTTTTCATTAGATGCGTCCATTGTCTTATTTGGTTTATTTTATGTTTGCTTTTGGTGCTCATAGTACCAGAAAGAGTTAATATTAAAAACTAGATCCGGCTTGTATCATTATGCCCATATTATTATCTGGCCATATTAAAGTGTACAGGTCAACCCCTATCGCAAATTCAAATTCATTTGTCCACATTTGCATGTTTCTGAATTTCTCTCCTGTATACATTCCACTGTCTCTTATAAATTCAGCAGTGGCCTGAGTGATCTTTGTTTTCTGTCCTGGCGATAGGAATTCAATCATTTTAGATAATGATTCTTTCGATGTTGCATTAATTACCTTATTCATAATCTTAATTTTAAGTTTTAATTATCTGTAAGAAACTTGAGCTGTCTCAAAACTCTTAGCTGTTTCAACCGACATCTTCTCAGCTACTATTACTAAAGCTACGATGTTTATTGTTAAGGCGATAAGAGCGATTATTACAGTTTTCATTTCTTTGTTGTTTTGTTATATTAAAGGTACGAAGTTTCTAATTAGAAACCAAATTTATTATAAAAGTTTTTATCATATTTTCTTACGTAAGATTTGATAAATTGTACTTTTTCCTTCTAAAAGTCGATTTAAGTAAAAAATTTTCGGCAAAACACTTTTTTTGATTGGACTTTTCTAATAAAACAAAATAGCGACAAGAAATATATCCTGGCGCTATTCATTAAAACTTATTTATATATGAAGATTATTTACCTAATTTTTCGACTTTTTAAGTAATCTTTGGCGCTATAGCTGCCAATATGTGGTAACTGTTTTTGCAGAGCATACCCATTCATCATAGATATCACCTCTTCCTCTGTGTACATCTTATCCGGCTCCTTAAGATCTAATACGGCTTCCTTGGCCTTGTTCCAGTCTTGTGGCAACAAAAGAACTTCTTCAGTCGTGCTATTTGGAGCTAAAGAGGAAATATAATCAATAGATAATTGATCACAGGTTTTTGATATTTCCATTATTTGATCAATCACCAATACTCTTACCATTCCCGCTGTTTCCTTATTTCCTCTCCAATATATATTCTCATGCATTAGCCATCTTTGGAATGCGTGACACAAATCTTCATCAACTGTACTAATTAATACTCGCTTGTTGCTCATCTCTTTTTATTTTGTCTTTGATAAAATCTTTGAATAGCTCATTACAATAAGCTTCAGTTATTATAGCACCATTATCATCTTGTATTGCGAATGTTATGGCGTCTTTCATATCCTGGTCGGTCCAGTTCTTAGCTGGTGGGGATATCATCTCAAGTATTAATTTTGTTACCTCATTCCAGTCTTTTGGAAGACTGTGGGTTATTTGCAATCCATCACCTGGAGCTACTAGAACTACCTTATCTGCAGTATCAAAAATAAACATTATCTCATCTACCTCAAACGCCATTCTTCCGCCACCAATCCAAAATATTCCTTGTTCAAAACACCACTCTTGTAGTGCCTTGCTTAAATGCTTATTTTCTGCCCTTACTACTATTTGCTTCATCGTTATTTTGAATCAAGTGTCAAATCTATTGATATATGTTTTGGGCGATGAGGTGGAATAAATGAAACCTTGGTTGAAAACGCGTTCCCTATCTGCTTACCCCTTTGCTCTATCCATACAAGATTCTTTTCCGGCTGATTGATGTACTTAATGCCTCTCCATTTTAACTTTCCTTTGGTGATATCTCCCTTTATCTTTGGCTCTGCGTGCTGAAGGATTGTCTCTTTAAAAGATTTGTTGAACTGCTTTACTATGTCAGCTTGCATCTGTTCATATAATTCTTCTGTCTTACTCTTAAGATGAAGCATATCTTCTTTCCATTTGCCAGCGTTAGTTATGCGCAGCGATACTTTACTTTCACTCATAACTTTTTCCTTTTGGATTAATATAATTCTGAAGTGTTTCAAATTCTTCTGGGGTTAATAACTCTTTGGCTGTCTTTCTCCAAAATTCCATTTCTGCATGTAATGCGCGGGTCCTGTGCTTAACTTTTCTAAGTTGCTTTTCTACACATTCCAATAATGAAACTTGGATATCTTTAAAATGTCTTGTATTTATTATTTTTTGCCCGGCTTCATAGTCACTTATTTCACCATTACTAAGCTTCTCTTCAATCTCATAAATCCTAGTCTTGGACTCTCTTACAAGAGTTGAAAAATGAAGTTTCCATTCCGCCAATTTAACTTCATTCATGCATGTATTTATATCATCTATCCCTATATTAAGCTCTTTACTATAGGGCTTATTTCTTTGTTGTTCACTCATATTATTATCTTATTTAATACTGTTTCTGGCAATCTATCTATCTTGTATTGATTGCTGCTTCTGATGTTGTTTATATCCTCCGCGTAATTCAGCAACGATACTCTGGGTGCTACTTTCCATTCTATGAAATCTCCATAGAGCTCCAGCGCCAATATCTTCTGGATGATGTTAGATGCTGCATCGCATTCGGCGGCCCATACAAACTCTCCGTCTACTTCTCTGAACTCTTTTATTCCTGGCACTGATCCTATCTTCTCCGCTTGATTACATATCCAATTGTAATACATCTTGCTTGCTCCTATCACCACTTCTTCATCTGGGTAAGTGTAAGTATCGAACCTCAATAATATGTTTCTCTTCTCATCAAACAATATATAGAATCTCTCGGTTGCATTGTCTCCCTGGAAGCTCTCATCATATATTATTTTAAATCCCAATTGCTTCAGTATTTTAAAGTACTTCGGGATGTGCATTAATGGTGTAGAATCAATGCTCTCACCTATCTCTAATAGTCTCTCTTCTGCTATGCTTATATAGGGTTTCATTATACGATCTTTTAAAACGTTGGTAAAATTATTACTTTTAGTTTAGCTTGGAAAAGACGTGTAATTTCTTTTCTTAAATTTAATAAAAACTTTTATCATTCGCTAATTTATTATAAAAGTTTTTATAATATTTTTTCCTATTAAACTTATTAATATAAAAACTCTTATCGTTGAATTTTTGTAATATCTATATGAACTGTCCATCCCACCTTATTCATTATTACTTCATACTCTTTTATCTCTGGATCATAATCAAAATCAATGGCCGCTATTCTTTTATTGTTATCCAAATAATTTATAAGTCTTCGATCTAAATGTATTATTGTTTTCTTCTTTATTGCTCCTAATGGTTCTATTCTGAATATGAATTTTCTTTTTCCATCTGGATATCCCGCTAATGATATTGGTATCTCTTCTCCTTCTTTTAGTTTATAGATTGCCAAAGGCATTTGCTCTTCTTCTTTCCATGGCAATATATATGCTGGATAGATTGTTTGCTCTCCTAGATTTAGTATTGCCCTATTATTATTTTCTATTAATATTATTTCATATACTGCTGTATCTGGCAGAAGAAGATTTGTTATTTGGACTCCATCATGCAAACAATCCATGTCAGTAAAATATACCTCCAAATCTGGCTTGGTTGTTTTTATCTTATATTTTATCACTCCATGTTCTTTTAGGTCATATAATGATATTTGAAGATATCCATCTATTGTAAATTCTCTTCTTATTATATTTGATGCTTTTATCTCATGTCTTCTTGGATCATGCATGACTTCATTATAATATTCTTCAGATGGAAGATGATCTGTTTTTCTCTTTCCGATATTTATTAATGGGTCAAAATCATTTTTACCCCTTCTCACTATCTCTTCTGTCTTTCTCATTAGTACTCTCATTCCCTGGATGAATTGGATTACTCTTGCAAGAAACCATAAGCCAATTATTGCGCCTATTGATATTATTAATAATATTATTGTTTGCTTTTCCATGTTGTTTTGTTTTTATAAATCTCTTTTTCTTATTTCTTGATACCATCTCTTCAAAAAAGAGTTTGGATACATTTTCTTTTCTAAAGATTCGTAAGCCTGATCTCTTTTATGCTCTGTATCTTTTCTGTCTATTATTTGCCACTCTCTTTCGTCTCCCTGAAATGATTTTAGTGCGAAAGCTTCAATAACAAATTTCTTATCCTTGCTCTTTATTGATGCCTTTGTTTTATTTGGTGTAGGCTTTTCTCTTTCTTCTCTCATCTGTTTCTATTGATTATTTTCTCCTTTTCTTCTTATTATGAATCCTCTGTCTGGATCTCCCTCTTTTCTGTCTCTAAATTCACAGATTTGAGCAATAGAAGTTGTGCGGATGGATCCCTTAATATTTTCTAAAAAAGACCATTTTACCATTTCACTTGGTATTGTTATTCCTTTCCAAGTCTCTGTATTTCTTCCCATTCTCTTAATCGCCTTCTTAATCTTCCTGGGGAGCCTGAATTTCTTTGCTCTGTATATCATCTCTCTTTAGTCTTGATCTGATACATATAATATATCAAATGGAGATATTATTTTTATCTGTCCTTTTTTGCACTCACACAAATATCTGGTAAAGGATGATGACAATATCTTATCAAGAACTTTAAGCTCTATTTGCTCTTCCTTAATTTCAGTCTTGGCTACTATTGTTTTTCCTATTATACTCATTTCTATTTTTGTTTAAAATATGAAGCCGCAATAACTACATGATTTCCTTAATGAGCTTTTGCATTGACAATATTTACACTTAATTGTCATTGATCCTGCATTGCTTTCTTCTTTGTTGCCAGACATTAAATTTGTATCAAGATCAAATCCAAATCTTTCAGGTGATTTGGTAACTTCTCTCTTCCTGATCTCCAATATCTTCTCATATGTATGAATAATTATTTCATCTGGTATGGAAGTTTTAAATGGTGATAAGCTATTGCCGCCTGTGCTTAGTTGAAATCTCCATTCCTCTGTACCAAGCAAGTTTAATTGAAAATATACAATTGTTTCTCCACCATATTCCATATTTATTTGATTCCACCATCCGTCTATAAACTTAAAGCTAATACCCTCTATTGAGGAAAACAACTCAAACAATTCAGGATTATCTTTTTTAAATCCATCGAATAGTTTATTTTGTGCTTCTGTTGCTCTCTTTATTTTTGCCTCTTTGATCTTATTGTATGCTTCTGTTAGCTTGTCCATTATTTCTTTCTTTTAAAATACTGCACTAATCCCACTATACTTGTAGATACGCCTAGCATTACTCCAAATATTACTGCTGCAATTAAACATCCAATTAATTGTTGTCCTGTTATCATATTAATGGAATATTTATTCCAGTTACGCCCGACATATATTTTATCTCTCTGTTTAACATTTTTGCAGCATCTTCTTTTGACATCATGTTGTGGGGAAGAGCTATTACCTTCTTTAATTGCCCCGCTTTTATTGTGATAGCTTCAACGTCTTGATCAAATGATAAAAAGCTATTGTTCTTAATCATTTCTTTTACTTCTTGAGTTTTCATTTGGCTTTTGATTTAAGTTGCTGTGATACACTAATGGTATTCCAAATGAAAAGTACATAAGAGCTTCAAAACTATCCGGCAAATGATTTTTCATTTCAAGTACCGGTGGATCTATTGTTAGTGGCATGTGCCACTTCTTATAACCTTCAAAGTTTGGAAATACTTTTTTCTCATAATCATATCCCAAAAGTATGCCAGCATGATAATATGCATTGCGAGTAGACATTCTTTCCCTCTCTGTTCTGCATAGAAAATCTATATAACTCTTCATCCACTGCTGCAATAGATCTAATTCTTTATCTGAATCCATTTTAATTTTAGGTTTTGTCTTAATTATGGAATTTTAGCTAAAAAGTCCATTTTTGGGAAATAATTCTTTATTTAAGAATTATTAAGTTGTTTTAGTAATCTGGAAATGTAAATTGTCACAATAAAATATCAGACTCTTGTAGCTCTTTCTTCCGAAGAACTGATTTTGTTCATATGGTGACTCATATCTCTCTATTCCTATTCTTCTTTGACTAAAAGATTTTACTGAATCACATGACAGATTATTAGAATTCCAAAAATATAATCTATATGAAGTATTTTTGATTTGAATTAATAATATCTGTCTTCTCATTTTTATTATAGTTGTGATACAGTAGATAAAATAACAATAATCAATATATGTGCAATGGTTCTTTTGAATCTCTCAAATTTTCTCTCCTCTTTCTCCTTCTTTGCCTGATCCACTCTTAACATAATATCATTTATTGTGGCCGCTGAATCTTTATGAATTGGCTTAATTTCTGTTACTATTGCTCTATATTGAACCTGTTGTGAGCTTGCTTCGGTACTCAATAGGAATAAAAATCCAATAAGAATTATCTTTAAAATTTTACCCATGATGGACTATTTGTGAGAGTTATTTCTTTTAAGAGATCTCTTACACCACGAAGCTCAAGTTGATCTTCGGAAGCTTGTTTTTTCAAATAATCCTTTATTACTTCTTCCACTGGCCTTGCTTCACTCTTCTTGGTTGCCCAGGGATTATTTATATACGTTGGACGATGTGGTTTAATAATAAATTTCATTTTCTTTCTGTTTTTGTTTTGCTATAAAATTATTTAATGCACCATCTGGTGAGCTATTTGAATTGATATTCTGGAAACAATATTGGGCAAAGTCTTTCATATCTTGTCTTGTGAAAGACTCATTGCCGGCGTTTCTCTTCTTGCTATCCTTCTTTAGATAATCTCTAAGCCATATTGATGCTGCAATCAATCCACATATAAGTGCCGCTGATCCAATTCTTACAAATATTTCTAGCATTGTGTTTTTCGTTTAATAAGATTCCGGTAATATTTTCCAAATAAAAATTTTCTACTGTGGCCAGCCTCTCTTTCTAATATTTGAAGTATTAATTCATAATACTCATTATTCATTTTAATTTTCTTAATTTCATGCTTCCAGACCATTCTTGCCAGTTCATGCAATTGGAATGTCAAAGTTCTTTTTCTAACATTCCATTCCCAAAATTTTAAAAGTAAAATAACTAAGGCTACTGCCAATATTGCCCAGAATACTGAAAGGCCTATGTATTTATACATTATTTCCATTATACTATTCTTAAATAATCTTCCGGTGCTCCAATTGGCCTTATAATTTCCAGGCCATCATATGATGATATTGAATTTCCTTCAAATCCAAATGTTGTGCTGGCATAATTCATTAGATCACAATATTTCTGTGGGCCTATCATTAATACGGATGGCCTATGTTGATTGCTTTCTATAAATTGATTTTTCAATTCTTCTATTTTTAGATTTATGTCCATTGCTATTATTTTAGTTTTGTGAAAATGGGAAAAGTTTAAATCTTGTCCCCAGATAAACTTTGTAAGGTGTATCTGGGGTGATTTCATGTAATGAAAATGATATTTTGCCGCTTATTGTGTCTCTAAATAAGGATTTTGGTGTATATATTCTTCCCTCCTTTACCCAGTTTTTAGGCTGAATTGCTTCAGGCTTATCTTTCTCATCAACACATATAAGATAAAATCCGGCGATCATTGACATTATTTTACAAATACTTTCTTTACAAGTTGCTTTTGTTTCTCATCCACTTCATGAATATCGCATAAAGCATCTACAGCGGCCATAAGTCCATTGAAGATATACTTGTCTTCATTCTTGTCAAACTTTGCACTCATGAAGGCTTTTTCGATCTCACAAAGATCTTCTGGAGAGTATCCGGTGGCATCAATTTGCCTTTTTGATTCTCCTTCATAGAATTCCATTCTTACATTTCCAAAGAAACACACATCAAACCATGCTGCTGCTCTGCCTTGCCAGAATACTCTATCTAACTTTCTAACTACCTTGACTCTATTAAATCCGGCAACAATATTTCCAACTCCACAGGCGGAAGTAGATTCGGCCTTTAAAGTATCATTCATATACGCAGCAACTAGAAAACTAATCGACTGCTGGAATTGTTTTTTGTTTTTCATTATTCTTCTCTTCTGATTCATGTTTTAAACTAATTTTTTCAAATTCTAATCGCTGGTTAGCCTCTTTTAATTCTTTTATAGTTAAGTCTTTTTCTTGCAGCGCGGCCACAAGACTTAAAAATACATCGTTTAAATCTTCCGGCTTGGTTTTTGGTTTTCTCTTAAAAATATTCCTTATCATAAATTATTACTATTTTCTCTTAATCTCTTTGTAAGCTCCTCCTTGGTTATTTTTTCTTTTTGAACCTGGGAATCTTGAATATTAATTAACTTAATCTGACGTGTGTAAGTTACTAATGTGTATGGGAGCATGAATGAAAATCCGAGTGCCGGAAGAATTGACCATCCCGTTAAGCTACTTACAATTAAGTAATAATATATACTCACTCCAAATTCAAATATTCCAAATACAAATGACTCAATAATTAACTTACGAATCACGCAAAATAGAAGAGCAAAACATAATAGCATTGAAATAAATGCTGCTTGCGCCTCCTTATATGGGCTCTCAATGCTTGAAAAAGAAAAGAAAACAAAATACAAATTTGGTGCATTTGCTACAATTGTAGCCATTGCCAGCCAAAGCGAAAAATGATTTGACTGTTGAATTGGTGATATTAAATCTATTTTCTTTTTCATCCTATACAAATATAATCAAAACTTTGATAATTAGAAATTTTTAAGTTACTTAATTAAATCTTATCTCTCCACTCAATTATTTCTTCTATTTCCTCCATAGTTGGATCAATATCTTGTGCATCCATTGCTAGACTTGCAATATCCTCATGCTCCTCATCATCAGAGGACTCTTTCTTATTCTTCTCATCTGTCCAGTCATTCACATATATTAGAGATTTTTTTGCCCTGGAATATGCTACAAATAATAAATTTCTCTCTTGAGTCATGCTCCATTCTTGAGTAGCATATTTGCTTGGAATTAGATCTCTTCTGATTAAGAAAATCCTATCTGCCTCAAGCCCCTTGGCCTTATGGATAGTTGACAACATAATACCCAGGCCATCATCTTTAAATATTTTGTCCAGCTGCTCATATGCCTTGGCTGGAGAGCCGGTGTTATTTATAATTATCGTAAGAATTTCTACTTTTTCTTTAAATCCACGATAATTTGGATGAAGCTTTGGCTTATCAATCCCCTTCTCTCTTAATTTTTCCTCCATGTATTTCAAATGCTCATCAAGCGCTTCAAACACTTCTATCCTATCCTTTGTCTTTATACTTTCCAGCATTTTCAAAAGCCCAGATCCATAATCTTTACCCTTAATGTAGCTTTTAATGCCTTTAGATAATAGATCAAAGTATAGCGAAAGCAGCGGCTTATTATTCCGACACAATACAAAATCTCCTGGCTTTATTTCCTTAATGCTTCCATATCTCTCCTCTCCTTCTGGGGAATTCTCCCACGCTTGTATTTCCTCATTTATCTCCTGACATTTCTTTACAATGCTTTTTGCACACCGGTAAGAAATTGACAAAGGCAATTCTACTGTATTAGGCTGGGATAAGAAGTTATTAAATGAATTAACATCTGCCCCCAAGAAAGAATAAATACTTTGATACGTATCACCAACCACAATAAATCTTCCCTTCTCCTTTACAAGCCCAAGAATTAATTTTTGCTGAAGTAAGGAATTATCCTGGCACTCATCCACCATTACTACGTCATATTCTCTCTTAATTAAATTGAGCTTATATGGTAGTTCCAGCATATCTGTAAAGTCTACAAGAAATACTGAGTGAGTGTATGGATTTGCATTATATTTGTCCAACTCTGCAAGCACTTCAAGAGCATGTGTTGCTTGCTTATCAAACGCCTCTATATCAAATCTATTTGCCACCTCTTTCACTGCATCCAAATCTCTGTCTGCCATCAAAAGCCGGCACATATTAACCAGATTATAAATATTAAACTGATAATAGTTTCTTTTATCTGGCGCTATCTTCCATTTGTCAAGATTTTTTGAAATATGATTTAATGTCTTCCACTGATTTACCTTTATCCGGTGTCCATAGCTCTTGGTTAAGATCTTTAATCCAAGACTATGAAGTGTAGAACACTCTATGTTTATAGGCAATTTATTTTTCAGCTCATCAGATATACTCTTATTGAATGCCAAAAAAAGAGACCTCTTGTATTTTGGAATAATTTTAGAGCATTGAACAAGTACAGTTGATTTTGATGAGCCGGCGGTGGCCTTTATTACAATATTTCTATTTGTAGTTTTTGTTTCATTAAAGACAGCTAATTGCAATTTACTCCACTCCATCTATATGCTTGTTTAGTAATCTAATAATATCTTCAACCATCAATGTTTTATCTCCCCTAAGAGATTTTAATTCCTCTCTAAATTTTTTTAGAGAGGAAGTTTTTCTGCGTTTCATAACCAATCAAGTGTTGTTGGCACATCGCCTTCTGGTATAACTGTTTCATCAATTGAAATTTCTGCCAACCTTCTTTTAGCATCTCTAATATAGAGAATTTTATCTGGATTGTCGTATATCCAGTCTACCAATGCTGTTGAGCATGATGATCCCGATACAATGCTCATTAGCCTATCTAAAACTCGCAGATTTGCTTCAATTGCCTCTTTCTCTGTCTCCCATATGTCTCCCTCATCATCTCTGTACATTGGTTGTGATACTTTTTCTACGCGCATATTAAGTAATTTAAGATTGTAAATATATTCTTTCTGGTGTTATGTATTTGTAATCCTTTCTTATGATCTTGCCCTCCTTATTAGTAACCATTTTAAACTGATGGAGGGGCTTAAGAAAATCTACTTTATTTTTCCATCTTTTATTCATTGTATCCTTTACAATGAATTTGCCTGAGAATCTCCACTTATTGCATACGATTGTTATTGTATCTCCGGCCTTATATGGAGCTCCTGGAGTAAATTCTTGCAATAGGTCCCTGGACAGAGCAACCCATCTTAATTCTCCGCTATTTAGCTTTGCAGGACTAATTATTGATTGATCAAAAGTTTCATATGGTCTTGAATCTGTTTCATTGGCAGATGCCGTATAAACAGATCCTTGAGCCTCTTTTAAATTGAAACATTTTTCTTTTATTCTTACCGGCTCTGCATCCACCCTTCTTTCAATGCACTCATTGTCATTCGGTCTTGCTATTGATATTACTGAAATTAATAATACAATAATTGTTGTTACGATCTTTTTCATTTTGATAAAATTTAAGTTTAAGTTGATTAACTCGCCTCTTTCCTACTTTTATCATAGCTGCTGTACTTTTTATTTTACAAACTTTTTAGTTATTAATTTTCCATTTACAATCTCTCTGCTTATTACTATTTGTCCAGGCAATTGATCCTGGGCCGATTCATCACCATTAATATCATAAAATCTAATAGATGAATTAATAGCTCCCGAACTTACTATTATGTTTGAATACCATGTAGCACCATTAAAGTCTACTTGCTTTAGTCTAAAATATTTAATTAAGTTACTTAACGACACATCGTGATCATACTTGTATTCAGAATTTGTATTTGTTCCATATACTCTGAATATTTCTCTAAATAGTAATCCATCTAAACTTTCCTCCAAAACTATATAATCATTATTGAATTCATTATAAGTTATCCACTCAATAATATTTCCTTTGATCTGGAATGATTTTAAGACCACTGGAAGAACTTTATTTATGTAGGCATACAAATTATAGTCACAATTAATTAAATCGCTCTCACTCCCGTATGTGCCTATAATGGCATTGTTTTTATATGTCGGAGAATAAATAAATCCTCTGCATGGACCCGAAGAAAATGACACGTTATTTTTAACTTTCAAATTTCCAGTTATAACTGCCTTTCCTTTGTTAACAATATGCACATCATTTTTGCCCTCAATGCTTCCGTTTATAATTAAAATTCCCTTAATGCCTATGGTTATGTTGGCAGTATTTTTAAATTCAACATCCCCTCTAATAACAAGGGTGTCATTAATTACAATATTCACATTTTTTGTAAAAGCAAGATTTCCTTCCTGCAGCGTGAATGAATTTATGGTTATATTTGATTGGTTCCAGTCTACAGCTTTTGCAGATATGCTTACAAATACGGCCAATAACAAAATTAATATATTCTTCATATTTTTATTTACTTAATAAAGTTAAGAATTAATTTTTATAATAAAAGTTTTTATTATACTTTTTCCTTACACCATTTTTTGAATGCTTGGACTATTGGATTATTATCATCGGCCTTCACGCCTTCAATAAATATATCTCCGGTGCTGGAGAGTTCCAGGAGTGGATTGCCGTCCGCACCCTTGAACATATAAGAATATGACTCAAGATATTGCTTTACTCCTATTGTTGGTTTATTTGCCATTATCGATTTGAAAATTTAAATACAAATGTCCAGAATAATACATTTCCAATTTGCAACAAACAAAATGGTACTGCATCTTCTATGGTAGCGCCTGGGAAATAATTTCCTATCATGGATGCTGCGATTAGGTCCAGCATCAAACACGATATAAATGTAAAAATAGCTCTTAGCATAATTTTAGGTTTTAAGTTAATTAAAATATTTCTTCTAATGTTGCCTTGAACTTTAGTTCCCTGGCAAATTTTGCTGCCATTCTTGAGTGATGGTTTATTTCTTCCTGGTAAGATTTTTTGATTTCTCTTGCCATTCCCCCGACTATAATTTGAATTTGATCTTTAGATAAATTCTTAATCTTTGATAGCCTTTCTACACATTCATTAATTAATTGTTCTTCGCTTTTCATATATTTAGGTTTTATTAAAATTAAGTTATTTAATATGATAATCCTAATGTTTGTTAAGTTATTTAATAAAAACTTTTATAATCAACTTAACATTTTAATTATTAATTCATTTAAAATAGATTGATCCTCAATGAATTCCTTTCCAGAATTTACCGCATCTGTCACATTTGTTTTTAAAGCTAATAATATAAACATATCCTCATCTATAGTATTGCTAGCAAGCATAAATGTTGCAGTTACACTATTTTTCTGACCCATTCTATGACATCTTGCTATACATTGAGCCAATGTTGCTGGTGACCAGTCTTGCTCTATAAATAATTCATTTGATGCTGCGGTTAGAGTTATTCCAGCGTTGCCGGCCTGAATGCCTATGATAATCATCTTGACCCTTGGATCTTCTTGAAATTTGGCAACTACTTGTGCCCTTATTTTTGCATCCACAGTTCCATCTATCTTATCGCACTTAAAATGTGCAGATAATTCTGAGATAACCTGTTTTGAGCTGGCAAATACTACCAGCTTCTCTCCAGACTCAAGAAAATTTTCAATCCATTCCTTTGCTGCATTTATTTTACCTATTGCAGCAATTCTCCTTAAATTCGATATTCTGACTAGGTTTTCTGCCATTTGAGCACTATTTGCGGCTCTGGCTCCGGCATTCTGTCTTAAATATTTTATCAGATCTTTCTTTGCTGCATTATATTCGGATCTGTTTGTTATATCTACCTCTATATTGCAGATTTGCTTATCTGGAAGCTCTTTTAACACATCCTCTTTTAATCGACGAATAAAGCAGGTTTCTTTTAATCTATTGTGCAACTCCTGGACATTTGAAGCTCCCTTAATATCTAGGCCAAAACCTTTGTCTACAGCTCCACAATATCTTCTTACAAAGTAATAAAATCCTCCCATGTCATTTAACCTGTCCATTATATCAAGCTGAGATATTAATTCTGATGGCCTATTTACTATCGGTGTACCGGATAGTAAGAATCTATATTCCATCTTACGCTTTTTTATAATCTCCTTTATTGTCTTTACTCGCTGTGTCTTGCTTCCCTTTAACATATGGCTCTCATCACATACAAGCACTTGCCAGTTTCGCTTTATTAAATCTGTCTTTAGTTTCTTAACCTGATCATAATTTATAATAACTATGTCTGCCTCACTTCCGCCCTCCGGCATTACTGATATAGTTGGCCCCTCTATGGTTGCCATTATTTCATTCTTCCAATTATACTTTACTGATGCTGGACAAAGGATGAGTACAGGAAATTTTTGAAGGTGATGTATCGTTGCTATTGTTTGAATAGTTTTTCCTAACCCCATATCATCGCTATTGAAGCAACGCTTAGTATTTATCATGTAAGCACACCCCTCTTTCTGAAAGTCTCTTAAAGTTCGTTTTAGGCCGGTAATTTCAATGGCCGATTCTTGTTCATCTATTTCCTCCTCACTAAATAGCAATTCCCGAAACTCTTCGGGCATCTCTGTAATTATATTGCGGTACTTATTGATAAAGAAAATAAACCTATCTGCCACCCTATCGTGCAATTCAATATACCAGGAAGATGATGGAGAATCATATTTTCTATGTCTCCAATCAATCTTCTTGATATCAGCTACAATTTGCTTATCAAAACGAAATTTTATTACAGCGTTATTGTCCTGTAGACTTATTTCCATTGTTTTTTCTTCTGTAATAACATTCCAAACTTTGTTTACTGCATCTTTTACTATTTTCCGTATAATATGCCCTTTTATAAAGTTTTCGCTTCATTTTCATCAAATCATCATTGTTGATTAAATCTGATAATTCTTCCTGGAAGACCTTGTTGTCAAACTCTTTCTTAGTATTTAATTGCTCAAGCCTTTTTTTTGCATAAACGGCTCTACGTGCCATATACTTTTTCTTTTCCTTAGCCTTTTCTTTCTTCAGCTTGGCATCAGCAATAACTTTTTCAAGCCTCTCCTCAAGCTTGGCTTCCATATCTTTAGGCTTGGCCATCTTTTACAGGTATAATATCATTAAAACCTTCTTTCTTAAGCTTTTTTATTGCATTTACAACATTTAAAGACTGGAAGTATTTGCAATTATCATTCACAATTACTGTTGAACGAAATACTATTTCCTCAGCATTCTTTGAAAGATAATCTAATTCCACTCTTTGTTTCTGAAACCTTGCTTTAGTCAGAGTTCTTGTAACTGTATTGAACTCATACAAAGTATGCCCCTTAATTTTTCTTTGGCGGCCAAGCAATTTGATCTCTTTTTTCTTTTCCTGGTCTGCTACTAATACGACCTCATCTTTAACTTGTTTTTCTAACTCTTTCATATTTCTATAATTATCGGTTTATTTATCGGACTATATCTTTGTGTGCAAATGGATGCATTAACAAATGTTATATCATTAATTTTTTCTACCCCATACCCCTCATGAATGTGACCAAATATATGAAGCTTAAGATTTTTTAATTTATTTATTCGGTTCATTAAATCCTTACATCCGGCCCACTCATAACTTGAAGTCATATCCAGTATGCCGGCCGGTGGGCCGTGGGTAATTAAAATATCCACATCATCTGGAATAAGGGCCCAATGCTTTGCAATCTCCTCTCCTCTATCTACATTAAAGGCCCAATTAAAAAATCTTGGTGTATAGGGACTTCCATATATTTTTAATCCATCAATAACTACACAGGAATTTTGCAAATAAATTGCATTTTTAATTAACTCTTTTGCATTTTCCAATTCCTCAAATGCAAAATCATGATTCCCTGCTATTATAATTATTTCTTTATAATGTGGCTTAACTAAGCCAAGCCATTCATCAAAATATTTAATCTGATGAACTAAACCAACCTTGCTCATATCTCCTGCAAAAATTAATATATCTCCTTCAGGAAGGAGAACTTTATTGTGAAATCCATGTGTATCACTTATACAGACTATTTTCATATTTCTATTTTGTCTAATTCGTTATCGTAAAATGTGTACACTCCCATATTTATTATCAAATCATTTGCAACCTCAACATGAATCTTGCCTTTATATTCAGAGATCTTTTGTATTTTAAATACTTGAGCTCCAAGACTATCATATAAATAAGTCATATCCGATCCCAACATAAATGGACTATTCATTGTTACCTCATCTCCAATGGAGAGATTAAAATTGCCAGTCATTTTCTTAAGTTGTTTTGTTATCATTCAAAATTAACATTTTTATTTGAATTATAAAAACTTTTATTATACTTTATTTTTCTCTTCTCCATTTCTCCAGTATATCTTTTTTCAAAATGTTGTGCCCGTAAGGGCTTTTATATTGTATCAATTTGTAAAATGGTTTTTCATTTTAAACTAAATTTCATCCAATAGGATAGAAAGTTTAGTGTCTATTGATACATATTCGGGAAGAAAAAAGAATTGCACTGGTATTCCATTACCCGACCTTTAAACCAAAACTGTTTCCCATTGCCAGAAAAGTTTCTTTTCTTAACTCCTGTAGCAACAGTAACAGATTTATTTCTGATCACATTTAATAAACCAACGCTCTCCATTTTTATTATTCTTCTTCTTGCCGCCTGACGTGTTTTAAACCCCCATAGTTCAGCCAAATATTGATGAGATAGTTGTGTTTCAAATAGAGATTGGACAATATAGGATGGCCCCTTTCTGCGTCTTTCTATTTTATTGGCCTTATGATTCATACGACCGGAAACTATTTCTGCATCAATTCTGGAAATAACCAGTGGAAGATTTTTACAGATCTCCTGGCTTGCTTTTATTTTTACTACTTTAACAAATTTTTTATCTCTTGTAACGCCCTTGGTTCTGACACGTTTTTTGGTCTGGTATCCAAATCTTTTTAAGATCTTGTCATAACTAACCAGGGCGTGGCCATAGTTTTTTAACTCTATTATGAAACCATACTTGATAAGGTCTTTAGCGTACCTGGAATTGATTGCGTTTGATTTGCCATTTATAGAGCATGCTTGCATCAATTCCCCCCTTCTTATCAGCCCCTCAGTATTCCAACTTTTTAGTGTTAAATATAAAGCATATTGATTATTGAATTTCTTGTAGACCGGATCTCCGAATTTATTTTCTCTCATCTCAAATGATGAATTGAGAATTTCTATAAGTCCCTCGAAGTGTTTTATATGTTTGGTCAAGTTGAAAAATAAAAAAAGCCGCTATCTGTGGAAGAGTCAAGCGGCTAATTTAAAACAAAACAAACACAAAGATTGATTATCATTAACTTCCACAATAAAAATAACCAATAATTAAAATTAAGCAATTTTAATTTATAAACAAAAATTAAGTCACTAAATTTTTTAACTTTTTTTATTTAATTCACTAAATAAGTTGCGATCATCCTCAGTTATTACATCATGATTAGCGCCCTGATTCGCTAATCTATCGCATCTCTCATTCTCTTCCAATCCTGCGTGTCCTTTCACCCATTTAAACTTCAGATATCCTTTTGGAAATTGTTTGTATAATTCATACATCTTTCTCCATAGGTCTGAATTTTTACAATGCTGGAAATTGTCTTGCTGCCAGGAAAATAACCAACCCTTGTTTATCGCATTAACAACATATTCTGAGTCTGAGTGGAGAAGTGCCCTGTATGTTGGCTTAATCATTTCTATTGCCTTGATAGCCCCTAGAATTTCCATTCTGGCTGATGTGGTATTATCAAACCTGCCGCCAAAGTATTCTCTTACTTCTCCTTTCCACTTAAGTACTATTCCATATCCTCCTTTCTGATGAGTCTTATTATTACACGACCCATCAGAGTATAACATTACTATGTCTTGATCCATTCCCTTTGTTTGTTGCTCCATGTTTTACAATACAATTCAATCATTGTCAACTGTAACCAGAATTGCTCAAATGATTTAGATATGAACAAAGCATGCTCTATAGTATAAGTTTCATCATTATGATATTTTATATCAATCATGATTCTATCTTTTAATGATTTGCTATATGGGCCTACTTTTTTAATGTACATTTCTTGCAACTGATCTTGTCTAGGGAGCCATACCGTTACTCCTCCTTTTTCAAAGGTATCTTCCTCAGAAAAAAATGATTGCTCATCTCTTTTAATATCTAATTCTTGAATCTCTGTAGCCTTGCTACACATTTCTATATATTTTGCCGAAGTGTCCATTTTGTTTTAGTTATAATAATTAGAATTTAAAATTTTCTTCATCCTCATCTTCCTCCTCTGCATTTAGAGCATCGGTTATTTGCTCATTGATGCTGCATAATCTTACTATCTCCTCCCAATCTTTCTTGTCCACTATGACATGATCATCTGGTACATTTAGACGGCTCTCCATTCCAGGATGCCTGTTAAGGAAATTTACGCCTATAATTTTTTTACTTTGCTTGCTCATTTATAATTTTTTGTAATTCGCCTATATGATCTAAAAGATTCTCAATTATTCGATATTGATCTGCTCCCCTTAAAAGGGTTTCATAAGTAGTCTTATAAAGGGGATTATAATAAAGCTCTTTATGAAACTTTTTTGAAAATTTTTCCAGCAATAATTGCTTTTTTATCTGAAATAATCTCTCTTCAGACATTTTTGACTCTTGATATTTTTCTGAAGCTTCTCCCATTACCATCTTGATTTTAACAGTTTAGTTGCAAATGGTCTTATATCCTTTCTGAAGATTACGATGTTGGCCTTTTGATAAATATCTCTTCCTCGCGTTGTCAAATCTTTTGCTGTAATATCTTCAATGTTTTTCTTTCTTGCGGAAAGATTTAAAAACATCTCATTGATATATACCACCTCAGTATTGGCTACCATTAATCCATCTTCTTTCTGAATAATAAAAGACCCTGCCCCCATATACTCTTTTAATACTTCACTTGTTTCCATTGTTTTCTTTATTTTTAGTTTGATGTTCTGCATATTTTATCATTGTATTTTTTAATAACTCTGTACTATGCATTAGTGCTTCGGTTGCAGCTATTTCCGCATCTTTCTTTTTGCTTTCCCATCTATTCATTATTATAAACATTATGAGAGCTCCAAATGCAGCTCCTACTATAAATACCGATATTATTGCAATTATTAAGCTTTCCATTTTTGTTAGTGTTTGGTTTTATAAATTTAAAAATAAAAATTGAATTATAAAAACTTTTATAATAAAAAAAAGACCTGAGATTTTTCCCAGGCCCTTTTACTCTATAATCTAAATTCATTTTTAATCAAATTGCTTCTTTAAACAAAGTAGCTTTCAGCATCTAATGCCTATTGACTACAGTTTGATATTATTTTTTCATAGTGTTTGTGTTTAATTTGAAAGATTGTGACCCGTTTTACTTATGTATATTAATCAGACTCAAATATAATAAAAGTTTTTATCATTCAAAACAATTTGCAGCTATTTTTAAAAAATAAAACCCCGACTAATGCCAGGGTCCTATAAATTAAAATATATCGAAGTATTTACGTTATTTAAAAATTTTTATAAAAGTTTCCTATCAGCCCATCTTCCCTATGCCATATGAAACATTCAGCACTCTTTACGCTTCCAACATATCCCGCATCTGAGTGCCAAACATCCGTTCCAGATATACTTCTCATCCACCTGATTGTGCATCCTATCATTTCTTTTACTTTCTCATGATGGAAGTGGCCAAGGTGAAATTCTCTATATTTAGTGGCCCCCCAAAGTTTCGGAACTTCTTGAGCCATTATACCTGGAAGGTTTATTGGCTTCTCTTTATCCCCATGTGATAAGCCTATTAAGCAATTATGATAATGAACATATTTTCTATTTTTAGCTCCATTGTCTATGGTGACATTTTCATTGTTCTCATAAATGGCCGCTAAAACCTCTCCTAAGTACCATGCTTTATCCTCATCATGATTTCCTCTTACTACCGGAACCAATACCGGTGCTAACATTGCAAGCTTATCGATTGTTTGACGAAGGAGATTTACACCTTTTCTAAAGGACTTCTTGTCCCTGGCATCTACATCCTGACGTGTTCCGCGCTTGGTTGTATTCTCATCGTTATTTGTATTGAAGAAATCCTGACCAACCGGCAGAAGCCATTTTTCCGGCCTAAACAGTGTAGACTTTGTTATCAGATCGTCCACACATGCATTAAATCTCTCAATTGCAATCTTTGTATCATAGTTTTCTCCAGTCTCCTCCCACCAGCATAATTTATCAATGTGCGCATCAAAGATGTTGATTTGAGCCATTGTTTCATTATATACATGAATGCCTTGGTGTATGAATGGTGCCGGTTTAGTGTATTTCTTTAGATCATCAATTAACTCTTCTTTCAACTTTCTTAAGTTAATTTCAGTAGTTTTTCTCTTAAGCGTTGCCTTTACTTGCCACAGATCTTGAAGCTGGAAGTCTGATGATTTTCTTTCCCATCCTTCTTTTGTACTTCCAACTGTTCTCGGTATTCCCGCGACCTCCCATTTGTTTACAACAAAGCGTTCAACTTCCCAGCAATCCAAATCAACTTTAGCAGTCTTTAATAATTGATCAAGAGTTATTACCCTGTCAAGCTTTGGAGATGTAATTGTTGCCTCCTCCTCTCCAACCTGCTCAAATTTATAATTGTCTTTCTCTTTATGCTCAACAAAAGAGGCATTTCCGTTTGACATTTTAACCCTCTGCCTTTCGATAGCCTTTCTTAATGATTCTCTATTAAAATTTTGATCAGAATTTTCTTTAATTATTAAATCTGCTAATACATAGCTTGATTTAATTTCTGAATGTTTAGCAATATACTCTCTTGCGTGATCAACTAATGATTTAATCATGAATTCTCTTTTAATTTCTCTTTTTTCAATTCTTCCCCGCCTTCTTTTTTGAAGTGCTCTGAAGACCGCCTTTTCATTTTTTTATTGAATTCGGCCTGTTGCGAAGGTGTCATTTTGCGATAATCTTGAGGTCCAAGGAATGCTGGAAGAGAAATTAATTTGATTAATCTCTCATTACAGGTTTTGCAAGTGGTTTTTTCAATTGTTTCTTCCGATTGGTTTTGATTGCCTATTTCTGACATCGGAAGGATTACATCAGTTACATATTCGCATGTATTGCACTGAAATTCATAGATTGGCATTTTGTTAAGTTACTTAATGAATTTACGATCTTTTAATAATTATCTTCTTGTATTTTTAACTTTACTGCCAGATACAAGAAACACAATCCTGTTGACACAAACAATGAGCCCATCATTTGACAGTAATCAGTTATCAGTATCATTTATATCTGGATTTCGTCATTGCTTCATATCCTAGCTTATTCTCTATATAAAAGAAAAATAATCCAGGTCCATTTTGTAATACTTCTGACAATCTTAGTCTTTGTCTATCTGTTAAATTTCTTAATTCATAAGCTTCATGAAGATATCCTTCTAAATTTTCAAGCTGTTTAATAGTGGGATAAAAGCATAAATCTGCTTTGCCGGTAGTTTTATATATCTCCCAAGATTCTTTTATTTCTCTTAATAGCTGTTCCATATTATTTATATCTTCTTCTGCAAAACTCTGCCATAAGTACTGCATCTGTGATGCCATCATGAGGAACTTTTGATCTGTCAGTTGCTAGAAAAGTTTCTTCTGGAAACAGTCTCTTAGCTGCAAGCAATGACATTAATTTTGTATCATTCTTTCCATTCTTTATCTGAACAGGTATTCCATAACACATCTCTTTCTGCCATTCCTTTGGCTGAACTTTTGTATATGGTATCTTATAAGATACTAGTATTCCTTCAATCATTCCATTTGTATGACCGAATGAAAAGTTAGATTTTGCACCAGCTCCATGCACCGAATGTACGTTTTCAAGTACTACATGTATTTTGTCAAATTCTTTCAATCGCATTATAAGGTTCGATAATCCTCGAATATCAATTTCTTTACCTATGAGTGGGAAAACTTCGTACACTAAATTAATACCATTCTCATCTATAATGGCAAGAGCTCCAGACTTCCCAGGATCTATTCCACAATATGCTTTCATAGACTAAATTTTGTAAAAGGGTTATCTTGAGTATAGCCCAAGCCATTCATTCCATCTATAAAATCTTTTCTAAATTTTGCAACATCTCTTAATCTCTTCTCAGAATCAAAGTTTTTTACTCTCTTCTTTGATATTCTTTTTGCTCTTGTCTGATTCATAAATTTATTTGGTTCTATTATCTTGGAAATATGGTGCTGTGAATTTCTTATATCCTCTTAAGTCTTTCACCGGCTTAACTTCATTGTATTTCTTTCTTAGGCATATGTTTCCGGCCATTTTAAATGTAACACCTAAGTCACATAGTTCCATAACCTGATAAGCCTTCTTGTTGAATGGAGTATCATTATTTATGATCTCCACAAAATCTCCGCTCTTCAGATTCATTATCGGTAATTTAATAACTTAAGATACACTGTTCTTGTAACACCTTTGATGCCAACACATGGGCCACTTACTGGAGTGATGTTGATGTAATATGCATTATCCTCGGTAAATAGCTTCTTTGGTAGTTGCAGAAGGAATGGATGACAACACATTTTTACTTCATAAACCAATCCATCTGGGTTTCCTATTTCGACATGAACTGATCCCAAATTGTTAGATTTTACAATAAAAATTGATAGATTGACTGTATCCGATGCGTTTAATACTTTTACATCAATCATATTCAGATTGTCAATAAACATTATTGGCTTTTGCCTATCATCATCCATTAGAATCAATCTATCTATAGTTACATCCTGTTGTGCGAATGCCTTTATTGCTATAAATACAAGTAGGCACGTTAAGATTAATTTTTTCATCTAAATCCTATTTTCTTAGTTGTTTTTTTATCATTAAAATCCTCATCGTTAATATTAAATATGTCGGCCAATGACATTGGGACATCTGAAATATAATCAAATCCTATTTTCTTAAGTAAATTATTTGTTTTTTCAATTGATAAATTTTGAAAATTATATTTTGCAATCATTCTTCCCTTTCTTAATAATGCTTTATCAATATCATCAATCTTACAATTGAATGTTGCTATTACTTGAATATTAAATGCTTCTGCAAGCAATCCATCGCCTAAATTCAATATGTTTCCTATTGCTTGACCGGAATGCTCACTTCTTTGTCTTAAAATATTTTCAGCTTCTTCTATAACCAACACAGTATTTGGATGATCAGATAAAAATGGTATTAACTCAGGGGATGAGATGAATGAAACCATATCAGCACTCATGAATATAAATTTCTTATCAACTAGCGTGGTTAAATGTTTTATATATGTGCTCTTGCCGGCTCCTGGGTCTGAATGAAGCAATACTATACCCTTATCATTTTTGTTGTTTAATCTTTTGACAATATTTTCATGAATTGGTTTAAAATCATCATTGTAATGATCATCTATATTAACCTCAGTCTCTGAAAATTTAAATGATTTTAAGAAAAACCCATTGGTGTTTTTTATTATAAAATTTATTTTGTTTGAATTGCTCTTTGTCTTAGCAACCATATATTTTTCTGCAATCTCTCTTATTTTCAGACCAACTTCTTTGTCGTAATAACAAATATCTGCAAACCGAGGATCTTCCATTTTGTCATCAGTATCATTCGATTCATTAATAATTATACCCTCTTTGTAAAAATGATACCTGTTAATAGAAGAATGTTCATTAAAGTGAGATTCGCTAAATACAGTATCCTCGATAGAAAATAATTTATTAATCTCATTCAAAAAGCTGACCTTATCTGTCAATAAACAATATAAACTAGAGGGGTAGAAATTAAATCTTTTAATAAAGAAAAGAACTAATCTTGTAGATGTTGTAGTTGTCCCATATTCACTGGCATTGCTATAATTGATTTTACTGCTCATATATTTTAGTTTAAAATTTTACTGATACCATTTTTCTTTTCTACCCTTAATGTATTCTCAAATTCTGAGTTGTAGCTGGTGTGTGTAATAACCAAAATATTTTGGTTTAATAGCTTAAGAGATCTTAAAATTTCTCTGGCGGCGGTTCCATCTACGCTCTCTATAATTTCATCCAGGCATAGTAAATTTAATCCGACATTTGAATTATTGTTGATGATTGATTGCAGTGCCAGTATTCCAGCAATATCCACCTTTGTTTTTTCCCCCGAAGAGAATTTATTAAAGTTTTCACTGGTAAAACCGTCTCTGCTTATTGATGTCTCTATCTCTTCCTTTATTTTGCCATTTGCAAGCAGTCTGAAGCCATCTATTTTAACAGATAGGTTTGTATTCATTTGCTGGAGAAAGTGATTTGTATATGACTCAATTGCTTTGATTGACTGATTTGCTAGGTATGATCTAAACTTCTTGAAATTAGCGGCGCAATATTGTAATTCACTTAATTTATTTTGCTCCTTGGTTAAATTTAGCAAAACTTCCTGTAATTTCTCATTAAGTAACTTAATATTTTTTTTGATTTCTAAAGTTTGATCTTCTTCGGACAACTTTTCAATCTCATTTTTTAGATATATTACCTTCTCTTTTGTCTTATTCCACTCATACATTTTTGCCTCATAATCCTGATCTAGCTTATTATATTCTTTTTGCTTAATGGTCTGGCGATCCTCTAATTGCTTCTTCTCAGCTATTATTTCTTCCTTCTGAGTTTCTAAAATTTCCAGATCAGATTCATATTCTTCTATTTTACTATTTATTTCAATTCTTGCTTCATTTAAGGCATTTAATTCTTTGTCCAATAGCGGCCTCATCTCCCTAGCTTCCTCTATTGTTATTGCCTCATTTCCTAATAAGAATTCGTGAGAACAGCTAGGGCATTCTATAACACCGGCTAGAACATGATCAACATTATGAAGCATTTCTTTGTTTTCCTTTTCTTCTGAAATAATAGTTTTTAACTTATCAGAATAATCTTTTTTTAGCCCAATAAATTCTCTGGATAAGCTATTTATTTCTTGCAATTGATGCTCATGATCTCCTACTTTAATTTCATCAATTTCTTTTTTCAGAGCCTTCCTTTTTTTATTAATTTCACCCAACTCCTGTTTATCTATAATGGCAGCTCTTTCTGATTCTGATTTATATTCTAACTTAAGCTCATATAATCTCTCATTGCCCCTCTCCGATGCTTCAGACAATTGCTCATCATAAACTTGAATTTTTGACTCTATTGATAATTTTTCTCTTTCTATTAAAAGTATTTGCCCCTCTATATGACCTATATCAATTTTAACAGCCGCTTCAACATTCTCTACTAGATAGGCCTTAGAAAACCTATTGATTATTTCTTTCTTCTGGCCGTCTGTTGATAGAAAGAATGATTTGTAAGTTTCCTTGCTGACAATAAAGTAATTTAATAAATCATCGTTGGTGAGATCTAGCAATTCCTGAATATATTTATTTGATTCTTTTGGAGCCAAATCTTTTAAGCTTTCATTTACTTTTCCATTTACCCATAGCTCTACCCTGGATGGTTTGTTTGAAAATAATCTTCTAATGATCTTATAATTTAATCCCTTTACAGCGTCTTCCAGGTCAAATTCTATTTCAAGAAAATCCTTATCGTTGCTTATAAGATCAGAATTTTTTATATCTCTAAATGGGGAGCCGGTTAATGATATTGCAAGCGCCTCTATTATAGTAGATTTCCCAGATCCATTGCTGTCAACTCCCTTATCATCCAGATTTACCCCACTCACCAATATTGTTTTATTATCTAAAAAATTATAAGTGCTATCTTGGTGCGATAGCAAATTTTGAAATCTTATTTTTATCGGTCTTAGCATTACTTCGATCTTTTAAAATGGACAATCTATTAAATTCTTTTGCTTCTTTTCTTCATTTCCTTTAACCGCATTTTCACTATTAGTTAGAATCTGAATATTTCCTATTTCATAACCTAAATTATGATCAATTCTATCTATATGATATCCTGTTGCTGAAATACCTTTTTTATTTAAATATTCTGTCTTGTGGCAAAATATTTCAAACTCTTCAAATGTTAAATTAAAGCTCTTTCCTCTTCTTTTTGCATTCTGTTTTAAACAGTTGTAAAAATATTTTACCGGATGCCTCTCTTTATATCTTTGCTTCTTGTGCTTGTGACAAATTTTACTCCCCTTTCCCGATGAATGATTTCTGCAAAATTTCATTTCGCACTTTTGCTTTTTCTCTTTCATTTTTGATATAGTCTAAAACCCTTTTATTCGCTTCTCCTTCAGTATTCTCATCATCCAGTGCATCACATATAAAATTCAAATCACAAGATGCAGACATATCTTCTTCAAATTCGGCATAAGTCATAATTGTGTAAGAATCAGAAGGATCATGATACCACCAGCATCTTTGATTTAAATCTATCTCTTTCTCCATTGGAACAGATTTAAGATTTTCTCTATTAAATTTCATTTAATTGAGTCTTTTGCCAGCTCCATCTGTTACATGATAAGAAATATACATGTCAAGGCTTTTTTGATTAAGCTCTTGACATTTTAAAATTGCATCCTCTCTAGTTAATCCTTCTTCCACCGTAGTCCATGCAGCACAAAACATATCTTCGATAATGCTATAGTTATTCTCCATCATTATTTACTTTTGTTTGAACAAGTGATTCTTGAATTATATAATTTCTTCTTCTATCATCCCTATGTGGGAATTCCATCTCAGGAAAAATTCTGTACTGAGTAAAATCTATTTTTTGAGTTTCTGAAGTATATTTTACCGGAAATTTTTTTAGAAGGAAATTTGGGAAACAAGATTCTTTAAAATGTTGAAACCATGTTGCCGGCTTTTTAAACTCATATTCAAAGTTTTTTACAATCCTTTCACCAACAATCTCTGCAAAGAATCTTGTTATTTCTTCATTATGTATATATGAGTGTAATCTTATAGCTTCAAATGACTGATTTACAGAATTAGAAATACGAATTTCTTTTTGAAATGGTACTATATCGTATGTTTTTCTATGTATTTCATAAAATGAGTTTGGTGATTCTGGAAGGGGTGAAAATTTATTATTATCCATATTATAAGTTGCTTAAGTATTTAATATGTGTTTGCTTGTGCTCAATATTGTTAAGAATTGCAAATTCTTCAAATGATGCAGATATGGATGTTTTATCATGACACACTACCCTGGCCTGAATATCCTCATATGTAATCGGCTCCTCTGTCTCAAATTTATAATCTATCCAATCCGGTATCATTGCCTTATTAAAAGAAGCAAGCTTTGAAGCATCTCCCCTTATTATTAATCTAACATTGTGACCTTTATAAGTTTCATGATCAAATTCGCAATTAATAATATCATCTATATCAATTATTTGCTTATGAAATTCTTTAAATCTAAGCTTCACAAACTCTATTGATCCATCATTATAAATTACAGTTAATCCCCTTTGATTATCAGCTCCAAAATCTTGTGGATGAGATGCACCTATGTAAAATATATTTTCTCCTATCTGAGATCTGGAGTGATAGTGTCCTATTAAGACCTTATGAAATTTTGCGAATAGATCAGAGCTTAATTCATTTTCAACCTTGGTTCCATCATTGTTTCTTACTCCATTTACCGCTATATGAGTAAGAAGAATATTTATAACCCCTGGTTTTAATTTATCGGTTATATTTTTTAACCTCTGCATATATGATCCAGTTTCTTTAAAATAAGGTATCATATATATATGCATGTTTGAATCATTGAAAACCAGACTCTCTTTCCTAAATACCTCAAAACTATCACTATAAAAAATGTCTAAATAACTCTCCTCTGAGTCTGCTCCCACTGCATCGTGATTCCCCTTTATAGCCTTGCAATTAATATTATTGCGACTTAAATTATTTAAAATTTCTTGTGTTGCCATTAATACACTGAGAGGCTGGGCTGTGCGATTTGTGAACCAATCACCATCAAAAAATAAATTTGTTGTTTTGAACTCTGCACATTTCTCAATTACTTGGTCAAATATATCTTTCACATCTTCAGTATTATCTCTGTGCATGTGAGTATCCGTAATCACAATACCTATTGCTCTTTTCATATTTTCTTTTTAATGACTAAATAAATATTACAAAAAATTGCTATTGTTCCTGAAGATATGAGGATAATTCTAATCACCCAGGTTACGATTTCTTTATTTTCTAGCACGATCTTTTATTTAAAATATGGGTGAGGTATTTTGAATCCTCACCCAATTAACTTATTTTTTTTGACTAGCTGCCAATTTTGCTTTCATTGCAGCAAATTTGTCTTTACTACTTTCACCGGCTGTTTTCTTTTCTTCCTTAAAAGGAGTCTCTTTTATTGGCGCTTCTTCCTCTTCATCATCTTCCTCCTCCGCTACAATTTTCTTTGCTGGCTCTTCTTCCTCATCCTTTAAATGCTCTTCTCGGATAAGAGATCTTATATCATCATCTGACATTGATTTCTTGACCAAGATCTCCAGCTCTTCTTCTGCTATATATTCCTTTAGTTCGGTTCTGTCCATGTCATCGAACATATCACCAGATTTAGCTTTCTTTTTAGCTGGTGGGGGTGTTTTTGCAGTAGATTTCTTTTCTTCTTTTGGAGATGATTTTTCAGATTTTGCACCAACTTTTTTAGTTTCTGGTTCTTTCTTTTCATCATCTTCCGGCACCATAGCATCTATTTCTTCAACAATATCTAACCAGGAATCATGTGCAAATGCACCAAATCCATGTTTTTCATCATAAATTTGAAGTCCGGCAAGCTGATTTTCATAATCAGATCTTTTAAATGTATTTGTCAGAAGACTAGTTAATGATTCTTGAGTTTCCAAAAATTCAAGCTCTTCATCTGTTAAGGGCATGGCTCCTTTTGCAACTTCCAATGAAACTGAATAAAAATCGTTGGCCGTCTTTGCATTTGGATCTCTTACAATTTTTACTACAAATCCATTATCTGGATCAGAAATGATATCTGTTTCGATTGGATCATCGCTGTCTTCAGAAAAAGCTTGTTTATTTATCTGATCCTTGATGCTTTTACCAAATTCAAGTCTTGCAAATTTTTTGACTATGCTTTTATCCGGCTTAGTTGAAATTTTGTCTGCATAACAAACATATTTAATATCGTTTGATATTTTAGTAGATGGAGCTTTCCCATTTTTTAGGATGGCTAACCTTGTTTTCAGCTCATCTGCATCATCAATTTCATCCTGCAAGAGTGCTGTTACAAATTTAACATATTCTTCAACAAGATCTTTCTCATATCCGCCATGCACCTTTGCATTAAAAACCGGCATGTTTTTAACTACTTTTTTAGTTTTACCCTTTTCGTCTTTTTCTTCAACTTCTCTTGGTAGCCACACTGTAACCTTTGGCAAACAAAATGTTTCATCTCCCTGACCTGGGTAAATTCTAAACTTATTTGTACCGTTATCAATTTCATGATAACCCGCTCTGCCACCATTTGATGTACCGGCCAGCTTTTCTGTTTGCTCCTCTTGCTCTTTTAATTTAGCAACAGAGCTTCCTTTGAATTTCGATCTATCGAATTTCGCCATTTTTATTTTAAATTTAAGTTATTTAATATTTACCGTTTATGTTAATTGAATTATAAATTATCTGCAAGAGACTTTATAAGATCCTTATTTGCATATAAGGCCTTAATCAAATTATTGGGCGTTATTGTATAACCCAAATTAAGGTTCTCTACAAATGTCTCAATGCACCATTTTTCAGCAGCCTCTGTTTTAAAGGCCTCATGCTGTTTGGCCTCACAAATGGTATGATGAATTGCACCATCGGAGGTTTTATAAAATGCTGTGATCATATTTCTATAAATTTATGTTAAATTATTTAATTATAAAAGTTTTTATTAAGTTATTTTATTAATGGCTCTCTTACTTTTATCAAAACTCCATTTATTGACCCCTCCAGAAGCATATTTGTATGATCTTCAGGCTTTAATGAGCCGCCCATTTTATTTAATTTGTCATCCTTAGATTTGGCAGACCAATACAAAGAGTCTATGTACTGAAGATCTCGTTGCTTTCTAAACAAAGATTTTTTCTTTAATTGAAATCCTTCATCTAGCAATACTGCATTTTCAACTTCAGCAACGGTTGGAGATTTCATCTTTTCATTTTCAATTCTTGTCAACTTCTTTCTATACTGTTCACTCAATCTTGCACCCAAGATATCCACTTCTAATTTTGCTTTAGCTGCAACTTCTTCTTGATCTGCCTTAAGTAGTCCTATTCTATTAAGAAGGACTGGAAATGTTAGAATCTCCCCCATTATATTGCTATAATCAATTCTTAATAAATCATCTACTTCAACGTCAGTGTCGAACCCCTCAACTTTAAGGGATATAATTTTATCCCCAACGGTTATTTTTATTGTCTCTTGCATTATATTATCTCAATTTTAGTTTTCTCTATTGAATAAATTACATTTTTCTTTTTCCAATTGTCCATTTTAATCTGACCGTATATTATTACCACTCTTCCGTCTGCTCCAGTTAATTGCTGTCTAAATTCCTCATATTTATCATTCCAAATAGTGCAGAAAATATTATTATAATTGAGTGATAATTCTAGTTGGCAGAAGGGGCCATTTTTTGATTTCCTTTCCTTTAGTTCTACAAACTGACCGGAAAGCAACACATATTTATTTTCGCTTTCTTCACTAAATATTTCATCCTCATCAATATAATATTTCATTAAGTTACTTAACGAAGATCTGTCAGCTATTTTTTTAAAGTCAATATATCCGAATCCTGTAAGCGCCTTGGCCAGCTTTGACCAAAAATAGTCTTGCCTGGTTAACTCTCCATTGCTAAAAGTTTCAGGCAAATCAACTTTAACAATATCTCTAAATTTCCTAACAATTCTTAATCTATCAGATGGAACCTTTACTTTCTCTATCTCATCAAAGCATCCACACAGAGCCATATTAAATAAAGCTTTTTTGTTTATTTTCTTGCCTTGCATTCTAATATAAAATTCTTCAAAAGAATAAAAATTACCCCCCTCTTCTCTTTCCTTCAGAATATTTTTTACGGCAACCTCTCCAACAAATTTAATTTTCTTAAGTGACCAGTAAATTCTTTTTAATTTATGATCCCCGACAATATGAAAATTTGAATTATTTATATCTGCCGGCATTACCTTTATTGATCCAATTTTATGAATCTCACTCACTATTCTGGCAACGGACGCTTTGCCCATCTTATCATCTTTTACAAATTGAAATGCCGTTGTGTAAAACTCAACTGGATAATGAGCTTTTAAATATGCAGTTATGTATCCCAATATTGCATAACATGCAGCGTGAGCTCTGTTAAAACTATACCCCGCAAATACTTCTATCAGCTCCCAAAGTTTTTCTGGTTCTCCTTCCGGCGCCCCTCTGTCCAAACACCCCTTTATAAACTGATCTCTGTAGGATTTCATCAGATCCATATTCTTTTTTCCTATCGCTCTTCTGATTGAATCTGCATCAGCTAATGTAAAGCCGGCTGCAACCTGAACAAGTTTTAAAATTTGTTCTTGATATATCAAGATTGAATAAGTGTCCTTTGTAATCTCTTCCATTTTAAAGAGATATTCTGGTTCCATTCTGCCGTGCTTAATTTCAATATATTTTTTGTGCCCACCGGTCTCCATTGTTCCAGGTCGATAAATAGAGTTTGTTGCAATAAGATCTTCAATATTGTCTGGCACAAGATCTTTTAAGTAGGCACTCATCCCATCTCCATTAAATTGGAATACATCTATCAT
>Ga0310900_10000003_pt1 | contig 66336 bp, 104 predicted proteins | sample C24D1metaG_FD_203879 | JGI IMG/M metagenome (GOLD analysis project Ga0310900, IMG submission 203879) | Lab incubated soil microbial communities from West Virginia University Organic Research Farm, Morgantown, WV, United States - C24D1 | ecosystem: Environmental > Terrestrial > Soil >...
AGAATCTCCTGCTGGTATTCGTGCTCGCGGAACGACCACTTGCGGTCGTTGTGTACCGGGTCTTTGGTGTGCGTCTCCAGCCAGCGCGGAATGCCGCTGAAGTCGCGGGCGTCAAACGCCGCCAGTCGCAGGCGGTCGAGGTAGACCTGAAGCTCTGGGCGCATCAGTTGACCTCTGCCAGTTTGGACTCAAGCTGCACCAGAAAGCGCTCCTTGAGTTCGGGTTCGAGGTCGGCCAGCACGTCCAGCGTGGCGGACTCCACGGCGCGGAACCGTTCCATGTTCATGATCTTGCCGTGGCTGTCCATCAGCGTCTTGATCATCTGGTTGCAGGTGGTCAGCACTTCTTTGGCGTCACGGGTGGTGGCGTCCGTCTTCAGGCGACCGCCGGGGAACACGCTCTGGCGCAACGCTTTTACGGCGGTGATCTGCAAGCCGATCTCGTCGGCCAAGCTGAAGTCCGCGCCGTAGTCGGAGGTGTTGCCGGAGCCGTCGATCTGCTCTTCGGTCAGGAGGTCGTGAGGAATGGCGTCGAACAGGCGCTGGGCCTGTTCGCGGGTCAGGTTCTTCACGTACTTGCGCATGAACTCGTTGACCGCCACCTGCTGGGCTACGCTCGCGGCTTCCGCCGCCGTTGCCGCCGCCGGGGAGCCGGCGGGCATGTCAGCGGGGCGGGCATCATAGTCGCTGAAGTCACTCACGACTTCACCCCCGAACGGGCCGCAGCGACCTTCGCCTCAAAATCTCGCAAAGACTTTGCGAGATTTCGCTTGGTCCAGAGGTGGAAGCCCAGCGCAACCAGAGGGAGCAGCGGCAGGCCGATCAGCAGACAGACGATGTTGATCGAGGCGCGCAGGATGATGAACGCCGCTGCCAGAATGGCGATAAAGCCGGCCAGCAGCACCCGCAGGGCGCCGTTGCCAACCAAGTTCTGCACCAGCTCGCCATCCTTGGTCACAAAAGCGCGCCCTTTCGCAAAACTGGCCCACCAGCACAGGCCGCAGGTGCGCAGCCACAGGGTATAGTTCAGCTCTTTGGCAGCAGCGATTCGTTTCTGCATATAAGCGGACATGCTGATCATGTGAAAACTGCCTTCTTGATGAGCGCAACGCACTGATTGCGGGTGAATAGCGCCCTTTGTCCTCGGGGAAACCACACGCCGTTCAGCCGCAATCGGTAGAACTTGGCGATGTTGTTCGGTGTAACCGGCTGCCCCCGCTTGTCGGTGAAGCGTTCCAGGCTCGGGAACTGAGCCGCCTCAAACAGTTCGACTTTGATAGACCGGCCTTTGCCGTGTCGTATCCAGAGGACGGTGATCGGCTTTCGCGCTTCAGCCACTGGTGACTCCATATATCCGTAATGTCAGCAAGCGAGCGTGGCTTGGATTAATTTCTTCTAATAGAATAACCGTATTGCCTTGATTTTCAAGCAACACAACGAACGGGAGCAGCACAATGGCGCAAATTCACACCACAACGACGGGCCAAGGCTCGGGCATGTCGAACGAAGAAGAGGCAATGCAGGCGCTGATGGCTGCGCTGATCAAGGTTGAGTCCAAACACCCGGTTGTTCTGTGCGGTGGGCGGGCCTTCGGGATGTGGCTGGAAATCCTTTGCGGTACCAGTCTGGTCCAGCGCGGAACCTCTGCGGATGGGCAGGGGAAGGACGAGTTCAAGTTGAAAGCGACCCTCAGTGGCCGGGTAGCGTTTAAACTGTCCAATGAAACGATCAACACCCGCTCGGGGATGGCGTGGCAAGTTGAAGAGCGCATCGTCTCCCTAATCCGTAACTCTATCCTCGGCCCGGATGACATCGCCATCTATGACGGCAAGACCGTCGCCCAAGGGAGTAAGGCATGAACGCCAAATCGAACAACTTCACTGCGCATGTTGAAGTCAGTCAGGTTGGGAGGGCTGCCCACGTGAAAATCCTCTACCCGATGCACCAAGTTGCACTCATCACAGCCTCAGTATTCCTCATCGTGATGTACCAAGGTTCCCCCGATGTCGCAGCTTGGCTCTACACCGGGGCCTTGCTGGCGTGGTACATCCGAATGTCGGTGAAGCTGTTCCAAGAATCCTGGCAGGACTTCACGCTCTGCTCCGTCGAGACCACTCTTTCTATCTGTGCCGCCGCTTGGCATGGCGTCGTTGCTCTCTACTTCGACATCCCAGTGGCGGCGTGCATCGCCTTCCTGACGATTGCGACCCTTGGCCTGTACGGGAGACTGTGTAATGAGCATTGAGAACACGGTGAACGCCGCGTTTGAGCTGGACAACACCACGCGGATGGCCCGCGACCGGCTGGTGGAACAGCTCAAGCGGGTTACCAGCGCCGAGGAACTGTGGGAGGTGTACCGCACCACCGCGATTCCTGCCGGTGCGCCACTGATTCAGACGGTTGAAACCCAGCGGGCGATCTTCTGGACCATCGCCGCGATGGCACAAGTTCTCAGTATTCGACCGGATGCTCTGTACACAATGGTGGAAGAAGTGAGAGAATACGGCCTCGCACAACTACAGAAGGGACTGAGGTAATGGGAGACCGCATGGCTAAGGGAGTTTGGTTTGGAAACGGATTCATCGCGGGGGCGTTGATGATGTTGGCGGGGGCTTCGTTCTGTTGGTACTCGCCACTGGCCCACTCCAGCGACAAGGTGGTTTTGTCGGCGGAGAAGGTCGAGGCGTTGGCGGATTCGACAGCCCCTGTGGTCTACACCACCCCGCCTGAAAAGGGTAACTACCTGATCAACCCGAGGGACGTCCTGTCGGTGTACGACGGCGACACGTTTTTCATCCGCCTGCCGGAGTGCGCGGACAAGCTGCCGTTCCTCTGCGCGAAGATGGGGGTGCGGATCATGGGGATGGACACCCCGGAACGCAAAGGACTTTGCGAATCGGAGAAGAAACAGGCGGCGCTGGCGCAGATTCAGCTTGAGGTCATGCTGCGCTCTGCAAGGCGCATCGAGCTGGTGAACGTGAAAACGGAGAAGTACGGGCGTCTGCTGGGCGGTCTGATGATCGACGGGCAGGACGTGGTGGAAGACATGGTGCTGTCAGGGATGGCCCGACCGTATAACGGCGGGGCTCGAAAGGGTTGGTGTACCGTGCTGTAAAAGAAAGGCCACCCGAGGGTGGCCTTTTTGTTAGGCGTTCAAATATGGCGCGGTCGGTGGGAGGAAAGCGCCGCCGTAGCGCGCCACACTCTTGGTGACCCGCACCTCGTCGATGTAGCCGATGATCCCCGCAGGCCCAGCGCTGTTGCCTCCGCCGATCTGCAACTTGCCTGTGGAGTTCTTGAACGTGACGCTGGAAGGGGTGGCGGTCGCATGCACCACGCCGTTGATGTAGACCCGGAACACGGTGCCAGAATCCCGTTCTACACACACGTGGTACTGGGTGTTAATGGTCGGCGTCCACGCAGCCGACACGTTCGCGCTGTTGGTACCGTCCGTGGAGTACCACAGCCCGAAGTTGCCGTTCACGAACCCCATGAACCACGACTGTTGGCCACTCGATTCCCACTGCGCGACGATGGCCTGGGTGTCGGAGCCGCCGGGGAGTGTGGTGAAGTAGACATAGGCCTCAACCGTGAAAAACCCGCTGGCGAAGTCCCAATCCGCATGGTCTGCCAGAGTCCAGCCGTTGGCGGTGCTGAACTCGGACACCGCAGAGGCCGTGCCGTACTTCTTCACCGCCGTAGAGATTTGACCTGTGCCCTGCGCCGTAATCGTCTTCGGCGTGCCGGAGTTGTCGGTCGCGGTGGTCTGCCCGTTGGTGCCGTCGAAATGCACCAACAGCTTCACGCTGGAGTAGTAAGGGTCGTTGAGCGTCCAGCCCTTGGCGGTTGCGATGTCCGTGGTGCTGGATGCGAAGCCCCAGTTGGCGTTGATCGTCAACGTCTTGGCCGAGACGCTTGGCAGGTTGGTGTAAATCTCGTTCAACTCCGTAGGCCCCAGCATCTGCTGGGTGAAGTTGATGTTGACCTTGATGTTGGTCATAAGCACGCGGGAGATGCTGTAGCCCGGTGTCAGGAACGAAGCGAAGTCGGTCACCAGCGTGCAGTTCCAGGCTGGAATTGTGTTCAGCGACAGGCAGCCGTTGAGCATGCTGTTCATGGTGGTGACTTTGGCGGTGTCAAAGGCCGGCAGGGTTCGCAGGCTACGGCAACCGGTGAACATGCTGGCCATGTTGGTGACGTTGGTCGTGACGAACAGCGGCACCGTTTCGAGCGAGTAGCACGAGTCGAACATGCTGTCCGTGCGCGTACAGTTCTGGATGTTGAACAGCGGAACGGTTGTTAGGGCCGAGCACCCTGAGAACATGTTTAGGGTGATCGTCACCGCCGTACCCGTGACGATCTCGACGTACTGCAAGGACTTGCACGCGATGAAGGTGTTCTGAAGGGATGTAGCCGCCGTGAGCGTACCCATCTTGGCCGACTTCAACGCATAGCAGTTACTGAACATGGCGAAGAAGTTCGTGACGAGCGGCGAGCTGGTCATCTCGAAGGTTTGCAGGTTAAAGCAGTTGAAGAACATCGAATCCATGGACAGGCACACGGGCGCAGAAATTACCTGCACCGACGCCAAGGACCAGCAAGAGTTAAACATGCTGCCCATCTGCGTGACCAAGTGAGTGTCCAAGGTCGGAACGCTGATCAGACTCGTACAGCCGTTGAACATGAAGTCCATGCGCGTGCATTTGGACGTGTCATACGCAGGAATCCCCATCAGGGCAGGGCAACTGTCGAACATGCTGATCATCTGGGTGACGTTGCCAGTGTTCAACGTTGGCCCCCATTGCAGGGAGGAGCAAGTGACGAACATGCTGTTCATGTTCGTCACGCCGGAGGTGGTCGTGATGGTCACGTCCGTCAGCGACCGGCACGTGTCAAACGTCCGGTTCATGTTGAGCAGCGCCGACGTGGTGCCCAGCAGCTCGACCCTTTGCAGGGCGTAGCAGGTGTAGAACATCTGGGTCATGTCCGTCACTGCCGTGCAGGGCGTCAACGTCGCAGTGATCAGGTTGTGACAGAGGTAGAACATCTGGGTCATGTTCGTCACTTTCACAACGTTGAACGCCGGGATCGAGATCAGCCCACGGCAGCCGTTGAACATGCTGGACATGTTCGTGACGTTGGCGGTGTTGAACAGCGGTACCGTTTGCAGCGCCGGGCAGTTGTTGAACATTTGGGACATGTTCGTGACGCTTTGCGTGTCAAACAGGTCCACCGTGCGCAGGGATGTGCAGTCCGAGAACATGGTGTTGCAGTCGGTGAGGGATGCCAACGTACCCGTAATGCTGGCGCTGATCAGCGAGGTACAGCCGTTGAACATGCTGGCCATGCTGGTGGTCCCGGTGGCCGCTGTGATCTCCGCCACCCTCAGCCCATACACGTTAATGAACATGAAACTGAGGTTGGTCACCGCCGTACAGTTCAGCTTGACCTTGCGCAGCGCCCACATACGAGCGCTGGAGCCAGAGTTGCCCGGATAGACGTTGGAGCCCAGCATGAGCGACGTCAGGGTGGTCGAGGCGATGTGCAAGTCCAGCCACTGCATGCTGTGCTGGGTCAGCCCTTGGTGCTCGTTCGGCTGCACGTTCAGGTTGATGTTGGTCAGGGTCTGCCCCGACTGCGGATAGACCTGAATGATGACCTGCCGGAAGCCCTCGCTGGTCAGCGTGCCGGAGCTGATCGTCGACCAGACGTAGTTGTGCTGCGCCGTCACGTTGGTGGCGTAGTCCGTTACGGTGCCATCACCCCAGTCCACGGTGTAGGCGCCGGTACACTTGATCGCCACAACGTTGGTTTGCTGGTCGTACACGCCGAACAGGCCCACCAAGCGGGTGTCGCCCGCCGTGATGGATGGCAGCGACAGCCAGTCGCCGGGGCGGGTCCACGACGGTTCCGTGTAGTTGGCCGGCTGCGACGGGCGCGGGTAGTACGCGATGGACGCGATCTTGGCGGCGTAGGTGTTGTAGGCCGCACTGCCCACGGTTACGCCCTTGCCTTCGATAGCGGCCTTGATCGCCAGTTTGATGTCGTTCAAGGCCGTCAGTTGCGTTGCGATGGTCATGCTCGATTACCCCAAGATGGCTGTGAGAGCGGAGGCGATGTAGCCCAAGGCGCTGTCCAAGTCGGCCTGGACCAATGTCGAGGCGTTCAACGTGCCGCCCACCCAGATGCTGCCCCAGTGGTTGGTCGCATCGGACGGCACGTAAGACGGAGTGCCCGGAGTGCTTGGCGCCGCGCCAGAGGCTTGGGTGAAATAGACCATGGACGAGGGGCTGTGCGCCGCGCTGAAGTTCGCTACGCCCAGCACGAAGCCCGCCCAAATCACCGTGCCGGCGGTCAGGGTCAGGGCGGTGGACAGCATCACGGTGTTGAGGCCCTTGGTAATGCCCGTGACCTGTGGACCCAGCGCCAAGCGGGTGGAGATCTCGCCTTGGTTGTCGGAATAGATCGCCGGGTTGACCACGGAAGACCCGGAGGCTGCCGTGGCCCAGAAATGAATCCGGTCAACCACACAATCCTGCTGGATCAGGATCGAGCGCCCGCCGAAATACCCGTTGGCGAAGGTGGCTGAGGAAGCCGGGGCGAAGTCCGGCACGCCGAACTGCTTGCCCGCGATGACGGTGGTGGCGGTGGCCCAGGCCTCGGCGCCGGACACCATCGTCAGAATCTGCCCATCGGTGCCTTTGGCCAACCGGGTCGCCGCGCCGCCCGAACCACCAACGATCAAGTCGCCTGCGGTGGTCATTGGGTTGGTGAAGCCGCCCGAAGGTGCTGCCCACGCCTCTGCACCGGACACCATGGTCAGCACTTGGCCGTCAGTACCCTTGGCGAGACGGGTAGCCGCGCCCGACGCGCCGCCGACGATCAAGTCACCAGCGGTGGTCATCGGGTTGGTGACCTTGGCGTTCAACGCGGTTTGCAAATCCGTTTGATCGGAAAGGTCACCGGAAACGTGCCCCCAAAGGGCTTTTTCGTTTGCGTCTTGAAACCATAGATACAAGACGGCGTTGTCGGAAGGGTTACCCATAAGGGACGAGAATTGTACGTCGGTGCTCGGGGTTACCCAGCTCGGCAGGCCTTCTGTGAGTACGAGGGACTGGCCATCGGTGCCCTTCGGCAGGCGAGTAGCTGCGCCAGCGGTGCCGCCATAGATCAGGTCGCCCGAGGCGGTCATCACGTTGGTGAAGCTGGTCCCGTCAGCACCATCAGCACCATCAGCACCGGCAGGGCCGTCCGCACCGGCAGGGCCTGCGAGCAGGCTCAAGGCGATCAGGTTCGTCCAGCTCCCAGCGCCGACATAGCGCCACTGGATGTGTGTGCTGTTCACCTGCAACTCGACGGCCACGCCGTTGGTCCCGTTCGTACCGTTGGACCCAGCAGGGCCTACCAGCTCGCTCAGCAGCTTGAGGTTGATCCACGTGGAGTCGCCCACGTAGCGCCACTGAATCCACGTGCTGGTGACTTGGAACTCAACCTGCTTGCCATTGGTGCCGTTGGTCCCGGCAGGGCCGGTGAGGGTGGCCAAGGAGACGAGTGCCGTCCACGCGGTATCACCCACGAAGCGCCAATTCAGGTAACCCCCGCTGACGCCGAACTCGACTTCACGCCCGTCCACGCCATCGGTGCCGTCCGTACCGTCTGCACCGTCTGCACCGGCAGGGCCGGTGATCTCGTCGAGGTCGACAACATCAGTCCACGTGGTATCGCCTTCCAGTTGGTGCTGGATTTTGTGGCCGTTCTTGCGCAGCTTGATCGGACGGCCATCGGCGCCGCGAATACCACCCGCCGCAATCGGAACGGTGGACGCATGCTTACCCGGCAGCACCAGCACCTTGCCCTTCGGGTTGAAGACGATTAAGGCCATACGGTGTACTCCTTCTCGGCAGTGATTTTGCTCGGGCCGATGATGCTGACGACGGCGCCGTTGGGCAGAATCGCCTCGATGTCATAACCGGCCTTGGTCCAGGCCACGGCGGCGGTGGTGGCTGCGGAGAAGGTGACGTCAAACGCGCTGTTCGGCACGTCGAGGGTGATCACACCCACGGCACCATCGGTCACGTCGCTCGACGCACTGAGCAGCAGGGCGTTGCTGGTGAGGTCCCTGATCTGCATGCGCAGTTTCCAGCCGGTCATGTCGGACGGCTTCTGGTAAACCAGCACGGCGGGACCCACAAACGGCTTGGCGGCGGTCAGGTTGAGGTCGTTGAGCTCGATGGTGTGGGTGTCTACCCGCGTGCCGAGGCGCCAGTTCGGCGCCACCATGTTCAATTCGGTGGGCGCGACGGCGCTCTCGGTGCGAACCGGCCAGCGGGTCGGCAAACCGTGGTCGGTCACGGTCAAACGGCAGGGAGCGAGGGTCGGAATGGCCGAAATCGGCTTGTAGATCAGCTCGTCCTCGGCATAGCTGAGCTGCAAGGAGAAGGTCTTGCCCTTGGCCATGGTCACGTCATGGGTCTGAGAAGTCACGTATATCACTCCCATCTGGTCGATTTTCTGTGGAATTTACGGCGGTTTCGCCGCTGTTTCTCGCGGAAAACGACCTAAATGCCCCCGGTTTTGCCTCATTCTAGCCCGATTCTGGGTCGTTTTCGGGTCATTTCACCCGGTTATGGGTAGACCTTCCTGTCCAACTCAAAATGCGGGCCGTCTTTCAGCGATTTCCAGTCCCCGCCCCAGACAATCGGGGTGTTGAGCTCCTTGGCGGCGCGCTTCATCGCATCGGCCAGTTTGGAGTAGAGGGGCCAGTCCCAGCGCACTTCGGTGCCGATATAGGCCACCAGATCGACCGCATGCCCGGTCAAATGCCGGGACTTCAGCGTCTGGCTGGCGCCCTTGGCCACCAGTTCGCGCTGGCGCTCGATGGTGCGCAGGCCCTCGGTGACGGCGAAGTCCACGGTGGTCAGGGTGATGGCCAACTTCACCACTTGGATGAGGTCCGGGTGGACCCCGCGCATTTTCTCCAGACTGCGTGGACTCAGGTTGAACGTCATTCGTCGATCCTCCGGTGGTTGAGGTTCCCTTACTTCTTGTTAATTGGGTACACTGCCAACCCTTCACGGCGTGGATTTATCGGGGGTTGGACATGGCTTTGCCAATGAATATAGCAGGCGAGTGGTTCGGGCAGTTGGAGGCGATCAGCCGCGCCGACTCGCGGGGGCGACGGACTTTCTGGCTGTTCCGTTGCGCCTGTGGCGTGGAAAAGGAGATCGACCTGAGCAACGTCAAAAGTGGGAGGGTGATCAGTTGTGGCTGCTACAAGCGCGGGATGGCTGCTGCGCTCCTGACCGGTAAGAGGCTCAAGCGCTGGGGCAAGGAACCGCCGGCTCCTGCCCCGGTCGCGGTTCCGGCTGTGCGGCTGGTGGCAGTTCCGGCGGCGGTGGCTTTCGTGGAGCCAGAACCGGCGGACTATGTACGCCCGCTGGAACTGGACTATGAGGACGATATGGTCTCGTTCGATGAGTTCGCGGAACGCTGGGGCGTTGACCCGCAGAGGCTGTTCGAGGTCATGCGCGACTACAAACAGTACCGGCAAAAGCCCGACGCGGCGGCGCTGGTGATCATCAAAAAGCGGGTTTAGGCCCGCGCCCTGCGATTAAGGATCGGGTACCACGCGCCGTCCGGGCGCAGGGCGGCGATCCAGTGGTAGGGCAGGGACTCCCGGCGACACACCCACGCACAGCGACTGTCCATGGCCCAGCCCTGCCGCACGCACAACAGGTGCAACTGGTCATCCTCATGGCGGCAGAACACCAAGTCGCTGTCGAGACCGGCCAGGGTCTTGAGCAAGGCGCGGCAGGTGAGGGCGAATTGCTCGGCCTCCTTGTTGATCTCTCCCGGCGACCAGAACTCTTCATAGCCCTTGGGGTGGCGGGTCATCGCGGCGATTTGCCCGGTCTGGGCAAGGTCGAGGACTTCTTGCAGGCGGTCGATCAATTCAATCTGGGAGGTCGGGGCACGAACGGACATGGCGGGGCTCCTTCGCAAAGGACTTTGCAAATTGAGTCTAGGCGCAGTTCGTGGGTAGTGGCAGGGGGCCAGATAACAAAAACCCCACGCCCGGATGGACGGGGGTGGGGTTTTCGGGAGACCAGTCCGGCGAAAAACTGATCTCCAACGGAGCGCACACAGGCTTGGGGAGGGCCGGAATGCTAGGGGTCGCACAACTTTCACAACTAGGGGGTGAAGGGAGGGGCTCAATTCACGGTGTGCGTCGCACACCACGAAACAGGGGAGCCCCACCCTTCAGGAGTCGACTATAGGTCAGCCGGCGCAGGAAGGGAAGGGCTGTCGAGGGGGAAGTGATGTTCCTCATAGGCCACCAGACGGTCGGCCAACGCCTGCACCTCCACGATGGCCTCCGGGTCGTTGCGTTGCAGCATACGCAGGATGTCGCGCATCCCGACGACGTACTCCGCTTCGGTCAGCAAGTTCATCGCAGCACGTCCTCTTCGATGAACACTTCGTCCGGGTCAATCTGGTTGCCGATGTACTTCTCCGGGTCCTCGATGACCTTGGCCTTCAGCGCCTCGGCGTCCTCGCGGCTGCGGCAAATGCCGATGCTGATCGCCCCCTCATAGCACTCCTGATACATGACCACCCACAGGCGGGCCACGCACTTGATCGGCGCGACGTAGTACCAGTGGCGGCAGTGCGGGTGGCCGGCATCGCTGGCCTGCTGCAAGGAGGTGCCATGGGCCTTGGCTTCGGCCTCGGTGTCGAATACGCGGTGCAGGTCGGCTTGGGTGTAGCCACGGGTGTGCCACGACTGGTACAGGCCGTAGACGGTGATCGTAGGGAGGGGGGTGACGACGTAGGTGGTCATTGCCGGAGTCCTAGTTGGGTACAGGGGAGTAGGCTACCGCCTATTCCCCTGCCAACTCCAGGCATTTCTTGTGACGGGTGTTGCGGGACTATTCGTGGACGACGCTCAGGGACTCGTAGACGATCCAGCCGCCTTCGGTGTCCGGGCCTACGTTGTCGATGACGTAAGCGCCGGCCTTGAAGTAGAACGGCGTCGGCAGCCAGCTCGGATGCACCGGGCACTCGAATTTCTGGCCGTTGAGCCAGATGACCAGTGTGCCGCCTTGGGTGACTTGGATGCGGAAGGTCGCCCTCGGGGTCAGGGTGGTGATCGGCTGGCGGATCACGGCAGGGGAGCCGCTGTCCTCAGCATGGACCCGTACCTCGGCGCGCAGCTCGTTGCCCATTTGCAGCAACTTGACGAAGGGCGCGCTGGCGCCGAAAGCGTGGACTTGGGCGAAGATCACCTTCATCGAGCTCGGCACCCGGCGGATCACGGCCACCCCGGTCAGGCTACTGCTCTTGAAATCGGCAGGGCGCCAGTTGAACAGCTCGGCGGTGTCACGCTTGGTCTCGCGCAGCTCGGTGCGCGGGGAGGAGCTACTGCCGGAGGTGCCGCTGGTGACCGGGCACCAGAAGTTCCAGTAGCCGTCCGGGTCCTGCCAGTGCAGGTTGCAGGGCGGGGCGATGATCTCGCCCTGCTCGTAGTCGTCGCCAGCGGCGGTGATGCGGTTGAAGTAGGGCTGCATGGTCCTTTACTCCGAGTGCTCGGTTTCACGCTCCCGCAGGATGCGCTGGTAGATTTCTTCGCGGTGGATCGGCACGTTGGCCTTGGCGTGGCAGCCGAGGCGGACCTGCTGGCCGGACACGCCAATGATGGTGACGGTGACCTGATTGTCGCCTTCGCCAAGGATGAGGGTTTCGTTGATTTTGCGGGTGAGTACGAGCATCGCTGGGTGACTCCTTTCCGTGAGTGGTGGCCGGGGGCCAATGGCCCAGCCCCGCCGGGGTGATCTGCCCCATGGTTGGAATGGGCACCCCGGACGGGCCGGTACCCTAAAGTGAAGGGGGTCTCTTTAGGGGTGCGTGGAGGTTACTAGGGGCGGGTCGAGGTGTACACATGGGATTTGCGGTATCGGACGAATGGTTAGGGGGTCTGTCCGCCTGGGTCCGGTGCCGTCCGTCGGTAAAAAGTGTGGTGGGGGTGTACTTGGCACACTTTAAGCAAGGCATTTATCCTATGTGGACACCTTGTAGCACGTCACTGCCCCATGCCTGCCGCACTTCTATATGCCTGCCGTCCGCCGTCCGCTAGACCATGCCCCGCCGTGTTACAATGGGCTTGTGTACAATGCGACCAACGGTCACGCCTTGCCTTGCACACTTTGCGAACTCGCATAGACTCTCAGTAGGCCAATGGATGGCTAGATGAGAATGAGAATCATTCTTGTTTACTCGCAAAGGGCTTTGCGAACCTTCTTACCTATCGGAGTCTTCATCATGACCGCACAAGCTAGCACCAACGCCAAGACCAACGGCACTACCCTTGCCACTGGCGCCAAGATCAGCAAGTCCGCCAAGCTCACTAAAGCCGAAGCCGAGCACAAGGCGCTGATCGAAAAAGGTTCAACCCTCATTGCAGACGCGGCATGGTCTGCCGGTTCCGGTGAATACAATTTGACCGGGCGCATTCGTGAAGCCTTGTCGCTGGTAGCTGCCGATAGTGTGGCGGTTATGTCTGGCGCCTTCGCAATCCTTGGCGACAAGGCTAAGCCTGATCCGATCCCCGCCGGGGCTGGCGCAGACGTCCGCACTGCAATGGAAAAGGAGGCCAACGCCAAGCGGGAACAATGGTGGAAGGCTGGCAACCGTGTTGCCACTATCTGCCGCCAAGCTCGTGACTCTATGCCGTTGGATCAGCGGCCTGTCGTATCCATCAAGCTGGATAAGTCCGAGGGTTCCGCCGTTGTAACCGTTATTCCTGCCGGTACAAGCCGGGAGGATGTCGCCAAGGCGCTGGATCACGACAAAAAAGCGCTGGCACAAGTGGTCAAAAAACTCGACAAGGAGGACGCCGAACGGGCGGAAATTGTCGCCAAGGCTGCCGGCCTGCCATCCCCTAAAGCCGAAGCCGAAGCGCGCGCCAAGGCCGAAGCCGAAGCCAAGGAGGCCGCTGATTTGGCTAAGGGCATGATCACCGTAAACGGCAAGGCCTTTGCTGATCTGCCGGTCATCGTCATCGCTGCCGCGTTGTCTACCCTGTCGAGTAAGTCCCTTACCGACCTTTGCGGCATGTTGACCCGTCAGGCCGAAAGGAACGCCAAGGCCGAAGCCAAGCAAGCCGAGCGGGAAGCCGCGAAGGCCGCTAAGGTTCCATCCGCCAAGGCTAAGACCGGCAAGGGGGCTGCCAAGGCGCCAAACGCCAAGCCAACGCCTGCCAGCGCTGGCAATGCCCAACGCGCCAGCAAGTCCGCTGCCGCTGCCGTCAAGGATGTGACTAAACCGAGCGCTGCCGACATGCTGGACCCTGCCAAGGCTGGCGTCACCGTGACCCCATCAGACGCCAGCATGTCCGCCAGCGCCTAAACCGACCCGGCCCCATGGACGGGGCCATTTTCAAGGAGTGACTATCATGCGTGCCGCCTTTGCTTTGTTGTTCCCCCTGATCCTTTGCGCTCTCGTTGGCTGGACTATCGTTCTGCCCGCCACTGAGGCTATCGGTCACATATCCAAGGCCTTGGCAGTCGCATTGCCAAGGTAAGGCGCCAAACGACAAAGCCCCGGCCCCCTGCCGGGGCTTTGTCGTTTGTGGCTTTCCAGTTCCCCGGCCCCGTCAGGGGGCCACCCACCCCGGCCTTCGCAAAGGGCTTTGCGAAGGCGGCGTCATGTAGCAGGTGCGCGCACCTCACGCCAGTGCCTGGGATTTTCGCAAAGGGCTTTGCGAAGGGCTGCCATATGGCAGGAGGAAGCCGACAAAGGGAAAGGGCTCTCAGTGGGCCATAGCGCGAGGAAAGCGCCCCCCGGCGACGTTAAACGCGAAGGCGCCCCCGGTGAACTCATTAGGGAAGTTTCAGGGGCGCCCCGGCCCAGACCCACAGGAGCCAGCGCAGCACAGCCAGCAGGTGCCGCAGAGGCTCTCACACTCGCAAAGGGCTTTGCGAAGGCCTTCAGGGAGGCAAAAGGACTATCGCCTTCTCTTCTACTACTTACTTTCTTATATTATTTGTATTTAAGTATCTAGTAGTAGTGTTTCAAGTACACGGTTTTTTGCAAAAGTGCTCGAAAGAACTTCCAAACTTGTGGAGGAAGCAGGCAGCGTGCGTGTCTGACGCTCTCGCAACCCATGCTTTTCCCCTGCTCCTTCCACCCAAGCCGACCCCCCGGAACAGGCCCCAAGCCACAAGGAATAAGGCTCTCAGCCCGATCAACCATGACACCGTGTACAGAGCACCGACTATCTATAATCGAACGAATATGTACATAGCACCACGACATGGAAAAAGTCTGTCAACCCCCCAAACAGGAGAATTTTGTAACAGTAAAGAGACTTGTGTACTAGGCCCACACTGTGCCTCGAAAAATCCGTGTACCTATACGGTCAAAACTGTACAAAGCACGGTTACTTGTACCATGCGGCGATAAAATTTTTCCAAAATGATACCCAATTTTTACTTGACAGCCCTAATAACCCAGTCCCACAGCCACACCGTGTACAATGCCAGTGCCTATTCCGACGAGTGGTACTGGCATTGTACACAAAGACCCGTTACGATGCCGCTCGACCCCAAAAAGGGCCGAGGTCGGTGGTCGTCGTCGCTCCTGAAAGGGGGTTTTGCGGCAGAAAGTGACCCGTCTTTGTGTGCAATATCGGTCAATCCGCCCCTGTCGGACCTTGCCCACCGTCTATTCCCCGGCCAACGCCAAGCAGCGGGAGCCATGGCGAGGGGTAAAGCAGGGGCGAATTGATCCCTTACTTCCTGTTAAACGCATCACTTACATCTTGATCCAGCGCGTCCCTTACTTCTTGTCAAAGCCCCTAGATACGTGGCTTTGCGGGAAACCAGCTAAGAACGCGACGAATGCCCCCTGCCGTAGCTAGGCGAAGTAGGGGGAGGGGGTCAGGGGCATCCCTTACTTCCTGTTAGGGTCCGCCCCTTACATCCTGTTAGGGTCCGTCCCTTACTTCTTGTTACGAGCTATCCCTTACATCTTGATCCACCGCATCACTTACATCTTGTCAAAGCCGCTTCGCAAAGGGCTTTGCGAAGAAACAGGCAATCCCTTACATCCTGATCCAACCCTGATCCTTCAACGAGGAACCGAACCATGAACAACGCCATCGCCATGATGTGGGCCTACTACGGTCACATCGCTGAACTGCTGTACCAATGGATTGAACGCCAGTTTCCCGGCTATCCGGCGCTGGTGTTGCTCGCCCCGATGTGGCCGATGATCCTCACCGTGGTCATCGTCCTGATCGCCAACGAAGTGAGCCACCGCCTGATGCTGCGGCGCCTGCGTAGGGACATCGCAGCCCGCCGTGCCCGTGCCATACAGGAACGGGAAGCGGCCAGCCGAGTCCCTGCGGATCGTCATTGACTACCCCCGGTAGCCATCCCTTACATCTTGTTCCACCCGCTATCCCGTACATCTTGTTCCACCCCCGGCTCGCAAAGCCCTTTGCGAAGTGAAGCGACAAGCGAGCCCACCTTCATCAAAGTAGGAGCAACACACCATGGCAACCTCGAACAAATCCACCCCTGCCAAACCAGCCCGCTACTGGATGGGCTCTGACCCGAAAGCCTGCGACATCTGCCGCAAGGACTTTGAAGACACCTTTATCGACGGCGCCACCCTGCGTGGCCCGTGGGCGAACATGTGCCCTGCCTGCTGGGACCGTGGCCTTGGCCTTGGCGGCGCCTGCACTGAGGGTCGCGGTCAGCGCTACCAGCGCCAAGCCGATGGTCGCTGGTTGAAGGTGGAGGGCTGAGTCATGAGCTGGACGACCCACTACGAACAGGCCACCAAGCAGGAACGCCTCGCTGCGGCCTTGGAAGACGTGAAGTTCTACCTCGGTGACGCCTACCCTCGCACCCTGCAAAGCCTGCGCGACTACTGGCAGGAGAACAGCCGCTGCTCCGTGGTCAGCCGCTACCGTGAGGGGCGGATGGTCATGGCGAACATCGTGGGCATACAGGGGAAGACCCCGTATGGAGCGTTGCTGCGTGCGGCATTGAAGCCGGCAACCCTCGCCCCTGAGCGCAAGCCGCATCTCACCCTGATCCTCACCGGCTCCATGCGTGTGATCGACATGGACAATGCCCACGACGATCTTGAAGACGCCAACTGATCCACCCCCAGCCCTTCGCAGCGTGCTCGCAAAGCACTTTGCGAGGGGCTTTTGTGTTTGTCGCACCACCACCTGTCCCTTCATCTTGGAGACACAAAATGGCTACGAAGAAACGCCCTCCTGCCCCGCCTGAACCCAACGAGGCAGACCACGACCCTGACCTGATCCCCCGTGCCTTGGCCCAGCTCAAGTCCACCCTGCGGGACCGGACCGGCCTTGTGCAGTTCAAGTCGGACGAGAACGTGCATGACTACCTGCGATTGAAGATTGGTCACATCGACGACCGCGAGGTGTTCGGTGTGATCTGGCTGGACGGGCAGGGCAGCATCATTGAAGACGTCAGGCTGGCCGAAGGCGGGTTGACCGAGACGCACATCAGCCTCAAGCAGGTCCTGCGCAGTGCGTTGGACTACAAGGCTCACGCCGGGATCGTGTACCACAATCATCCCAGCGGGTATTCCGACCCCAGCGACAACGACATCAAGCTGACCGAGCGCCTGGGCTATCTGCTGGGGATGCTGGAGATCGAGCTGGTTGATCACTACATTGTCGGCTGTGACTCGGACTTGCAGGTGGGCAGCGTCAAGGATTACGTCACTGCCAAGGAGAAAGAGCAGGAAGAGCAGCAGGGCAAGCACGTGCGGATGCTGCGGGAGATGGGCATCGACGTCCCTAAAGGCGCGAGAGTGCCGGAAGGTCTGGTCCGCATCCTGCGAATGCTGCACGGCCTGTAGCCACTAAAAGACGAAGGGTTCGCAAAGGGCTTTGCGAACCTGTTCCCCGAAGTTAGCAACACGATTGAAGGAGATCGACTATGAACGCGCTGACCGAACACGGCCCCGCCCATGCCATCGCCAACCCGGAGGCCAACCCAGCCACGGCCCTGATTATCGACGTGCCTACGGTGAAGACCGCCCATGCCACCCTGCGGGGCTTGCAGAAGGCGATCAACGCCAACGTGGGTGAGCGTACCCATACGGAAGAGGACATCTTGGCCGTGGCCGAAGCCCTCGGCCTGACGCTGCTCAGCCATGAAGTCACCAAACGGGCCACCAACAACGAGTACGGCCTGCCGGCCACACCCACCAGCCCGGAGGAAGTGTTCTTCCATGTGTGCTTCCTGCCGCCACCGCGCTACGCCGAGGACGGCCCACGCAAGGCGGGCTATCTGACGATTTACATGCCAGTCAACCAGTGACAGGCACCACCAACCAACAAGAGAGGTCTTCAACATGACCGCTGAACACTTGGGCATCCAAGCCCTACCCTGCTCGCCGCAGGAGCTGAAGCAGCACGTTCTGCCTACCCTCGGCCCACGTGCCTGCCAGTTCCTGCTGGAGCAGGTGACGAAGGCGCCGCACGACATGATGACGCTGTGCTTCGTGGCCAAGGCCGGCTTCGGCGTCGGCCCCAAAGGCGTGGGACGCTCCGTGGAGTGGGAGTTCCAGAGCGTGCTGAGCATGTCGGAGGACGAACTGGAGCTGGTGGCCAGCCGCCTGCCGACGATCAAGCGCCTGTACGCCAGCCGCAAGGCGTGGCAGGTGGCGATCCACACCAGCCTGCCCGCCAGCCACTGACCTAACCCCTAACCCCAGCCCTTCGCAAAGTCACTTTGCGAACTATGAAGGAATCAATCCGATGGAAACGAAGTACACCGTGATCCTGCCCAACGGCGAAGAGACGGAGCACTGCGAGGACCTGCCGGAGTTCCCCGGCTACGAACGGCTCGCGCTGATCGTCGAACCACTGTTAGGCCCAGGAGTTTTCATGGAGCACGTGACCGTGCTCCACAACGGCATCTACACCGACATGTTCGTCGACGAACACGGCGGGCAGAAGCGCCTGCTGCGCAACCCCAAGGCGACGGTCATCTACCGGCACAATTGGATGAGTAGCCACGAAGGGTGTGACCCGGAAGTGCTGAACTACATCGTTGGACCGGCTGTGCTGTTTCACCGCCGGGTGTGGGACTGACGCAAAACGTCACACACCCTCCACCCAACCGAAACCCCTGTGACATGCAACACCCATCCTTCACTTAGGAAAACGACCATGAAACACGAACTCGCTTACGTGCTGACGGCTGCCCATATGGCCGAGCTCGAAGACTGCATCCGCCTGCTGAACTATGCGGATAACAACTTCACCAAAGTGACCACCCGTGAGGGGATCATTGAACGTCTCAACGCACTCACCCCTCACCTGAAGGCTTGCCCTGAACTGCGCAAGCTCCCGCTCGTCCCCCGCATCCCCAACGTCGATCCCCTGACGGCGGCAGAGATCAACGAACTGAACCAGTTCAATGGCATCCTGCACGTCTATCTCACGGCCCCTCTGCGCGCTGCGTGCCCAGAGTCCGAGGACGGTTACGACCTCGTGGACTGGGCCAAGGCCCATTGGCTGATCCAGCAAGCCACCCCCAACGACCTCGCCCTGTACGTGGCCTGCCTGCGCCGCATCCTGCTGTTCACCGAAGGCAAGACCGACTATGAAGCGATCAACGTCTACCTCGGCGTGCGAGTGAACAAGGACGCCACCAGCGACCCGGTTGGCTGGCTGGAGAACGGGATGCTGTTCAAGCGACAGGACAGCAGCAAGTTCTTCCTCGGTGGCATCCAGCGCTCCCTCCACGGCATCCCTGAGTTCCACTCGTAAGGAGTCGGTCATGAGCAAATTAGTTTGCGCCCATGCCGACACTTGCCTGTCGGACTTCTGGGGCGGTCATCACCTGCCGCACATACAGGTGGCGGTACACCGGGGTATGCACCTCTCCGAGCTCAAGCGTGAGCTGCACAGCGCGCTGAACGAAGGCGCAGTGGCGGGCAATGATCCCGTGACCCGCGACGACTCCGGCGAGGAAGGCGACCGTTGGTTCAAGAAGGCCCACGCCGCCGTGAACCGGATCACGCCAGCGCAGAAGAAAAAGCGCCGGCTGTTCGAGGACTTGGAAGAGGTTGACCCCGAGGACGACAGCGCCCCGATGGTCTACGCCTTCTTCGTGTTCCAACCGGACGAGGACTGAGCCATGTCGATCATGAACGACATCACCAAGTCCGTCGAAGGGGCGGACAACCTGTCGATCGTGGTACTGGTCGCTGGCATCGAGGACACCCCCGATCCGGTCACGATGACGTGGCGTCAGGCCCGTGCGCGGCTCGCAAAGCCACTTTGCGAACTGTACGACGCTTGCCTGCGCTGGGCGATGGACTTGGAAAACTACGGCTTCAAGGTCACCAAGCTGGAGTTCACCACCAACCTCGAAGTCAAGGACCGGATACGGATGAGGGTCTGTGCGCTGGACTACAACGGCACCTCGCACTCCTGCTCCGGCAACTGCATGTTGGAAGAGGACACCCTGCCCAAGCACGGCGGAGCGACCTTCCTGTACCTGAGCAGCAACCTGCAAGAGTTGGAAGACCTCTACGAAGACGCGGTGTACCGCCAGCGGGAAAAGGAGAAGCAGTCATGAACGAGACAATCAACCGGGCCTACATCGCCGCGCAACTGCGCCAGCTCGCCACGGCGGAGCACCACTACACCCTGCAATTGGGCAGTGATGCCGGGGGGAAGACCAACCACCTGAACATCACGCCCAGCCAGTTCGCCATGCTGGTGCCGCTGCTGCTGATCGAACCGGACCGCAACCTGTACCACCAGTTGAACCGGTTGCTGGCCCAGGCTCGCGGCTGCATCGACGAACCGATTGCACTGGAGTACGCCCCGGACGTGTTCATCGAGGTACGACCCATCACGGACGACAACCGGGTCAGCGTGATGAAGCGCGGGCATGGCTTCACCTGCGTGAACTACACCCCCGAGGGGGTGATCGTCGACGTGATCGACGAGAACACTGACGAGGTTCACACAGTTTCAATTACGAACGACGGCCTGACCCTCCCCGAGGGCAGCGACCAACAACAACAGCCCGACTGATCGTGACCGTCATGAAGAAAGACGAACTAGCCAAGCTACTTGCCGAGAAAGCCGCAGAGTTCCAGCAATACGGCGGCGAGATAGTGCGGTACGCCAGCCCGGAGAAGCCCAACAAGATCAAGTTGGGCGCGGCTCCGATTTTGCCGGACAACCTGCGTGATGCGGAATGGGAGCGGTACCTGCAAGAACTGTACTCCGGCACCTACGCCCCGGACACGGACTTCCGGGCACCGGAGCCGAAGCCGAAGAAGCCACCGAAGCTGCCGAAAGGCGAGGACGGCAGGGGGTGGAAGCCCATCAAGAACCATGGACCTAAATGGAAGGAGGACAAGTGATCTGGAAAATACTCGACGAGGTGCCGTGGCAGGCAAAGCTGATCCTCTGGCTGTGGCTGCTGTGGACCTTCAAGTACATCGCCCTGTGGGTAGCGGCGGTGTACGTGCTGTGGTGCGTCCTGAAGTGCTTCTGGCTGTGCGTCAACAACCCGGAGGACGAGTGATGTGGAAGCTGTTCGACTCCATGCCGTGGTGGGGAAAGCTGATCGTCGTTGGCTACCTCATGGTCGCCTTCAGGATCGCCATGGTCGTGTTCGGGCTCTGGCTGTTCCTGAGCTGGGCCTTCAACAACAACAAGTAAGAAGAGGCTGAAATGATTAGTTCAAAGACACAGGTCCTGACGCTGGACCGGGAGCAGGTGGACCGACTGGTCACCTTCTGCCAGTGCAACGGGCTGGAGAAGTTCTTCGTGGCAAAAGACCAAGGCGCCTATATCGGCGCCACTGTCGGTTCTGAGCCCGACCAAAAGGTCATCTTCTACTTCCCGCACTGCGACCCGGAGAAGGACGAGGACTGGTACGAAAACGCCCGCGAGCGCTTCGGCGGTGACGACTTCGGGCAGTTCCTGCCGGTCAGGGACTTGACCACCATGCTGGGCCGGGAAGGGGCGAGGGGCGTGAAGGTCATCGTGACCGAAGAGTTCATCAACATCGAACCCGTGCGGGACTGACCTTCGCAAAGCCACTTTGCGAACTAAGAAGGAGACAACCATGTTCTATGTCATCGGACACGACGAGGCCGGCAAGTTGGTCGCCATGACCAGCAAGGCCTTCCCCACGGAGGCGGCGGCGGATGAGTACGCCGCTACCTGCAACCAAGGCTGGACGCCGTTTGTGGTGCAGCACTGCAAGCCGCTGGACAACCGCCTGGAAGTGGCCGAACGCCGGGTAGCGGAGCTGGAGAAACACCAGCAGGCCATCCAAGCCTTGGCCCGTCGAACGCTGTGGATAGCGTACTGCTGGAACGACCACAACTTCGGCCCTGCGCACGTCGAAGCGCGCAAAGAGGCCGAGCGCTTCGGGATCGACGGCTTCCACGCCGCCAACGCCTTCATCGAAGAGATGCCGGACATCAAGGCGATGCGGGAAGGGGAGGCCGAGCAACCGTGAACACGGAAGAGTTCATCCGGCAGGCTGCGGCCAATGGCTGGTCGAAGGCGCAGACCATGCAAGCGCTGGGCATGTGCCGGGAGTATTTCTGGGAGATTTTGAAGAGCTGGCCGGACATCGTTTGGGCCAAGCGGGGGATGACCCTCGGCAACAAGATCGGCAACGCGAACCGGCCCAAGGGCGCCAGCGAGAAGATGCTGGCGGCGCTGGACCGGGCACGGGCCGCTCGCCGGGACAACCATTTGTACACGTGGCAGGGCCGTACCGGCACGGTCAAGGAGCTGGCGGTGTTTGCCAAGGCCAGCGAACGGACCATCCACCGCCGGCTAAAGGAAGGGAAGTCGGTGGACGATGCCTTCGGCCTGCCACCCAACAAAACCCCGCCAAAGACGGGACTCCGCACCCTTGTCAGGGTGCCCAACAGCTACATCACCCGAGAGGGGCTGCATCATGAAGAAGAAAGTGGACCATAACCCGGACCTTGATCGTCTGGTGGACTGGCCAACCAAGTACAAGTTGGGATCGAAAGGCCCAACCGTGAAGCAATTGCTCGACTCCGGCTTCTGCCGGATCAGGGCCAGCGCTGACGTGCGGGACTGCATCGCCCGGTTGGACAAGAAGGACTGGATGGACTACGTGCAGGTCGAGTTCCCAGGCTCTGGCAGTTGGAGTCGGGAGAAGTGTGCGGACCGGTTCCGCTGCCTGTTGGCCAAGGGTTTCCGCAACGTGCCAACCCCCTTGCTGGAGCAGTTGCCGTTCTCGGACGAGGCTGACGCACCGACCGAGTTCCGCTACCACTGGAGCTTCGCCGGCAAGCGGGTTGAGGTCGAGCCCAAGATCAAGCCCGAGGCCCAGCCTGACCCAATGAAAAAGGTTAGGGGAATCTCGAAGGCGGCAGCCAAGGCAGCGGCAGCGGAGAAGGCCAAGGCCTTGGAAGGGGAGCATCACCCGGCGCCTGACCCAGTGCCGCCGATGCCCAAGGAATACGAGATGGTCACGCTGACGGACGGGACGCAGGTGAGCATGAGCAAACAGGACAGCGACAACCCGTTCGCGGCACTGGCAGCCATGGCTCACGACCACGACGACGACTCGCGCACGGAGTCACCGGCCCCGGTTCCGCCGCAGCAACGGGCACCGGCAGCGGTCGATGACATTGAAGACGGTGAGTGGTCACACGTCCACGACACGCCAGCGCCAACGGCGCACGTCGACACGCTATCGCTGGAGCCGCTGCCTACGAAGGTGGTGGTCGTGAAGTTCGAGGTCACCGGGGATCGGGAGTATTTCTACTTCGCCCCGGATGACGCCAAGCCCGGTGATTGGGCGGTGGTCTACGCCAAGCTGGAGAACGACACGGGGGCGAGGTTCGCCATTGGCCAGATCGAACGGGATGACCCGGACCTTGAGGGCATGGCGCGCTACGCGGTTCTCGGCGTGTTCAACGAGGCGTTTGCCCAGTCGATTCAGGCACGGATGGACCGTGTGTCGCAGATCAAGGCCCGCCTGCAACGCAAGAAACAGCAGTTCGACGAGCGCCATATTTACGAGCTGATGGCCAAGGTTGACCCCGAGGCCCGCGAGTTGCTGGACCTGCTCAAGAAGCTGGAAGGCGAACTGTAACCAACACCTTCGCAAAGCCACTTTGCGAAGGATTCCTTCATTCAGGAGAGCAACAAGATGGCAACTCTTACCTTTGAAGTCGAAGTCCACTTCGACGATGACTGTTCGCTGGTCACCAGACCGGACAAAGCCAAGGTCACGATCAGCACCCTCGACGTGCTGACGTGGCTGCACTGGACCAAGGTGATCAAGGCCGAGAACCTGTACAAGGTCGAGGCCTGGGACCACCGCTGCGTTTTCTACAACGAGGTCGAGCCGTTTGTCCTCGAAGAGAACACCGAGTTCCGGCAGGAGGCAGCCCGCGTCGTGGTTGACGACGGCGGCGTGTGCTTCGAGGGCTTCGAGAAGGGCGGCAACACGCGCACCGGTTGGTCAACCGAAGAACTGACCTTAGAAGACCTCGCAAAGCAACTTTGCGAATAACAAGACCTTCATCAAGGAGAGCACTACATGGCAACGAAGAACGTGAAAGTCACCCCGCCCAACGGCGAGACCGGGATCGTGCCGATTCAGGCTACCGTCCTGACGCAGTACCTGCTGCACGCGGCAGGCGGTGGCTTCACCAGCGAGGAAACGGCCAAGGCCATCGAAGCGCGCCACACCCTCAATGACGGGGGTGAGGTGGTGCTTGGCAATTGGCGGTTCGAGCCCATCGACGAAGGGGATGACGATGAGAGTTAGCCCTTGGCGAAAACGCGCCCGAGTGCCGCAAGACACGGCCACTTACAACGCATGGCGTACCAACGTCCCGCCGCTGGACCAGCCGGTAGGCCTGTCGTTCACCAACAAAGAAACGGGCGAGATCATGGAGATCAGCCTGACCGATATGGAGGCGCAGGAAGTTGGTCGCGCCCTGCTGCAAATCACAGGAGGACTGATCATGGGCACCCCTGACATGGAACAACGCGCCGCCGTGCGCCGCTTTGCAAGGAAACAAGGTGGCCGCTGGAAGGCCGAGCTGCATATCTGCTGGATGAACGCGGCCTACCCGGATGCCCCGGAAGCCGACAAGCCGCTGCTCCAGCAGGTGCGCAACCAGTTCGGCCCGCTGTGGCTGGAGAAGGTCACGCTCAAGGACTTGGAGCCATGAGCTATGCCGTCATCTGTGACGCCCGCACCGGGAAAGGGGCGGGCATTTCAGTGCTGGCGCTGGTGGACCGGGGTAAGAGCCGGTCCATGTGGTGGACGAGTGACGATCCCCGGATCGTCCTGAACTTCCACAGCTTGGAAGCGGCCAGAGCCACCTCCCGGCGCCTGTACTACAACCGCACCCGAGTGGTGCCCTACGAGGACGCGATCAATGCCATCGAAGAGCAAGCCAACGAGATCGCCCACCACGAAGCCTGCGCGGATGCCGAGGCTGGTTGGGACGGCCACAAGAACAGCTTCTGAAGCCGAGGTGGAGAGCGGCGAGCTGAAACCGGAGGTCACGCAACTGACCTTCCTCAACCTTCAGGTCTGCGTGCCTGGAGATTACACCGACCAAATGGTGGAAGCCTTCGCCAACGCGGCTGAGCCGTGCGGCACCACCAACGGCTGGCGCGTCCGCAAGGGTGACACCAAGGACTGGCCGGAGCGCAACCCCTGCGCCAGCCGCACGGGCTGCGTCCATATCGTGCTGGACTGCTGACATGGATGAACTGGAGCAATGCCCGGTGTGTGGCGAGGGGGTTCTGCACGACGCCAGTTGTGACCATGAGGTGGAACACAACGGCCAGACCGGCGTGGTGCGGATGGAGATGTCCGTGTGCAGCGTGTGTGAAGCCCATCAAGCTTCGGCGGATCAGGTGAAAGCCAACTGCCGAGCTATGAAGGCGTTCGTCCAGTCCGTCCAACAGAAGAGGAAACGAACATGCCTGACCTTAAAGAACAGGCCCGTGGAATGAGCGAAGCCGAGCTGCGCGATGCCTTGAATTGGAACAAGGCATTGCGTGAGCACGCCGACGAAAACATGCAGTTCAGCGAATACCGGATGGCCGACGAGAAGGTGAAGGTCATCGAAGCGGAACTGCGCAACCGTGGAAAATTGGGGAGGGGTTGAGATGGAAACCGATGTAATGAGTTCGAGGGACTACCGGGCCAGTGGCGGCTGCCTCTGCCCGCTGTGCCGGAGCACCGACATAGAGTCCAGAGGCAACGTGCAGAGCGATGGGCAGGATTGCTGGCGCAGGGTGTATTGCAACGCCTGCGGGGCGAGCTGGGCTGACGACATCGTGGTGATCGGTTACTTCGATCTGATGCCCGCCCGCGACTCGGAGGTCTGACCATGCTCGAACAGTTCAACCTGAAAGGGAACGAGCCGCTGTATCTGGGGATGATCATCGGTCGCGCCATGAAGTTGGGTCAGGAAGGGAGTCTGGTGGCCAGCTCCATGCAACTGACCATGGACATCGGCATGTGCCACGCCTTCGCCTGCCCTCTGAAGTTGCAGGAGCTGGCGGAAGCGACCGACAAGGACTTCCTACATGACGTGCGGGGCATCCACCGCCTGCTCAATCGGCGGTTGAAGCGGCTGGACGAGGGGTTCTGGCCGATCCATGCCGCCGTCGAACGGTTCACCGAGGCCGAGAAGTTGTTGCAGGACGTGGTGGAGTACATCGACAGCGAAACCTGCCAGCACGAGGAAACTCACCGGGGTGGGGCGATATGGGAAATCTGCGACGGCTGTGGGAAGAAGTGGGCGGATGACGAAGGCGGCAAGCCGGAGTTCAAGCACGCACCGCCTGTAGCCGCCGCGATGGCCTACTTGGAAAAAAGAAGGGGAAGACCGTGACAAAGAAACTACGCACCGGAACTCGCAAAGAACTTTGCGAGGTACACCGGATACCGGTGCTGAGCACTAAGCACCTCGATAAGGCGACGTGTGCTCGATTGGACAAGGACCGCAACGATAGCCCGTGGTGCGTCTGTGTGGAGTGGGAGTACGGCTACTTCCTGCACTTCTTCCACCCGGACATGCCCGTGGAGAAAGAGCCATTGCCGAAGTGTCTGCAAGACCTACGCAAGTGGCTCGAAGACAACGGATTCACCGACCGCTGGGTGCGTCTGGATACCCACGCCCTCGTGCAGCCGGAACTACCGATCTACCACCCGTGAGGGGTCAACGATGGACACACGAAAAATCGCGTGGCAGGGCTGGGTGAAACTGCAACGCTCGATCAACACCAACGCCCCGAAGCCGCAGATGCTGATCTACAACTACGACCGCAGCCTCGAAGCCGAGGACGACCTGCCCGACGATCTGGCCCGCCAGATGGGCGAGCACCTGCGCATCTACGTGAAGGCCGTTTTGTACAAGGGCGGTGGCCTGGAGTTGGACTTGGCCACCACGCAATACGACTCACCGTGGGCCAGCGACCCATCATCAACCCGTAACTGAGGCACCGATCATGAAGACTTCATTGAGTCTGGAATACCGCCTGACCCACGGCTATGTGGAGGGTTGGGCACACCTCGACAAGCACGCCTACGTCTGCATCGCGCAGAGCACCAAGGCTAAGCGGGTGTCCGGCGACAAATACGGCGACTCGGAAACCATGCAGGCGGTGGTGACCCTTAGCCCATTGGCCTTGGAAGCGGCCAAGGCCAACTACCGGCAGGTGCGGCGCCACTTCAAGCAGATACCGACCTTCAGCCGGTTCCTGCGCTACGCCATCGGCAACGCCTTATCCAGCGGCTGCCAGTGTGAGTTCGACTGCTGCGGGCACTGGCAATACAGCGGCAGCGCCGAACGGACCAAACGCCGCGAGTTCGTGGTGACCATCCACGGCTACCGCAACGTGTAACCCACCGGCTCGCAAAGTGACTTTGCGAGCCCCCTTCATCAAGGAGTACAGAAATGAGCGAGAAATCCTTTGTCAGCATGGAGACGGCCATCTGCCCCGTCTGCGCCCAGCAGCACCAGACCGGCGCCCTGCTGATCGACAAGCGCGTGCGCAACAGCATGGAACGGGAGACGCTGACCGGCTTCGCCATGTGCGCAGAGCACCAGAAGCTGAAAGACGACGGCTTCATTGCCTTGGTCGGCATTGACCCGAAACTCAGCACCCTCGAACCGAACGGCAGCGTCACCGTCAGGGGTGCCTACCGCACCGGCAATCTGGCCCACATGCGGGCCTCGGTCTGGCCGACCTTCTTCCACATGCCCGTGCCGCCCCATGGCATGTGCTTCGTCGAGGACGAGATGATCGAGCAGTTGAAACAGTTCATGGAAGAGCTTCACCCCAACGGGGAGGAAAAGAATGAAGATTGAAATCCCAGAAATCAGCAAAGGCAACGAGGGCAATCTGCGCACGCTCAGGCGTGCTTCCGACAACGACGATCTGGCGCTGGTGGTCTGTTACGACAGGCTGACCCACACCTACGTCGATGCGGTGTGCGCGCTGAATCACGAGCCGGCGGACGATGGCAAAGACTACAGCTTTGTCCCGCTCGCCATCATGAACAAAGGCTATTCGTTCTTCGACCGGCTGGTGCCCTGCACTAACCCGGAGGCCATCGAAGCGGTCATCGAGGAATCGCAGAACGTCGACTTCGCCGCCGTGACCCAGCGCAAGTGGATGGAGGCACTGGCGCGCATCAGCTACTTGGAGGCGCACCTGATCAATCTGGCCGATGGCGTGTTGAGCAAGCGCAAGCTGCTGCTCAGCGAGACCCCGACGTCGAAGTACATCAACGTGCCTGACCTGCTTCAGGCCATCGCTGACGAGGCCAAGAGCGCCATCAACATCGACATCAACACCGTGGTGAAACACTGACAGGAGGTGTGACATGACCCCTGAAGAAGCCCTGCTGGAGCGGATCAAGAAGCTGGGCTACTACGAACAAGTCCGTAAGCTGGAAGACGGCACGATCATTGGCTTGGGAAAGCTGATGTTCACCACAGCGCTGTTCGTGAACATGGACCTGACGGGCTACGAAACGCGCTACTGCTTCAAAGACCCGGCCTTGGCTGTTAAAGCCTTCGAGGCCATGAAGACAGGCGACGACAAGCCGGAAGGCTGGATCGCCCGCCGCCCCGAACCGGAAGGTTTCTACGACCTCCCGCCGAAAGAGTAACCAACCCGGCTCGCAAAGTCCCTTTGCGAGCCCCCTTCACCGAGGACTGCAACATGAAGCGATTCACCAACAGCGACTCTGACCAGATGGTCAAAGTCGTCTCCAAGGTTTTCGGCGGTGCCGAAGCCATCGTGCTGGAGAACCTTGTCTGCGAGGCCGCCCGCGAGTTCAGCACGAATTACGGCGGCGGCTCCTGGGATTTCATCACGGACGACGAAGAGGCCAATGGCTTCTGGGTCCCGACCGACAAGGAAGCCTACAAGGTCATCGTGCCGAGCAACTACTACCACAACGAAGCCATGCAGGCGGTGGCGTTCGGCGCTGGCCTGACCTTGCTGATGGTCAACATGCTGGCTTGGCGGTTCCACGAAGCCGGCCACGTGAAGGCCGACCTGTACAGCAACAAGTACCACGCTTTGTTCAACATGGTGTTCAACCTGTCCGAGAGCGAAGGCGACTTCTTGGACGGGGTGGCCGTCGCCGGGTTCATCGACTGAGGAACATGCAATGGACGAGTTAGACGAAGTGCTCCACGTGGTCTGGGGTTTGGTCTCCGTGATGGTGCGGGGGCATTCCATGCCTGTGGAGGATACGGGCTGCCGGGACAAGGATGGCACCCTGATCAAGACCGGCGACGTGCTGGAGACGTGGATAGTCCCCGATGGCACCTTCCACAGCGAAGAGCCTAGCGAAGAGCTGAAGCCGGTTCGGGAGGTGCTGGTGGTTCACGCAAGGGAAGGCGTGGTCTCGGCGGTTGACTACGACATCCTGCGGGGCATCGACCTGCACGAAATTTCCACCAACTGCACGGTCAGGGGCAGCGCCATGGACGACGAAGGGCTTGAGTACCTGCGCATGGGGTTGGCCCGCTTCAACGGTCAGGGGGTGGATGATGAGTGACAAGAAGGAAGTAACCCTCATCGACCTGCTGCAAGCAGTCGGCGTGGACAACCTGACGTATCAGACGCTGGGCAGTTGCCTGACCGGCAACCAGAAGACCAACAAGGACGGGTCAGTCAACCTGACCTTCATTACCCACGAGACGCTGTACGACGTGGTAGTCGCCCGGAAACGGGAAGCCCTGATCATCTGGGCGGACCGCGACGTGCTGGTGGCCGCTCACAAGAAACTGCGGGAGGAACAATCATGAAACTGATCAGGCTGGATAGCGTGACCATCGCCCGTGGCGATGACATTGATATTGGCGTCCTGTACGGCACGCTGGCCACGCTGCTGTACGGCGAGCTGGACAGTGCGGTGCATGGCAAACATCTGGCAGGCCGGATCGACACTGGCCACGACCGCCTGATGGGTGGCGCGCTGATGTATGCCACCTACGCCTACCAGACCTTGAAGGGCATGGTGGATTGGCGGGCGTTGGAGGACAAGGAAGGCGTCGGCGTGTTCGCCTATGACTTCCTCGAAGCGCAGTTCCATGAGGCGTGGGAAGTACGCAAAGACTTTGCGAGCTTCCTGCTGCGGGAAACCCCAGAGAAGGTCTGGTACGAGATCGCTGATAACTGGATGGTGCCGGCGGTTGAGGACATGAAGGCGATGATCAATCGCTGGGCGGCAGAGGTAGACCTGCCGCTGATACCCGGAGACCAGTCGGAGCTGGCGGTCTACACCCGCAAGTTGGAGGCCCACCTGAAGCGCTTCTATGGCCTGGAGTTGAACGACACCTACTACGAAAAGCCGGAGGTGGTCGCCGGGCTGATGGCGGACAAGGTGCCGGCCTATGAAGCGATCAACCTTCTGGCCGCAGAGTCAGGGCTTGACCGGCTGGACTTCAAACAGGGCGGGCTGACCGCCGCTGACGACGAGGCAGTCTGACAGCCCCCCGGTGGCGGTGTACACTGCCACCGGGGACTACCCCCTACGGAGGAACTAAGATGGCCAAGTTCAAGATCGAATTACTACCCGGCGCGTCCGAAGGCGACAGGGAAAGGGCGTTCCAGCTCTGCTGTTCGCTGGACGCCCTGCTGCCCGTGCTGGTCCTACGGATGGAGGAAGAGCTGGGCGTTCTGCTGGGCGTGGACCGGCGCAATCTGCTGGCGCAGGTGCAGACGCTGGGTGCCGAGGAAGTGGCGCTGCGGGCGCTGGCTGCCGTGCTGACGAACGCCGCCGAACGGATCGGTCCACGGAATGCACGGATCACCTTTGCCCTGCACCGGGAGGACAGTACCGTCGACTCGCGTGGCTGCAAGGCGTCGGTGGATCGGATGCGCCGACTGCTACACGAAGAGGTAGTCACGGCGGTTTGATATGCAGAAACAAACTATGTACTGAGACTCCACTTCGTCTACTGTTCTGATCAGGAAGCAGAATAAGAAACGATGGGGGTGGCAGCCATGGTGTGCAAGGTTGTAAGCAAGCAGCGGAGGTCCGTCGTCGTTGACGAGCACCCGCGTGAGTACGTGTTCTTCTGCCATCAAGAGGCCGAGTTGCTCAGGTGTTTGTCGGGTTATCGCCGGGTCTACCACCCGGCAGAAAGGGTCCTCGCCACCGACCTGTTGGAAGCCTTCGATCCGTGCCGCCCACAGCGCACGGTGACAGTGGTTAACGGCAACGGTGACACCGACACCTTGTCCCTTCACACCTTGCACTGAGGTCTCAGGATGATCGTTGAACAACTGCGTCTGAATGGATTCCACTACCTGCTCGATCTTGAGTGCGTGACCTTCCCGCCAGCCCAGCCACGCCCACACGAACAGTGGACGGAGTTGGGCCTGTACCGGGGGCCGGTCAAGGTGCATGGCTGGCTGCTGCATATTCCAGGCATCTGCGAGCCGGAGTTTTTCACCAGACAGGAACGGGCCATTGCCCGTCACGCCTACCTGACCAGCCTGCTCAAGGCGCGCAGCTATCTGGGCGTGGTGGACGGCAACCTGTACGACTTCCGGTCGGTCCCGGTCCCTCGGGTAGTGCGGCTGGGCTACGAACACCTGTGTTCCGACATCCGTACCGGGCGTCAGCTCGCCGCGACTCTGCGGGCGATGAACAAGTTGGCGCTCAAGGAACACGCCTACTTCACCACGGCGACGGACCGGGCGCTGTGCCAATCCTGCGTGCGGCAGGAGATGGTCACGGTGGTCTATGCCATGCGCAACGAGGCCGACTTTGACTATCTGGTCAACGGCTGGTCGGTGAACTACGAAGAGCCGGGGAACCAGCTCACCTGTGACCACTGCCACCGCGAGATACCGGCGGTGACGGACAACTAAACGTTTCATCGTTCGCAAAGCTGCTTTGCGAGCCACCTTCAGAGAGGGCAACACCATGAACGATCGTTTCTTTACCTACGGCCCGAACTACGGCGCGCTGACCCACTTCCACCAGCTCCCTGCATTGCTGAACAAGCACGGCGTTTCGGCGCTGGCCTTCCAGCAACTGCGCATGGCGGACAAGCCGGAGCTGACCTACATCCTGCTGCGGGCCATGCTTGAGCAGGACCTGCTGGGCGTACCCAAGGCTATGAAGGGGATGGTGGTCAAGAGGCTGCACCGCTGCCACGTCGCGGCGCGGCGTTGGGCCAGCCTCCCCGTGAACCACACCCACGCGCTGCTCAGCGCGGTGGCGGACTTCGACAACCGCAAGGAGAACTCGCAGCGGGACGCTATGCGCAGGCTGGTCGTTGCGCTGATCGACGAGAACGGCCTGTACGACGAGGACGGGGTAGTGAAGGCGAAGCTGCAAGGCACCTTCTCCTATGACACCTATGACCTCTGGCAGGACCGGCTCGACAACTTCTTCACGCTGGACTGCGCCAGTTGCGGGCACAGCGAAATCATCAAGAAGCCGTGGGAGTGGGCCACCTCCGGCGGAGCGGCGCTGGCGCCGGAAGACGTGCCGGAAATGCTGGAACAGGCGTGTGAATGCGCCGGCTTCGATCCCCTGAGCGGCCCCTATGTGCGCTGCATCCGCTGTGACTGGACGCAGCGCGCCAAGATAGGCGAGGCCGTCTCCCTGCCTGATGACGAAGGCGACGACATTGACGACCTCGAAGAACAGTGGACCGATTACGTCGAGCACCTGGGAACGCTGGTCGAAGCGCTGGTCGAGCACGCCAAGCAGCACGGCCTGCCTGCACCCTACCGGCTGAAGGTCATCGCCAACCGCATCCGCTGGGACGGAGCCACCGGCTACACCGACTGCGAAGTGGACGGCAAGGCGCTGGCGGACAAGCTGAAGGTCGACAGCGACTTCTCTATCAGCAGCGGCAAGCTGTGGCTGGAGCCGGACGGGACAGGGATGCTCACCTGCTCGCTCGCGCACCACGACGCCACCGGCTTCATGGAAGTCGTCCCGCAGTGGCTGTGTGAACTGGCCGACCGCGACACTGACGACGACGCGCTGATCGAGGCCGATCAGGTGCCAGCGTGCAGCACGTGGCTGCCGATGATTGCCAACACCCTGCTGTGCGGCAAGGGTATGCCATTCGCGTTCACGTCCAAGTTCGCCTTCAAGATGGTCAGCCGCACCCACTTGATTACCGCTTTGGAGTGGATGCAGAAGCAACTCGATTGGGATGACGAAGTGCTGGAACTGGAAGGCGTGTGGGCGGTGCAGATCGCCGGCAACTTGCTGATGAAACAGATGTGCTACTTGATCCGCACCACGGTTAGCGACGTTGAAGGGTATGCACTGGCACAAACAGCGCAGCAACTAAGGGCAGTGATCGACACGTTCTTGGTCGAGAAACAAAACTTCCCCGAACAATAATCACAAAGAACTTTGCGAAAGGAATACCCCGGTGGCTATCAAGTTGAAGTACGCACATGAAGACCGGCAGAACGAATGGGCTGACACGATCAAGGAAGTGATCCGTGACCCCAAACTTATCGACAAGATGGGTAGCGCCGACCTGAAGCGAATCAGCAAGGCGCTGACCCTGACCATCGTGCGGGTAGGGGAGCGGGCTGCCCGTGCCGAGACTGCCTTGGAGCAGGGCGGCATGGTCAGCGACGAAGGGCTCAGGGAGGCCTTCAACTCGGTAACGGCTCGCAACATTGAGCTGACAGGTGGCCGTCCGCCGGAGTGGTCCTACCTGTACCGTGACAACGTTGACGTCCTGCACCACTTCATCGAGTTCGAGATGAAGACGACGCAGAAGGGCGTGTCGGTGTTCGGCGTGTTGGAGGACTGGGAGGCCAAACCGCTGTACGACTTCGACTTCGCAGACCTGGGGGTATCAGGGGCGAACCGGTCGGCGCACCTGATGACGACCCATCTGCGCCAGTGCTTTGCGCCACGGGAAGGGCAAAATGAGTAGATTATAGGGGTTGACAACAGTATCCATTTAGTGTACAATGGACCCACTAGCAAAAGTACGGTTCCCATACAGTTGGGGACCAGAGGAAACAGCCATGCTGAAGACAGAATTGGTGGACCGCATCGCGGCCAAGTCGGGCGTAGACCGACGATCCGCCGAGCGCATGCTGGAGGCAATGATCAGCTCCATCGCAGACGCTCTCTGGGAAGACGACCGCCTGCGAATCCCCGGCTTGGGCACTTTTTACGCTCGCCTCAACTTTGAAGGCAAGCGCCGTATCAATTTCAATTCTGACAAACGACTGAGGGAAAGGGATTAAAAATGGGGGCACTAGAAGAGCAAGTTGGTGGTAAGCATTACAAGGGTATGTTGCTTCAACCGATGGAGTTCTCTGTGAAAAATGGCTGGGATGCGGCTGCGCATACCGCCTTGAAATATCTGTCACGCTTTAAGAAAAAGAACGGCTACCAAGATTTGGAGAAGGCTCAGCACTGCCTGAAACTTCGAGCCGAACTACTGCCGTTCGATAACTGGCAACGTCGTCGGAGCACGCTGCCAATCAGCATGGCGCACTACGTCGAGAAGAATAAATTCGACGGGTTACATGCGGCAGCGTTGTTCAAGTTGGAGCTGTATGTACTGAACAATCACGAGTTGACGTACCGCGACGTTATGCAGGCCGTCGAGGATTTGATTGAGCTCGAATATCCATTGGGGGGAGGTTGGCCATGAGTGATGGAGACATTTACACCTACGTCGGCGTGCCCGACAGCCGTTACGAACTGCTGGGCGCCTGCATCAGTGCGGGCACCTACCGTGGCCTGACCACGCTCGTGTACCGCGACCTGAAAACCGGCCAGTTGTACAACCGACTGCCTGCGGACTTTGTTGACCGCATGGTGAAAGTGGAGTCCGAGCAATGCGCCGATTCCTAAACGTGCTCAGGGACAGCCTCTTCGGCTGGCGCTTCTGGATGGGCACGCTGGCGACCTTCTGCCTGCACCTGATGCTGCTGGAAGTGGCCGGCTTCAACATCTGGGTGGTGCTGTTCATCAACATGATCGTTGGCTTCTGGCTGGGTGCATTGGCAGGGACTGCCGACCACGAAGAGCGCTACGAGCGGTTCCAGGCAGCACGGGCCGTTTGGGCAAAACGCTTTGAAGAGGCCTATCGCAAGATGGGCTACCGGATCATGGAGAAGAAAGATGTCATTTAAGGTTCCTGAAAGGTGCCGGGTCCGTGAAGGGCTGTTCGGCTCCGATGAAAGCTACGGCAACAACGGCATGTTCCTCGTCGTCTACCTCGGCGTGGAATGGAAAATCATGGCCGGTGACGGCGACGGCTGGGAACACGTCAGCGTGAGCAACCCTGACGTGATGCCGAGCTGGCAGGTGATGAACCGGATCAAAGACCTGTGCTGGGGGCCGGAGGATTGCGTGATGCAGCTCCATCCTCCGCACTCCGACTACGTGTCGTTCCACCCGAACTGCCTGCACCTGTGGCGCCCGATTGGCGGGGGCCTACCACGCCCACCGACCTACATGGTCGGGCCTGTCACGGGCAAGGGCGAGGCATGAACTACGCTATCGAACGGCGCATGCACCTGATCGACTTCCTGCTGGCGTACTACGGCTACGTCCAACGGGACGCGCTGATGAACTACAGCGGGATCAGTCAGGCGCAGGCCAGCCTCGACCTGACCATGTACCGGGAAATGGCTGACGGCAACATGACCTACAACGCCAGCGCCAAGCGCTGGGAACGTAGCGATACGTTTGCGCGGTTGTACGAATAACTGGAAGGAGTCAGGTATGTCCTGCATCAAAAACGGCGCCCGCGTGTATCTGGAGAACTATGGTTCCAGTGCCCCGGCTGACCTGTTCGCCGTAGGCAATTGCATCGTGGTGCGTTTCCCGCGAGCCTTCGACGAGTGCTGTGAATTTGAGAGCCCGTCTACACCGATTACGCACGTCGTCGAAGTGTTCGACGGCAGCGATTACTACTGGCGTAAAGACCTCGGGGTGCTGGTTATTCCCCGCCAACTGATCAAGGAGGCCGACCGTGGCTGATTGCATTTCTTTCTACGACGAACTGCGCTTCGACACGCGCAACCCTGAGTTCACCAGCGTCTCCGTGTTCATCCGCTGTGAAGGCGACTGTCCGTTCTTCATGCACGGTTGGCATCGCAAAGACTTTGCGAAGAGCATCCCCACTCAGGAGATTTTCAACCTGATCTGGACCGGGCAGGAATCCCCGATGGAATGGGACCGGGTGGCGCCAGCCCCTGTTCTGGCCCCGGTGATCTTCAACCCGTGGGACCGCATCCCGGTGCCCGTGGAACAACTGGTGTCGTGGCGCGTGGCCCTGAATAAAGGTTGCGATCAGGCCATGGGCGACGAACTGGCCGAGCAGATCAACGGCCACCTGACCAGCGTGCCGCAGTGGGACAAGTGCTGCCCGACCTGTCAGGCCCACGACATGATGATGCAAGTGCAGAGGAACCCGCCGCAATGAAAGCGTGGACCGACTTCTCGTTTGTCGAACTCGGGGACAAGGCAGGGGCGCTGGCGCCTGTGCGCGATTGCGTGGTGCTCAGCTATGACCGCAAAAAGTTCTGCCGGATTTTGATCGAAGACGTCTTCACTGCGGTCAAGGCCAGCTACCTGTACAGCCAGCCGGGGCGCAGCCGGGAAGTTCCGCACCTGACCCATGAGCAACTGCTGGAGCTGCCGGAGAGATGAGGTACGCCGTTGAGCAACGCCTGCGCCTGATCGACTTCCTGCTGCTGCACTACGGCAGCGTGGGGCCTGACCAGTTATTGGACTACTACGGCATTGCCCCTGCCACGGCCACTCGCGATTTCTCGCTTTACCGTCAGCAGTTTCCTGGGAATGCTGTGTTCGATACCCACTCCAAACTCTGGATAAAGGGGGTGAACTTCAAACGCGGTTACAGCTAAGAAGGGGGCGCCATGGCAGAACACCACTGCGCAAATTGCGGGAACCCGGATGTAGTACGACTTGCAACCTGCCATATGCAGGAGATGAATGAGGTGCAACCGGGCGATCCGGTGGGCTATGTCCACTGTCCCGATTGCCATCATGAAACGCCTTGGCACTTGAGCCACAGGCAAAACCACCTGATCTGTAGCAACCGCGCAGACAGGAAAACAAAACCGGAATAACTCCGGCCATTAGCACTAGGGGAATACATATGTTGGGTATGGGGAAATTGTTCGGTCGTAAAGCACGTCAAGCCACTCAAGCTGTCGTGAAGTTCGAGAACCGCGACCTTGCACAGGCCGCGATCTACGGCTGCTACTGGGTGGCAAGTGCTGACGGGGAGATCGGAACGAAGGAAATGGACAAGACCGACCGCCTGCTGCGCAACGCGCCGCAACTGTCGGGCTTTGGGGCTGAGCTGGGCCTGATCATTGATCGCGCCAAGGCTGACTATCTGGAAGGTGGTGCTCGCATCATCCGTATGAACGCGAAGAAAGAGCTGGGGGACTTGGCGCACGACCCGGAAAACGCCGGCATCGTCCTGAACTTCATGCTGACCGTCGCTGAGGCGGACGGCGAGATTCAGGTTCCGGCTGAGATGGAAGTTCTGGAACAGGCGGCTGGCTGCCTGAACCTGCGTCTGAAGGACTTCCTGTGATGGCCTCCGCAACACGCATGGACGCCATGCTTCGCGGACAATCAGCGCTGGCACAGAAAGTTTTCAGTGCCATGTCGGAGGACAAGTTGCAGGACCTCCCGATGATCAAGCGCTATCTGGAAAAGAACGAGTTGGTCGGCACCATCGAGCAACCCAAGCTGCTTGCATGCCTGGGAGCTTTGAAGGACGCACGCCTGATCACTGAGCCGAAAGCCGGTCAGTACAAGCGTCGTAGCCGTCCGGGTCCGAAGCGTACCCTTCGCCCTGCCGAACCGCAGGATCAGGGGATGCTCGTGCCGCAGCCGGTCTTGGTTGCAGCGGTGGTGATTCACCCTGTCGAGGAACCGGAACCGGTTGAACCTGTGATCGAGGCTCCGGCCCCGGCTCAGGTCGAGGCAGAGGCCACGGCGGTGGTCACGGCGGTAGTCACCCCTGTGGCTGACGCCCCGGTCGTGGAAGTGGTCGAAGCTCCGGCTCCGGTCGTGGTCAAGGCTGTGATCGAGGCTCCGGCCCCGGTGGCGGCAGAGGCTCCGGCTCACAACAAGTCGTTGGACGTGTTGAGTGAACTGGCCGCTGAGGTCGTGACGCTGGGCGAAGAGATGAACGCTCGCCTGAAGTCCATCGCTGCCCGCATAGAGGAAGCCGCGCTGTTGCGTGAAGACCACGCTGAGCAGGCCGAGAAGCTGAAGAAGTTGCAAGACTTCGTGAGGTCTCTGTAATGAAAGGCTGGCTCGATAAGTTTCGCCTTTGGGCGGCTTTCGGGCTGGCCGGTGCAGTCGTGCTGGTCGATTCGACCAGCCGTCTGCTTTCCATGTGCGCCGACCTTGTGCTGGTCGCCGCGCTCATGGCGGTCATGCTCATGTTCAAATCGAAAGACTGAGGGGAACACAGTGATCAATCTGCGACAGCAACAGGTGACCGTTAAGCGTGAGAAGTTGCTTGAGGCACTGAGGAATGGCAAGGAAGCGCACGACGCCGAATACGCTCAGGCGCTGGACGACTACAAGGCAGCGGTGACTCGCTTCCTGACCGACGCGCTGGCACGCTCCCTCAAGGGTGACTTCTCCAACGTCATCCTGCGCCTGCCAAAGCCTGAATACTTCGGCAAGGAATACACCAACGTGATCGACATGGTGGAGATGTCCATCGACGAAACATTCACCATCGACGGGGATTCCTTCAGGGCGTACTTCAGGGGTGAATGGTCGTGGCGTAGTACCTTTGAAGCAGCCTCCGGTACGCTCAAGAGCTACTTGGAGTCCTGATGTGCCTGTATGACACGTCACCAGATAATTGGGACCATCTGCTCGACATTGGCTTTTTGGCTATTGTCGTTGCAATGGCGCTGCTGCTTGAGAAGCGCCATAAACGCCCCTGATCTCGCAAAGTCCTTTGCGAACAACCGAGGAAACATAGATGACAAACAAGTCCAACCGTCCCGCTTTCAACCAAGCCGCCGTGGTGGCGGTCCCTGAGACCGTCGAAACGGTTGCTGCTGAAGCCGCCGCTGAAGCAAACGCCGAGGCAGTAGCAGAAGCCACCGCGCCGGCTGCTCCGCTCAACATGGGTGCGCCGCTGGCTGCCATCCTCAAGTCTGCCGTGAATGACATGCACCACTACGGGGTCATCACGGACGCCGAGGCCGTCTCCCTCAAGGAACGGATCGAGGCCAAGAGCTAACACCCAACCCCGGCCTCCGCCGGGGTTGTTGCATCTGAACCTTCATCGAGGAAATCAACATGCTGTTCAACGTAGCGCACCGCTTCTACGCGGACCTGAATCTCGTCCTGCTCTACCTGCCGGACGAATGCAATCTCGACAACTTCGAGGACGAGGACCTGCCGCTGGACATCGTGCCAGACGTCACCACGTCCACGGAGCATGTCACGGAAGGCGGTGGACGGTACGCCCACGCCTCGTCCACCGCCTACCTGCGCCTGGAACCTTACGACAGTGAGGCGGCGTACCAACACCTGCCTGAGCCGGTAAAGAAGGCCTATCAGGCGTTCTCGAACAAGCTGGGTGAGGTGCTGAAGAACCAAGAGTGGGGCGTACAGCTCCGCCAAGCCGTGGCGCTGGCCTATCAGGTCGAGGCAGGTTTGCAGCGGACCCCGCCTCGCGTGCATCTGGAGCTGACGGTCGACATCCCCTACTCGGTCAAGGGGCTGCGCACCGTGGAAGCCCAGCGCCAGCGCGCCGAGGATGCGGCGGCATTGGCAGGGCACAAGCTGCGCACCACCCTGCTGCTGGAGGCCAAGCGCGCTGTGGCGAGGATGCAGGAGGTGTTGGTTGTCGCCCTCGAAGCCTTCAACGCCCAGCAGGTGAAACCCCTGCTGACCCAGATCGACCTCGGCCTGTGGCCTCAGAAGGCCTATGCCGCCGACGTGGAGGCTTCGCACGAGCGATACCGGAACATCCAGAACGAGCTGGCCAAGATGCAAATCGAGGCTGACATGCTCTGGAAGGCATACAGCGAGATGTACAAGTCGTCGGTCGCAAAGGACTTTGCGAACGACTTCCCTACCGACTCGCTGCTGGAAAACGTGTTAACCCGCAACATCAACCGCTTCAATCCCCTGCGCTACCTGTGAGGTGAATCATGGAAAAAGCACAAGTTATGGCACTGCTGGAAAAGGGTCTGGTTCGCGTCGTGTTCCAGAAAAAGGCAACCGGCGAGCGCCGCGAAATGCGCGCCACGCTGCACCCCTCGATCCTGCCACCGCCGCCACCAAAGGACCCGAACAAAGCACCTCGCAAGTACCCAGAGAACCTGATCATCTGCTGGGATGTGGAGGCGGCGAGTTTCCGAACATTCGATCCAGACGACCTGCTGGAAGAGCCGGTCACGCTGGAGAGCTACACAGCATGAACAGACAGGACTTGATCGCCATTGAAAAACTCATCTGGCGTCGAGTCCTTGCAGTGTCCCACGTCGTGGAGGGCTTCCAAGCCGTCCGTGGCGAGGGCCTGCCGGAGGACTGCGAGGATGTCGAGGTGAACAGGGACGGAGAAGGCTCGCTCGCATGGGTGTTGGAGGACGACGACTTGCTGGGGAACTTGGCCAGCATTGGCGTGGAGCCGACAGAGGGTGACTCCCTGCCGTTGGTTCTGACCTTCAACGACCGTCGCACTGAGCCAGTTACCTTGCGAATGATGGGTCGCAGTAACTGGAGCAAGGCGTGGTACCCGATCAGTCAGATGGCTGTATGGCCTGGAGAAGTTTTGCTGGAGAAGGACGAAGAGGCAACGGTGCTGAAGTGCGAGGTCGACTTCTACTCGATCCTCGCCTTCGACGAGGCCCACCGGCAGTACCGCGTGTTGAGGTTTAGGGAGGATGAGCACCCTCTGCACGCGGTAATGGAGCTGGCGCGGAACTTGGTTGACCCCGAGTTCCAGCGCCGTTTTTTCAACCCGAAGACGTTAAAGGAGCGCATGAAGAACCCAAGGTTGGACAGTGATGAGCCACTGGACCACCGCCCGCAGGGGGAGATTCTGCTGGTGCCCTACATTTGGACCGCAGCCAGAAAGCTACCGCGTTCTGGTAAACGACTATATGAGGGGTATTGGGTCCACAGACTTGTCAATACAGAAGACCCAATCGTGTACACTAGGAACACTAATAAAAATCTAGGGGATTAGGGAATGGGGTCGGTTCACTGTTTCACAACGCACCTGAAGCTAAAGGCTGGGCATCTTCCTGAAGAGGTTCCGGTGGTGGCGGAAACGCTGTCTCTGAAGGAAGGGGTGTTACGGGACTTCCGGCGGATCATGCCGGAAGGGTGTGATGATGAAGAAGTCATCCACGCGGTCGCTGGGGCGGCTGTGCGCTACCTGATGGAGGTTCTGTCGAAGCAAAATCACGACGTTCCTCTGAAGACGCGGTTCAAGTTCTTCGGGGTGTATTACGGAGGCGGGTACCAACTCTTGATGAAGGTGGGCAAGGTTGTCGACCTCAGAACGGGCAAGGGGAAACCTCGCTGCTTCATTGTAGCGGCGCACAACCTGTACCCACGACCGGCCTGCATGGATAGTGAGACGGTGAAAAATACTTCTGGCAAACCGTTGATAACGATTCCGATGTCAACACTCTACCGGTACACTGTATAAAATCCCGAAGTCAATAAGGGGGGAAAATGACCACCGTAGTCAGAATTGGCGGGAATGTCGCCAAGCACAAGCCCGTGAAGCCGGGTCAGCGTCCGGTCCCGCAAGTACGTCGGGACAATCCAGCCGTCCACTGTCTGGTACAGGCGGCAGACATCCTGCGCCTGCGCACGACTTGGACGGACGAGAGGAAGCTGGCAGAGGCGCAAGCCATGCTTCACGAAGCGGAGCAGACGGTATTCCACCAACTGCCTACGGGGTGGTGGTACGGGGCGTTTCGCCTGCAATACAAGGACCGAATGCCGGATGGCTCGCTCCGATACATGGTCACCTGCGTCTGCGGAAAGGATCACTACCTGACCACCGAGCAGTTGACCCGGTATCTGGTCGAGCACACCGGCTGCCGGGACAACTGTTGTCAGCAGAAGCTGCTGATGCGCCTGTTCTGGGGCACCCTGCCGGATGCCTTGCGGGTGCAATGGAAGCTGATGCAGGCCTGCTACCCCGAGGGGATTCCCAGCTACTGGGGCGGCACGCTGGACGACATGTTCAAACGCGACATCAAAACCGGTTTCGTCCGGGCGTATCAGGAAGTGCTCTGTCACCTCGTTGACCTGAGCCGGCCTGACCTACGCTGGCTGACTCCCCTGAACCCGGAGCTGCCATACACGCTCGACAACCTGACATTGGCCAAAGAGCCGTGGAACCGGATGGACCGCCTCAACTTCCTCAAGCCCGTGATTGCTGGGCATCCGGTGAGGATGAGTGAGTTGTGCAGCAGCCTTAATGTAACGCCTGAGCAGGTGTTGGCAACCATCGTGGACGACGACGTTGACCCCGATGAGTTGGCTGTCGCCCTGCTGGGCTTTGGAGAAGCAAAATGAACGATCAAACTGAAACTGTGCAGCCGCCTCTGGCGGTCGCCATCGTCGAAGGAGCAACCGCAGCCGCCAGCTACATTCGCGAAGGACGGCCAAAGGCAGTCGTTGTTGTAAAACCGCATGTTCTGACTTCCAGCGCAATCTACGACGGCCTCGCGGCTCTCTACAACGACGCCAACAAAGGGGCGTTGTTGGTGGTAGACCTGCCGAACAAGCCGACCACCGGCAACCTGCACAAAGTTCTTCTCGGACGTGGGTTGGTGAAGGGTGTGGACTACGCGCTGTTCCGGGCGAAGGCTGACGTACATGGAAACAACTTTGGCCCACGGCAACGTCCGCTGGTGCTGGAGAAGCTGACGGACGCGCCGATCACTGTTCCGCAGAGTCGCAAGTTCCAGGCGCAGATGTTGGCCAACGAAGCCGTCGTCCGTGGCGTCAAGGACCTGCGCCTGCTGCACGCGACCCCAAAGACCGGGGTGGACAGGACGCTGCCGATGGTTGACCTGCCGCTGGTCCGGCCAGAGCGCACGTACAGCCACAATGAACTGCTCGAAGAGCGGTTCATGCAAGTTCGCAAGAAGGAGTTCAACCCTGTGGATGCTGAGGCAGACAGGGAGCTAAGAGCGATCCGTCTCCCTGACCTTGAAATGGGGCAGTAGTCAGGCGCGATAAAACCCGTCAGAGTCTGGGTTTTTTCCGCTTGCAAACCTGTACTAGGTACACTAAGTTACAAGACGGTCGCACACAAAAGGGAGCCACCATGAAGATCACCACCGAGTCCGGTAAGGTGTTTTATACCGAAAGCATCACCGACTCTGAACGCACCGCATACCTGCGGCAACTGGCGTCTCACTACCGCCTGACCCGCAACGACGTTTCCCGTTACACCGGCTACAGTGCAAATTACGTGGCCGCTTGGTTCGCCACCGAAGGCACCCCCCGCCATCGACCGGTACCCGTTCGGGCCGTTGACCGCCTGATCCTTGAGATTCAGGCCGGCAACGTTCAAAGCAGCAAGGGTCGCTAAGAAGAAAAAGAACGGGCCGTGGGGGATTTTGAATGTACAGGTACTATCAGCGGCACGAGAAGGACTCGTGGTTCGTCATTTCTGATAAAGGCGGTGAAGAGGTTGTTGCCACTGCCCTGTCGAATGGCGCGAAGAAACTCACCATCCTCACCATCAACCAGATGGTTCAGGATGGTGACGATCCCGACCACCCAAGGAACCGGGACAGCCTCGCATACCGAGGCCCCCTGTACTTCGACATCGACTGCAAGGGCGACTTGGCCCAGGCCATTGCCAGCGGCAACGAGCTGGTGCAGCGCCTGCTGACCCTTGGCACGCCCGAGGCCGGGATCAAGATTTACCTGTCTGGCTCGAAGGGGTTGCACATCCTTGTGGATGAGCGCCTGTTCTCGTCGGGGCGGTTCTTCAAGCGCCTGCCCGAGATTTACAAGGAAATGGCCCGCGACCTGTACGTGGCAGGCGTGGACTACTCCGTCTATTCCGGTGGCCGTGGCAACAGCTTCCGCATCCCCAACGTGGAACGGTTCGACGGACGCTACCGGGTGCCGGTGACTGTCACTGAGCTGATGGCGCTGGACCCTGATTTGTACCTGACACTGGTCAGCGGGCCTCGCAAAGTCCTTTGCGAAGAGGTGCCCAAGGTTCCGGTGCCGGAGCTGTCGGCCCTGTTCGACGCAGCCAAGAAGCGCATCGGTACGGCTCAGAAGGTGGTGATCATTGCCACCTCCAGCGAGCTGGAAAAGATTCGCTTCGAGCCGCCGACCTGCGTCCAGATGCTCTGCGATGGCAAGAACCTGAAGAGCGAGGCCAACTTCAACCAAGTGGCGACCCAGCTTGCGGCGTACATCGTCCGGGCAGGGGTTGAGCCGATGGTGGCCGATGCTCTGGCGTCCCGTGCCGCCGAGGCCAACCACTCCAGCAAGTACCACAACGCCCGGACGCGCCGTGAGCATATCGAAGCGCAAATCCGCTACGTGGAGCACACGCCGGGATTCTCGTTCGGCTGCAACGCCATCCGCGCCTTGCTGGGCAAACGCCCGTGCGAAGGCTGTGCGATTGAGGCCGGCAGCAACGCGGACGGGGAAGGCAACGACTCCGACATCAGCGCAGAAACCCGCGTGGACGGATACTACGTGCGCTATGGTGATAACTGGAGACGTGTAACCAATTTCGTCCTGCAACCGCAGGACGTGGTGATCGAGGTTCCGCAAGACGGAAGGTCACCCCGCCGCACGGCCACCAACATGGGGGTCTTTAAGGGCGGTGTGCAGGATGGGAAGATCACTTTCAAAGAGAGTTCGTTCAGTGGTCGCTCCACCTTCCTGAAAGAGATCGAAGGGATTTCCGACCTGACCTTCCAAGGGTCAGACGGGGACGTGCAGCGGATCAAGATTGCTATCTTCAAGGAGGCTCAGGACGTGGGTGAGGTTTTTAAAGTCTATACATCCGGCATTCATCTGGACTTCGTAGGCGACGAACCTGTCTTCACCTACGTTGAGCCGGACATGTCGATCAACAACATGAAGGTCAAGGGCACCCACCAATTCTCCGGGGAGCTCCAGGCTCGTCCGCACTTCGGCAAGGCTTCGGTCCCCGAGGTGGGCGACAAGGCCACGGACATGGCGCTGTCGGCCATGTTGCGGATCAACAAGCCCATCGAGATCGGCGTCATTGTCGGGTGGTCCTCGGCCTGCCACTACAAGACCCACCTGATGTACCTGCACAACCAGTTCCCGGTTCTGAGCCTGTGGGGTTCGGCTGGCTCCGGTAAGTCGATCACCGCAGGCATCGTGACGTGGATCAACGGCACCGACTACATGTCGCTGGACTCCGGCATCAACGCCCCGAGCGCCACGTCCTACGGGATGCTCGACTACCTGTCGTCCACCACGACGATTCCCCGCATCATCGAGGAATACAACAAGTCGAAAATGGAGCCGAGGCAGTTCAAGGAAACCGGCGAGCGCATCAAGCAGACTTGGGGCGGTGAGTCCGCGATCAAGGGCAAGATCGGCGGCAACGGCATGGGCCGGGTCAACGCCGAGACGGTGGTCATCCCCCTGTCGTCCCCAATCATCGTCTGCTCCGAGCAGGAGATCGAGATGCCGGCGATTCAGGAGCGCTCCCTGCGCATTCACCTGACCAAGCAGAAGCGCGCCGGGAGAAAGGAACACTTCGAGTACGCCCGGAAAAACCGGAAGTACCTGCGCAGCTTCGGCAAGGCGCTGATGATTCAGGCGATGAACACCACGCTGGTTGAGATGGAAGCCCTGATGGACGAGGCCAGCGCCCTGCTGCCCGATTCCATGGACGACCGCCCGCGCTATTCGTTGCAGGTCGCCATTGTCGGACTGTGGCAGGCACGCAAGGCTGCCGCTTCCCTGAAACTGACCGAGGCTGAGAGCCTGCTGGACGATTACGCCAATCAGTTGATCGCCAAGTACAGCCGTGCTGCGGCGAAGGCCCGCGAAGACGAAGACGAACTGCTGAACATGGCTTCCGGCGACGGCTTGGTTGGCACCGTGGTCCAGTCGGAAACCGATATTGTCGTGGCCAAGATGGCGATGGTCATTGCGCTGTCGAAGGGCGCGGAAGCAGCAGGGGCGTCGGTCGTTGCCCTGCGCGAAGGCCTGCAATACTTCGTTCCGCCGAAGGGCGAGTTCCTGATCATCGACCCGATTTTCTGCTTCGTGGCCTACGTCCAGTTCGTCACCAGCCATGAACGTCAGCAGCCGGTCATCAGCAACGTCAGCCAGTTCCTGAAACTCGTCATGGAAGAGCCTTACTTTGCCGGCCTGAAAAAGTTCGAGCGCATGGGCGACAGCCGCCCGATGCTGTTCCTCAACATCGAGAAACTGCGCGAGAAGAACATCGACACCAGCCTGATTACAGGAGGGGTCAATGATGGATGGTCCCACACTGGCTGAATACTTCCAGGCGGCGGGTATCCAACGATACCCGGCCTTCGCACCCTTCGTGCGCTTGGACAAGAAGCCATTCGGTTCGCAGGTGACTGGGCTGTCGCTCTGCGCGCATTACCAGTGGTACGGGTTGCTGGATCAGACCGGGGCGGGCAAGTCCCTCCCTGCCGTCGCCACCGCCCTGCATTACATCGGCCTCGGCAACAAGGTGCTGGTCGTGACCTTGGCCTCGCTGACCGTCCAGTTCGCAGAGTCGGTCTACTCCGAGTTCGTCGGCATCGACAAGTACGTCCGGGTCCACATCCTCGACGAGGGGCCGGCAGAGCGGAACGCGCTGATTGCTGAGTGGAAGAAGAACAACTCGTGGCCGGAAATCATGGTGATGTCCTACGAGATGTTCGCCGTGCGCAAGCTGGATTTGGTGATGAAGGCGGCAGGCTACGACGTCCTGATCACCGACGAATCGCAGAAGTGGAAGACCCCCGGCAAGGTGTTCGCCATGCACGTGGAAAACTACGTGGGCAACCCGGAAGACCCGGACACGGCTTTCATCCCGATGACAGGGACGCCCATGCACACCTGCATGACCGACTGCTACATGCTGGTCAAGCTGCTGTCGCCGGGGCACTACGGCTCCTACGACGAGTTCATGGCAACCCATTGCGTCTACAAACGGTACAAGCTGAAGGAGCCCCGGATCACCAAGGGCGGCAAGATTCAGCGCTGGTTCACCGTGCTGGACGGCTACACCGGGCACGACAAACTCTCGACCATCCTGTACGAGCGGGCGCGGCGCGTGCTCAAGCGGGAGATTCCCGAGCTGGTGGAACTGAAGACGCCGATCATCACCGAGGTTCCGGTCAAGCTCTCGCCGCCGCACCTGACGCTGTACAGGAAGCTGCTGGCCGAACGTTTCCTCGAACTGGAAGGCAACGAGGTGATCACTGCCTTGCAGGAGCAGGACCTTCGCATGAAGAGCTTGCAGATCGTCACCTGCCCGGAAGCCTTCATCCCCGCCAGCCAGACCATCGACAACCACGTGGTCGCCACCATCCACGACCTGATCGACACCGCAGCCAGCGAGACCAAGGTCATCCTGTTCCTGCATTTCCGCGATACCGTCGAGCGTTATGCAAAGTTCTTTGCGAAATGGAACCCTGCATTGATCTACGGCGGCGTGGATGCGAACGGCAGGGAGAAGGCTCGCCAGAGCTTCCTGTTCGACGACAACTGTCGCCTGCTGATTGCCAACCCCAAGTCGGCAGGGGCGGGATTTAACTTCCAGAGCGTGTCCCACACCACGATCTTTGGCGAGCCCATGGCAAGTCCAGGCGACTTCACGCAGGCGATGGATCGGATCGACCGACCGGGCCAGCGGTACCAGTGCAACATCTACGTCATCAAGGCTCTGTCGACCATCGCGCCGCACGCTATCAAGGAGATGCTGCGCCGCGATACCGACATCAGCCAAGTCACCCGCGACCCAACAACGCTCCGCCATCTTTACAACTTTGCCTAAGTAATGGTGTGTGCTGTACATAAAAAATTTGTACAGCACACACATTTTCCTCTTGACTCCTATGCAGGAATTGGCAAAATCAGTCTCACCCGAGAGGGAGTAAATGAACTGAAGTCCGAACTGCAATCGAAAAGGAAAATGGAAAATGGCATTGATTAAAGATACCCAAGCTGTCGACAACAAAGCTCTGGAAGCAGCCCAAGCTGAAGCCGCAGCAGCAGTTGAAAGTGAAACCCCTCTCGTTGTTGAAGCGTCTGATGACGTTCTCGAAGTCGCCCCCGAACCTACCCCTGCACTGGAAAGCACCGAAACCGCCGTCGCGGTTGTGGAAGCTGCTGCTCCGACTGTCTCCGCTCAGCGCACTGCCTCTCAGGCTGCGATGCTTGGCGACATGGCAAACCGTGGTTTCGAGGGTCTGAAAATTGACTTCTCGTCCTTCCCAAGCATCGTCCTGAAAGACGGCGAGTTCCAAGTCTCCGGCTCCACCAAAGCGTTTGACGGCAAAAAGGGCTTCGACGGTATCATCACTGGTACCCGTAAGAAGGTCGCCATGCGCGTGGGTGGTGACGACGACGGCGATGTCGTGTTCGCAGACGAAGCGAAGCAGTTCCAAGACCCGAACACCGAAGCTGGTGCCAAGGTTCAGGAATGGAAAGCGAAAGGCCTCAAGCCTGAGCTGAAGGAATACATCGAAGCGTTCACCATGATTACCGTGATCCACGACCCTGACGCAGACGTCGAGGACCTGATCGGTAGTCTGGTTGTTGTGCAGGTGAGCCCAACGTCCTGCGGGCGTTTCTCCGGCTACACCGCTATCCAGCAGATGAAGCATGGCCTGGACCCTAACGGCTACCAGACCAACTTCTCTCGCGGCGAGAAAGTGACCAACACCAAGTTCCCGTTCTACCCGTGGAACTTCAAGCTGGTCAGCCTGAACTGATCTGATCAAGACAGGTAAGCCCGGTGGGAAACCACCGGGCCTTTCTTTCCGCACGCCTGCACAAAGGTAGAGCCATGCTTAAAATTCCTGGGATCGTCCTGCTCGACATCAAGGGACTGTTGATCCACTCGTACTTTCGCGGCAAAGACCCTGACGCCGTTCTCGACGCCAGCGGCACCCCAGTCAACACCTCCGGTTTCGGCCTCCGTACCTTCATTGATGGGTACCTGCGGGGCATCCTCCAAGAGTTCGCCCCCCTGAACATCATTGCAGTTTGGGATGGTGGTACGGACTATCGAACGTCGATCTTCCCCAACTACAAGGTCAAGCGGAAAGCCCGCGAGAAGAACGAAGCGCAGGAAGTCCAACTCGCTGACCTGTACAAGAAGGCGAAGGTGCTGCTGGCCTACATCGGCGCGCACAACGTCATCGTGGCAGGCACCGAAGCGGACGACGTGATCGGCGCGCTGGTCAAGCGGGTCAAGGGTGTACCGAAGCTGGTCTACACCGTTGACGGCGACCTCGTGCAACTGACCGCCGACGACTGCGTGGTTTTGGTCGGCGGCGAAGTGACCACCGAGTTCGAGGGCCATCCGCACCACCTGATTCGTCTGTACAAGTCGCTGGTGGGTGACACCTCCGACGAGTACGGCGGCGTGCCGCAGATCGGGCCAAAGGCGTTCCAGTTCCTGCTGGACACCTACGAGCTGGACGGGATGCAGGAGCTGGAAGCCTGTGTACGGGCCAACGACTTCAGCTATCTCAAGATGGCGGTTGAAGCCACCAACTGCAAAGTGTTGAACAAGCTGTACGAAAACCGGGGCATCTGGCGGACCATGTACCTGCTGGCTGACCTCCACCCTGAGTTGTGTCACCGCGCTACGGCCAAAGAGATCATCCGGCCTGAGTGGTATGTCCGCATGGCGGACGCTGAGCGCGTGAAGCAAGTGCTGCATTCAGCAGGCGCGGACTACATGTTCGACCTGTTCGAGCCGTTCCTGCCCCGCTTCGCCCTGATCGAAGAAGAGGATGTCCCTGCTACTCTCGATCACTTTCGCAAAGCACTTTGCGAAACCCCCTACGTTCCTTTCGACTATGAAACCTATGACGCCCTCGGCAAGGACTGGAAGCCAGCCCTACCGGACGCCGCCAAAGGTGACTACGTTGACGTGCTCTCGCAGCGCCTGACAGGCGGCTCGTTCTGCTATGGAGCAAACCTCCAGCACACCGTTTACGTCCCTGTTCAACACAAGGACACCGCGAATGCCCCAAGGGATACCCTCGCCCAGTTTCTGACGTTCATCGAAGAAGCTGAGCTGGACTACGTGGCGCACAACGCCCGCTTCGAGGAACAACTGTCGAAGCAGGACCTGAACTTCCAACTGGAAGGGCCTATCTGTACCCAGGTCCTTGCCAGCTACGTCGATGAAAACCAGTTCGCCGGCCTGAAGGACCAGACCGCCCTGTACTTCAGCTACGAGCAAACCCGCTTCAAAGACCTGTTGGAGCAGCACGGCGCCAAGGACATGCGCGACCTGACCGGTGAGCAGGTGCTGGCCTACGGCTGTGACGACTCCTATGTCTCCGGTCGCCTGTTCATGCTCCAGTACCTGACCCTCTGCCTTGAAGAGCAGTGGGACTTCGCCTACTACCGTGACCGTTTCACCTGTCACCCATTCAACCGGTCGTTTGAAACCGGCGTGATGATTGACTACGAAGAGATGGAGCGCCTGAAAGCGGCGGACCAGATCACCATCGACACCAACATGCTGCGCATCCGCGAGCTGCTGTCCGAGAACTGCCGTCAGCAGAATCCGGCAGGGGCGATGGAGCTCAAGCGTGCCGAGGGCGAGGCGCAGATTCGCCTGCACATGTCCAAGGAACTGAACCGGGCGCAGGCTTCGGCCAAGCTGGCTGAGTCGGTGATTCGCTGGACCGAGGCCTCGGTGTACGTGCCGTTCACGTCCACGCACCGCCCTGAAGAGTTCATGCCGACCGCCAAGGGCTTCAGCCGCTGCGCCGAACTGGTGGGGATCAAGACCCCACTGGAGAAGCTGAGCGCTGCCGGCCTGACCGAGTGGCTGATCAGCATCAAGGCTGACCTGACCGCCGAGGGCGTAGACCCGCGTGCTGACAAGCTGGTCACCCTGTTTGCCGAGTGCGGCATGCAGGAGTTCAAGGAGCGGGCTGGTTCTGCCTTCAACGCGCTGAAGCAGTACGTCGAGGCCAACATCCTGCACGAGAGCGGCAAGGTGATCGAGTCAGGCTGCGAGCTGAACTTCGGTTCGGCCAAGCAAATGACCGAGATGCTTTACTGCATGCTGGCCTTGCCGGTACGCATCCGCACCTTCCCTGACCGTGGTTCGCAGCGCGACAAGCTGGGCCTGGAAGGTGCGCCAAGCACCAACGAAGAGGCGGTGATGGCTGCGCTGGCAGAGGACTGCCCTGAAGGTGACTGGCGCCGTGAGCTTTTGCAGAAGTTCCTTGAGGTCAAGGAATGCCAGACCCGCTTCTCCCTGTACTACAAGAAGTACCCGTTCTGGAAACACCCACGGGACGGCGCGGTTCACCCCGGCACTCGCAACTGCGGCACGATCACCCGTCGCCCTGCCGGTGCCAACCCGAACATGCTGGCCGTGTCCAAGGGTCCGCTGCGTGGTATCTACATCCCGCGCTTCCCGAGCCACGTGTCGGTATCGCTCGACTTCTCCGGTGAAGAGCTGCGCATCACTGGCTCCGAAGCGAACGACCCGGTTCTGATTGAGGCCTACACAGGCCTGCCGAACTACATCGACGAAGACGGCATGACTCGCGCCAACTTCCGCGACATCCACGCCATGACCGGCTGCACCTTCGCCAGTCACGTGCTGGAGCAGGAGCTGGGCAAGCGCATCCTCGACGAGCTGATCTGGAGCGAAACCGGCACGCTGGACTACGAGCTGTTCTGCAACCTGCTGGACCGCAAGAACCCGGTGTACGAACGCTTCGAGGTGGTTGGCGACAAGTTGCAGAAGACCGTCGTCAAGGTCAGGAAAATGGCCAAGACGGTAAACTTCCTGATCATCTATGGCGGTCAGGCGTTCTCCATGGGCATGAAGCTGGGCATCCCTGAGCGGGCCGCGCAGAAGATCATCGACGGTGTGTTCGCCGGTTACCCGCGCCTTGGTGCGTGGCAGCAGGAGACCATCGCAGAAGGTCGGACGCAGGGGTACATCACCACGTCCTACGGCACTCGCAAGCACTGCGACGTGAACATTCTCAGCCGGGAAGGCAGCCTGCGGGCACGCGCTGAGCGGCAGACGGTGAACCACAAGATTCAAGGGACGGCGGCGGACATCCTGAAGGTCGTGATGACCAACGCGCACCACACCCGCCTGTACGAAGAAACCCGGTCGGTGCTGTACGCCCCGGTTTATGACGAGCTGACCAACTCGGTGCCAATCGACAATGTGTTCGAGTTCGTCGAGCGTGCGCAGGACCTGATGAACATCACGCCTCCAGGCCACAAGATTCCGATGCTGGCAGAGGTGTCCATCGGCAGGAACTGGCACGAGGTTGCGGCCAACGAACTGCACGACCGGCCTTCTGAGAAGAAGATCGAGGCGCTGTTCGACACTTGGTACGCAGAGGGGTGGCGGCGATGAACGAGCCGGTGGAGTCGATCAAGCAGCGGTATGAGCGGTTAGGTATCCGTGATGTCCATGAGCAGGTCCACAAGTTCACCGGCAAACATGGGCGGCTGCTTACGATAACCACCACGTTGTGGGATTACCGCGACTTTGGTGGTCAGGTGGTCGACCAACAGATTCTTCACCGCGACTACACCTTCAGTGGGATGTCGGTGCAGATGGCCGACACCATGATGGCTTACATCTTGGCCAAGGATTTCCAGCATGTTGTCGTTTTAATGGATAGCGAAAAAGAAGAAATGGGGGTGGTAGATGATCAAGTTAAACAGTGACCAGCGCGAAGCCGTAGACGAGATGCACGTCTTCGCCAAGGGGGTGGAGCCGTTCTTCCTGCTGCTGGGTAGTGCCGGTACCGGTAAGACCACCTGCGTGCAGACGTTCATCAGGGAGACCCGCCTGCGGGTAGCCCTCACAGCCCCAACCAACAAGGCTTCCAAGGTGCTGCGCGAGACTGCGCGGCAGGAGCTGGAAGGCACCATCGACGCCAGCACCATCTACTCCCTGCTGGGTCTGCGCTTGGACAGCAACGGCGAGTGCCGCGAGATCACCGTCAACGAGGAAGGCAACAAGGCCAACCAGTACGACGTCATCGTGGTGGACGAAGGCTCGATGGTGAACGACTCCCTGTTCGGCCACATCTGCCGTGCAGCGCGGGAGTTCGGCGTGAAGTTCCTGTTCATGGGCGACGGCTGCCAGTTGCCACCTGTTGGGCAGGAGCGCTCGCAGGTGCTGGACATCCGCTACTACCGCAAGCTGACCAAGGTGGAGCGTCACGACAACCAGATTCTGACCCTCGCCAACCACATCCGGTTGGTCCAGGCAGGGCAGGCGCACCTGTCGCTCGACTCGGACAACGACGAAAACGGCGGCGTCTACAAACTCAACTGGAAGGCGCTGCGCCGTCGTGCCTGCGAGGCGTTCACCTCGGACAGCTACAAGGCCAACCCTAACTCGTTCAAGGTCATCGCGTGGCGCAACGACACGGTGAAGTTCTACAACGAACTGATCCGCGATGCGATGTATGGGCCGAAAATGGCTGCCGAGATGCCGTTCCACGAGGGTGAGCGGGTCGTCACCTGCCAGCCGATCATGGTGGGCGATGAGCTGGGCATGGCGACCGACGAGGAAGGCACCGTCGAGCACGTCGTCATCATGCAGCACCCGATCTACGGCAACCTGAAAGTCTACGCCATGACCATCCAGCCGGACTTCTGGGATCAGTGGGTGGTTGGCTTCGTGGTCCACGAGGACAGCCGCCGCGACTACAACGCCATGCTCACCGAAATGTCGAACAGCGCCCGGATCGGCAACGGCTCTTGGGCAGCGTTCTGGGACTTGAAGGACTCGATCCACGACATTCGTCCGTGTCACGCGATCACTTCGCACCGGGCGCAGGGGTCGACCTACGACACCGTGTTCGTCGACACCGCCGACATCCTGTGCAACCAGAACACTCTGGAAGCACTGCAAAGCCTCTACGTTGCATGTTCTCGCCCACGTCGCATTGCTGTTCTCTGCTAAGGAGTTACACCATGTTCGAGTTCCTGCTGTCGTTGTTCCGCAAGAAGAAGAGTAAGCGCGATCTCGCAAAGGACTTTGCGAATGAAACGTCGGAACCGGTCTGGCCAAGGGAGGTTAGGCGGCCACAAATGCCACCTGTGAGGAATCCGAGGGCGGCGACACCACCGCCACCGCCGAAGTTTTCGTCAGCACCGCCACCACCGAGGTCAGCGTCGTCAAGTCCCAGGCCTGCGGATCGCAGCGGGCGCGACGACTACCTGATGAACCCGGCTCACCCGTTGAGCCCGTTGAACCCGATGAATCAGCCGGACACCCGCAGGGACGAACCGGACTGCGCGCCAGTTCGCTCCCACAGCACGCACCACAGTACGTCGAGGTCTGACGACGATTACACGCCTTCTCGCTCCCACAGCTCTTGCAGTTCCAGCAGCTACAGCAGCTACGGCGGCGACAGCAGTTCCAGCAGCAGTTCGAGTTGCGACAGCAGCTCCAGCAGCAGCTCCAGCAGTTCGTGTGATTGAGGGAAGACCATGGCCAAGACGCCGCAAGAGGTAGGGAAGGAGTTCGAGGAAGATTTCCGCCTGCTGTGCAAGGGGATCACCACCCGGCACCGGGCGGCGGTTCACCGTCTGTACGACGCACACTCGGCAGGCGGGTACATGCCGGAGCAGCCGGGGGATTTCTTCTTCTTGATGGAACAACACCTGCACCTGTTCGAGCTGAAGTCGAGCCACACGCACCAGACGCTGGTGAGTGGCTTGTCCTCGCTGATGAACACCAGTCAGGCAGCACAACTCCGCTTTTGGGCGCGGGCCGGGGCAGTAACCCACGTCCTGTTCCTGTCGCAGCAGGACGGGGCAATTGAATTATGGTCAGGCGAGCACGTGGCTACGGTCCGTGCAAGTTACAGGGGGCGACTCAAGCCCGATGGGATCGTTATGCACTTCAAGAGTTTCAAGGAATTTAAGGCGGTCTTCGAGGCCGCTCTGATCGACAACCCGCGTTTCAGCGCAGCAGGGGCCTGAGATGACCACAGTGATTACCGTCTACACCGATCCACACTTGGGCCGCACGATGCAGGCCCACACCACCGTCGCCAGCCGTGCGCGGTTGCGCGACACCATTTTCAAGACCGTGGACGACACCCTTCTGCGGACCGAGGCGGGCTGCTACAAGGTCTGCTTGGGCGACCTGTTCGACCAGTTCACCAACCCCGAGGTGGTGATTCAGCAGGGGCTGAGGATTGCCGAGAACAGCGACTACATCATGGCCGGCAACCACGACGTCACCGCCGACAAGAACAAGGTCGGGAGCCTGGAGTTCCTGAGCCACCTGATGGAAGAGTACGAGTCCGACTGCAAAATCCTGCTGTCGGGCTTTGGTGAGTCGCGCTGCTACCTGAACTCGATTGCCGGCTTCGACTTCATTTTCGTGCCGCACCACACCACCGACGAGTTGTTCCAGCGCTCGCTGGATGACGTGGCGGAGTGGGCGCACCAGCGCCGGATCACCCGCAGCGTGAAGCCCAAGGCGTACCTCTGCCTGCACTGCAACTACGACTCCGGGTTCGCCGTGGACGAGACAGCCCTGTCGTTTACCCGCAAGCAGGCCAAGGATTTGCTGGACGCAGGGATCGACTACATCCTGATCGGGCACGACCACCACCCCCGTGAGGACTTCGAGGGCAGGGTGATCATCCTCGGCAACATGCACCCGACTGGTTTTGGGGACATCACCCCCAAGCGCGTGCTGGAGATCAAGGCGGACGGCGGGCATGAGTTCCGTACCATCTGGTCGCCGGAGGGCAAGTACGTCCAGCTCGACGCCGAGGCCTTGATCGGGGGCATGCCTGAGACAGTCCCGCAGGGGGTCCAGTTCATTGAGGTGGTGGGTAAGCTCCCACCAGAACACGTGATGCACATGGCCAAGGCGATCCGTGGCCTGTGGACCTGCTACGAGCCGCTGGCGATCCGCAACAAGGCGGAGATCGTCAAGGCCACGGGTGGTGACGCGGTGTCCTACGACTTCCAATCCATCGACAAGGTGGTGATGGATGACCTCAAGGGCATGCCTGACCTGCTCGATCTGTTCCTGTCGTTCTGGGGCCGCACGCTGGCCGGGTTGGGAGAAGACTGATGCTGGTAGAGGTGTGGTGCGAACTGACCTGCGCCTTCTGCCAGACGGCGCTGGAAGGCCAATACGTGCAAGGCGAGTTCATTCCGAGGGAGCAGATGCTGCGCGCTGCCCTTGAGCGTGGACGGGCAGTGAACCTCGAAGGCGAGGTTTTCTGTGACGCACGCTGCCGCGTGCAACTGACGAAACGCCGAGTGGAACAAAGGGGAAGGGACAATGTTAAAGAAGCTTGAGCTGAACTATTTCAAGAAACACGAGTACCTGACGGTGGACTTTGCCGAGGGTCTGAACGGCATCACCGGCCCGAACTACAAGGGCAAGAGCACCATCCTGCTGGGCATCCTGTTCTGCCTTGGCGGTTCGCGCATGGTTCCAGGCAGCCGCATCGCCACCCGTGGCACCAACGCAGGCTTCCGCCAGACCCTGTGGTTCGCCATCCCCGGCAAGGGGGATTACATCGTCCAGCGCACCAAGACCGCCGCCAACCTGAAACGGCTGGATGCAGCAGGGCTGGAAGAGCTGGTCGCCAGCGGCACCACCCCGGTGAACAACGCCATCGCTGAGTTGCTGGGCATGCCGCTGCGCCGATTCGCGCAGATCAAGTACGCCAAGCAGAAGGCTGCCGACGCGATCCTCAAGGCCGGCTCCGGCGAGCTGTTCAAGATCGTGACCGAGCTGACCGGGCTGGAACGGATCATGTCCGTGCTGTCCCTGCTGGACAACGACCTGAAGGTGCATCGCCACATCGTTGAGCTGACGCCAGAGATCGACGTTGCGCCGAAGCAGGCCACGCAGGAGGCCTGCCGCACTGAGCTGGAGAAGGCCACCGTTCTGCTGGAGAAGGACAACGCCGCCCTGAAGAAGTTGAGCGGGGAGCTGGAGGAAGCAGAGATGGAGGAACGCCGCCTGAACAAGGTCCGTTCCGAGCTGCACGACGCCAAGCGTGAGATGAACTACGCCAACCTGACCATGGACACCGCCTGCCATCGCTACACCGCCGTGAAGGACAAGCTGACCGAACTTCAGATCGAGTCGATCAAGCTGTGCGGCGGCGAGGACAAGGTGCTGGCTGACAGCATCGTCAGGCTGGCCAACGGTCGTGCCAATCTCGTTGAGCAGGAACGCCAGAGCCGTGCGCTGAGCATCGAGGTAGCGACCCTGACTCGTGAGTGTAAAGGCCTGACCGATGGGGAGGACAAGCTGGAGATGGAATTGCAGCTCGCCACCAACCTGCTGAACTCGCGGCCACAGCCTGACCTCGCTGCGCAGGCGCTCGTTGAGCACGAGTTGAACGCGCTGAAGGGCGCTCGCCCTGAGTTCGTCCACCGGCTCCGGCACGCCCGCGCCACCGTGGATCAAGGGGTGTGTGACGGTTGCCAGCGCCCAATGGAGGACTTCAACCCAGAGGAAGCGCAGCGGGCTGTCGTCAAAGCCACCAGCGACCTGTCAGTGCTGGACGAGCGGGTCAAAGAGTTGCACGAGCGCTGGAACCAGATTGAGCAAGAGCAGCACGCCGTGAACCGCGCTCAGGATGACGTGCGCCGCAAGAACCTCGCGCTGGAGGACTTCCGTTCGCACGCGGGCAAACTGCGCCACTCGCTGGCGTTGAAGTCGCTGGAGTTGGCACCCCTGCCAAACGCCGAGAACCTCAAGGAAGAACTGGCCGCGCTGGACGAATTGCTGGAGCACTCGCGCCAACTGTCGCGCAACCTGAGCAACACGATGGGCGAGCTGAAGGACACCGAAAGGGTTGCCGAGGACGCCAGCGCTCTGCACGCCAAGGCCCAGGCCACCCACGACGCGCTGCTGAAAACGCACAACGTGTTCCACGTGGAACATGCAGGCGAATTGCTGGAGCAGATGCAGAAGCACCGGGCGGACATCCGCAAGCTGTACGACGAAATCATGGTTGACCGGGATAAGAACCGGGAGCGCACCGGCCACCTGATGACGCAGGTGCAACTGCTGGAGCAGGAGATCGCCAACGGCTTGGCCAACAACGCCAAGTACGAAGAGGCGCTGGTGAAGGTGTCGGCCATGGAACAGTTGCGCGACCTGATCCGAGGCAACCGCGACCGCTACTCCAAGCAGGTGTGGAACGTGTTCATGGCTTCGGCCAGCCTGTTCGCCAGCACCCTGACCGCTGGCTACATGGAGCAGTTGAGCCGTGACAGCGAAGGCGCGTTTACCTTCTTCGAGGAAGGCTTCGAGATGAGCCTTGAGGAAGGGTCAGGTGCCCAGCTCGCCATCATCGGCTGCGCTGTGCAGATGGCACTGGCAGAGGCGGCGCAATGTCCGCTGGACGTGATCCTGATGGACGAACCGACTGCCGACATGGACCCGGAACACGCCTTGGCGTTCTCCACCCTGCTGGCGGCGAGCGGCAAACAGGTGATCATGGTCAGCCACCGGGAACTGGATTCCTCGGTATTCAACCACTCGATCACGCTCTGAGGTGGGTCATGGCCTGCTATGTTCTAAGTGCATGGGAGTTTGGAGAGCTGCTGACGGCGTACAAGCAGGATCAGGAGGAAGAGGCCCGGAGTCGTGAAGACTACCTCGGCCCCTTCCGGGCCATCCAGACGCCGCAGCTCATGATCTCGCTGAAGTTCTGGTGCAAGGCCCGCGAGCTGTTGCGGGACAGGGGTGAACCCATCCCTGCTGAGTTCAAGCCACTGATTTGGCTTACCCCCGGCTCACCTGACCGCCTCCCGCGCTACCATCTGACGACCGCGCAAGGAGAAACACCATGAGTGACTGGACCGACAACGCCTCAGAGCTGGAGATGTTGCAGACTCAAGTGGCCATTGAAAGGCAGCGCAAGGCAGGACAGGAGCTGGAAGAGGTACTGAGTACCGCCGCCGGCCACTGCCTGAATTGCGAAGAACCTTTGGAGCAGGGCCGCTTCTGCGATGCGGATTGTCGAGAGGATTTTCAGAAGCGACTCAAGTTCAAGGGACGTTGAAGTAGTTAGGGCCAACGAAGTCTTTCCCGTTTGCGGGACGCTCGTTGGCTCTTTTGTTCCAGTAAGCCCAACCGCCTACCCGCACCGCCGCGTACATCGCGTTGCGTTTCCAGGCCTGCACCCCGATAGCTTCCATTGCCTCAAGCAGCAGGTCATCCGCCTGCTTGCGGGTCAGATGCTGCGCGCAATACAGGAAGTCATGCAGCACCGCTGCCCTGCGGTGTGAGTCGTTCACATCGAGCAGGCCGCGCATGAACTTCGGGATCGACGCCAAGTCCGTGATGAAGCCACGCGGCACGGTGAGCTGCCCCAGCGAGCCTTCGTAGATCAGGGGTTGGAACACGACCCACTCACCCGGCACAGACCGAGCACCACGCATGTACTCTTCGAGGATCAGCGGTGTCAGGAACTTGGGTACGAACTCAGGCATGCTCATGGCTTGTCCACCTTGTCTTCCAGCACTTTGCCGAGGGCGTCCTTCACTACGTCCTTGGTCGGGCGCTCATCCTTCACGATCAGGATCACGGCCAGCAGCAGCACGCCAGCCGAGGTCACCATCTCCACCGGAACCCCCAGCCACGTAGCCAGAGAGCCGGCCAGCAGGGTGATGCCCTGCCAAGTCGACGGTTGCTTGAGGTACTGGATCAACACTGTCAGCAGTTCGCTGTTCATCGTCTCCCCCTCGGCTCCAGAGCCTTGTTCACCACTGCCTGCTGAAGCTGGAGGTCACGAATCTTGCTGTCCAGCTTCTCGATTTCCTGACGCAGACTGTCACGCGAGGCGTAGTCCTTCGCCAATGCTGCCAGCACCAGCGATTGCTCCACCTGCTTGTCTTTGATCGTCACCAGCTCAGCGCTGGTGGTTTTCATGTGCGCCTCGATCAGCGGGGCTTGGGTGGCGATGTCCTTTACCGTTCCCAAGAAGCCCAGCAGGAGGGTGGCGGCGACGGTCGTGGAAACAGCCGTGATCGAGCTGATTACGGTTCCCTTCGATTCCGTTGCCATATGTCCCCCTTGAGGTGTCGTCCACCTTCGTTATTCCGGGCTATTATAGCACTGGCGTACCGCCACCACCTTCGCAAAGTCCTTTGCGAAAACCTTACTTGTTGATCACCAGCGTGATGCCCAACTCGGCCAGCGTGGCGTCCTGCGTGGTCGTTGTGTAGACCTTCACGAAGTCGCCAGCCACCAAAGTGACAGCCGCACCGGACGGCGTAGCGCTCCAAGTGCCGACTTGAGAGCCTGCGTAGAAGGTCACGTTGCCGATGTTGGTCCCATTTTTGTTGATGTAGATGACGGTGTTCACCGTCGCTGCAACCTCTGCGAACGCCCGCGACCCGGCGAAGTTGGCAGGGATGGTCATCGACATTGGCGCGACAAAGCGACGAAGGGTGGTGCTCACGCCCGGACTCCCAGGCTTGCCCGCAATCGTCAGCTCGCAGAGGTGGGTGGCCGTGCCGCCTGCACCCTCGGAGAATGTCACAGTCGCTTCGCCCACGGCGGTCTCTGTGACAGTCACCACGGAACCCACGAACTTGATCGTGTGAAACAAGCCGAGGTCGGTGGTCTCATCCAGCAGGGTGATCTCCGGCGAGCCTCGGACCTGCGCCACTGTCGCGCTTCGGGATTGTGGTGTCTCATCACCGACCGAAACCAGTACGAGGTCGGTGTCTGCCAGCGTGCCAGCGGGCGTGAGCTGGCTCAGTTTCTTGGCCATGGGTTACCTCAGAAAGTCGGGTCGATGATCAGGTTGGTGATCCAAGTATGGCTCTCAAGCGGACTCCATGTCGTGCCCGGTGGCCGTGACCACTGCCACTTCAGTTCGTAGGTGCCAGCGGGCACGACGAAAGAGTAGCTGCCCGTGGCAAGGGCCATGTCACTGCCACCCACCTCCAGTGGATACCACACCATCTGCTCCACGTCGTCGATGAGGAATCGCAGGAGGTCGCTGCTATCTGGGTCATTGGTGCCGAACCAGCGCCCGTGAATGCCCCAGTCAAAGGTGACTTGAGTGTTCCCGGTAGCCACGAGGGTCAGGGTGGCGTCCTCCAGCGCGCCTGCCAGCGACGGCAACGGACTGCGCAGCACACCATCCGTTTTGCGGTTGGTCAGGTAATAGCGCCCAAGCACCCACGTCCCTGCGGTCGGGGTGCTGGTCTGGAACAGCTCGATGGTTGGGGTGCCGCTGTCCAGCGAGCCGGTTTCCTCGATCAGGGTGAAGCCCTCTTCCATCAGCAGGACGTCACCCGTCTCCCGCGCAATCGTGGTCGAGGTCACAGGCGGCACGGACTGATCCAACCACACGTAGACCGGGACGAGTGCCGGTGGGTCAGGGTCAGGGTCGCCGCCACCGCCACCGAAAGGGGTGGGGAAAAACGGCAGGCCACCATAGGTGGCGTCCGTGCTCACTCCAGCCTTCGCCGTGACGGTGAAGAACGGCTCACCGCCGTAGGTCCAGTCCAGCGTCAGCAGTTGATCTCTGGTTGGCAGTGTCATATCAGGTCGCCTGTGTCACTTCGAGGTCATCGTAGTAGACCGAGTAGATTTCCGGCGGGGTCAGTTCGGCTGGGCCGTAGCTGCCGTACTGGGCGTAGACGTAGGCGTACACCGGCACCACACCAGTCTCCCCCGGCGTGAAGTTCAGCGTCACCTGCTGCCACGAGCCCACGGTCGCCATGTTGGCAGCCACCTGAATCAGCGGAATCTCCATGGTGGCGTCCGGCAGCACCATGATGCCCCACACCGCCGCCGGGTCGTCCATCGGGTCATCGTACTGTTTGAAGACGTCGTACTCGACGTACATCCAGCAGGTGACGGTCACCTCCTTGTCGGCCTCACATGCCACGTGGCCCAGCAGGTGGCCCGGAGCCCCGGCGGGGCGGTCGTTGTGGAAGTATTCCCACTTGGCCGTTTGCAGGCGCCACGACAGCCCGCTGGCCGTGTGGCGGATCGCCGTGCTGCTCTCGAAAATCTCGTTGCCGTTCACAATGGTCCGGTTCTTCGTTGGGTCACCGCCGATCCGGGTCTGCCGTACCAAGGAAGGGTAGTTATCAATCGCGTAGAACAGGGACGAGCCGTCGTAGTCAGCATCCAGCATCAGTTCGGCCATGTTGTCGAAGTGCAGACAGAAGGGCCGAGCGTCGGCTTGGAGCGATACCGCGAAGTCGGTGTCGTTGTTCTGAATGACCGTGCCCACCAACTTGAGGTCGTTGAAGGTCCCATCCAGCAGGATGGCAGCCTTGTTGCCGTCGATCTTGCCGATAGCGTAGGTGGTCGGGTTGGCCTGGAAAGAGACGCCCGGAGTCCATGCCGCCAAGCTGTTGTCGGAACGCGGGTAACCGTGGATACGCCCGATGGTGAACTTGCCGGGGCGGTTCGGTGTGGTCAGCGGGTTCAGGCTGGCCCACACCTGCTTGCAGCGGAAGTCGAAGTACCCTGCATACCGCTTCGAGTTGCTGCCACCTGTCGGCAGGTAGGAGACGGGCGTGAGACACGCGATGATGCCAAGGAAGTCGTAGACCGAGGTGGTCGCCAGCTTGCCCTGCCCGACAGATAGCGACACACCCGCCGTGGTGAAGTTGGTGAAGCCGATGTTCAGGATGTTGACGTCCGAACGGTTGGTCGTGTCCGGCCCAATCCCCGCGAGCATCGTCATACCGCAAAGCCACGTCTCACCGGTCTTGGTGCTCATGTCGGTGCGGTTGTAGCCGCCCTCGATGGTGATCTTGTTCCGCACGTACTGGTACTCCGTGCTGGACCACGCGGCCACGATCTTCAGGGGGTTGCGGATGTAGGTCGTCACCGACTCGGTAGTCCCGCGATAGTCGCGGTCGGTCAAGGTGAAACCGGACACCACCCTGTACATGTTGCCCGTAACCTTCACGCCGGTCTCAGACAGGTCGGTGATCGGGTACCACTCCGTCTCGCCGCCTGCGTTCTTCCCGATCAGGGAATACAGGTCGATCAGGTCGGAAGCGCCGGGGGCCTTGCAGAGGGTGAACCCGTCGAAGCCGAGGGTGACCGTGCCGGGGTCCGCCGTCATGTAGATGGCGATGGAGTTGATCGAGGTTCCCGGCAGGGCCGAACCGTAGTCCAGATGCACAGGGGTCCACGTTTGCGTAGTGGTGGAGTCCGACTGGTTGAAGTCGGTCAGCCACGTCAGTGTCTTCGTGATCTCGGCCACGATGGTGTTGCCGGTGGTGTCCGAGCACAGGCAAATCTTGAAACTGACGTTCGACGAGTTGTACGACTGGAAGTAGAAGGCAATCTGCTGGAACGCCGAGACGGTCAGGGCCGATGGCAGCGTCTTGTACGCCGCCTTGCCGGTGGTGAACCCGCTGGCGATGGCCAACTGCAAATAGCTGGAGCCGGTCTTGCCCTTGCTCCCGGTCGGGTGGGTAACCGTGACGTTGGTTGCCGCTGTCCAGCCGGATTCGCAACCGTCAATTTTCAGGTTGGAGGTGTTGGTCCACGTGATGTCTTTCGTCCAGTCAGTCCACGACGCGCTGCCGACGCTGAACGGGTCAGGGCTGGCGATCATCCTGATGGTGTCGAGTTCGGCGGCGGCGGTCGTCACCGAGGTGATGGTGCGCTTACGGTTGGCGAACGACAGACCGTCGTTCGCATCGTTCCCTGCAACCGGGTCCACGTAAAGGATCGTCATGGGTTAGGCCCTCACACCGGCCATCGTGATGGAGACACCCAACAGGGTAGCGTCCTGCGGGCTTGGTGCGGTGATCTCAAGGATGTCACCGGCAACGAAACTCACGGTCGCGCCGCCCGAGGTGGCAAAGGTACCGGTGGTGCCCGAGGCCGCGAAGGTCAGGGTGCCGACTTGGGTGCCGTTTTTCTTGATCAGGAACACGGCAGAGGCCGTAGCCGCCGCCACCGCATCGGCGTCCGACAGGGAGAAGTTCGCCGCGAAGTCCACAGCCTTGGTGAAGGTGTGGCGGTACGCAACCGCGCCGCTTGGGCGCTTGTCGGCAATGTAGGTCGAGAGGTCGTAGTCCACCGCGCCGCCTGTAGCACCTGGGATCGTCACGAGGATGTGACCGGCAGAAGGCTGGGTCACGGTGACGCCATCGCCTGCGAAGTCGATCACGACGACCGCCGAGTCCACCGCCGTGCCTTCGTCCTTCACTTGCAGCGGGGAGCCACCAGTGATCGCCACCTTCACCTGACCGGCAGAGGTCTGGGTCACGGTGACGCTGGAGCCCTCGAAGTTGATCCCTGCCACCGCGCTGTCAACCGCCGAGCCTTCCTCCTTGACCACGAGGGTGGAGGTCAGCACCGAGGCAGGGGTCACCAACTCGGTGCCGGTTTCGTCCTCCCGCACGCGCAGCAGTTTGAGGCCTTGGCCAGTGTAGGAGTCCGGGGTGTCATTCAGCTTGAGCAGGCTGTTGATCGGGACGTTCCCGCCTTGGCGGAAAATGTGAACCACGTTGGTGCTGTCGCAGTACAGGACGGCGCTCTCGCCGGCCACCAACGCGATGCCAGTCCCTGCCGCCGTTTTCACCGTGACCGTGAACGAACCGGTGAACTCGTTGACGATCAGGTACACCTTGTCCTTGTTCGGCACGGTGATGGTCCGGTTGGCGGTCGGCACACCGGTAATCCGCAGGCCGATGGCTTCCATCGCTTGTGCGGCGGTTGGGGTGAAGTTGCCCGAGGTCATGTCTGCCGACAGCAAGTCGCTGAAGGCTTTCTCCGTGGCGATCAGGCGCAGAGCCGGGGTCGCGTAGGTGATCCCCGAGTAGGTGCTGGCGTTCATCGCGCTGATGTCTGGCGCGGTCGGGGTGATGGTCGCGAGCTGAGTGATGGTGCTGAAGGTCGACCCAGCCCACACCACGCTATAGATCGCGCCGGAGGTGATGGTGTCGGCATACGGGGTGTCGGTCCCGTCGAACCGGATGTAGTAGGTCCCCGCCGCCTTGCCCACAAACGGGATCACCGTGCTGGTGTTCTTGGCGTGCATCAGGCCCATGGTCCCGTCCCAGCAGAAGCCGCCGGTCAGGGTGAGGTCCGTGCCGCTGGTGCTGTCAGAGAACGCATCGGAACCCACGAACACCATGCCGGTGGAACCGTAGGTGGCCGAGCCAATGTTGGCCGCGTTCGCCGCGCCGCTGCTTGCGCCAGACACAGTGGACAGCGTGGACTCAACGCTCCCCAGAAAGGACAGCAGGGCGGCGACGTTGGCGTTGTGCTTGCTGATGTAGTTCGTGTCGCCAATGGCGAACTCTTGCAGTGTAATTGGCATGTGTTACCTCAACTCAAGAAGGGTGTCGCCACTGAAGATGGCCGTGGTTCCGTAGGGCACGGTGCCGTAGCCCCCGTAAGTCGCCAGCTCCCCGTAACTGATGGCTCTGGCGGACAGCCCGATGTTGACCGGGGTGGCAATAGTATAGGGAACCGGGTCGAAACCGGGTTCAGGGATACCGACGCCCACCCGTGTATATGTCCCTACCCGCCGCTTCGAGAAGCCTACCACCTCCCACCTGCCAGAGTCCGAGCGCCGCAGGCGAACCGCCGAGCCGATGTCGGTGTAGATCAGGTCCTTGTTCGCCGCCGCGATGGGCACGTTGCGCAGGGGAGTGACCACTTCGTCGCCCGTGTTGTTGTCGATGGCCTTCACGCCAACGTCCACGTCCACGCCGTAGGTCAGACCCATGCCGTCCGTGATCAGCAGAGTAGGACGGGTCAGGGTCGTGCCGTCGATCTCGCGGGTGGCTTGGTCGATCTCCGCCCGCATCAGGTAAGTCAGGTAGCCACTCATACACGGAACCCCTTCACAGAAAGCACGGCAGGCGCACCGTGCGACAGGTCGCGGGAGTAATCGACCACGTAGAGCCTGGAACCGTCCGGCAGGCGCAGGATGTCACCCTTCTCGATCAACGGGTTGTCGACAATATCCACGTTCCAACTGTGCGCCGACATGCTGCGATATAGCAGCTCACGGACGGCCATCGCCTGCGCATGGGCTTCGTTCATGATGAAGTCGGACGAGATGGTTTCCTCCAGCCGCACCCACGCCGGGGCGTTCAGGTCGTAGGCCTCGGTGGTGTTGGTCTCATGCACGTAGTCGTAAGGGTCGCCCCAGATTTCATAGTTGCCGGTGCCCAGCGACATGATGATCAGGAAGTAGGCCACCTGACCCGCCGCCTCGATCCGCCGGCCAATCGGGATGGTCACACCACCGCCGAGGGAGGCCACGCCGTCCGGCAGGGCTGCCGACAGGAGCATGATGGACATGCTGACGGTGGCCAAGGTAGGCACCCACATCAGGGTGGTGACGGTGATCTTGCCGGAGAACTCGTCCGTCTGGCTGTAGTCCTCATCGCCTACCGGCAGCAAGCCGTCGTTCACGGAGGCCAGCACCTTCATGAAGGTGTTCTCGGCACGCTGGCGCCGGTCCTCCGACCAGTAGACGCGCCGCGTCTGCTTGAGCTTGAAGAAGCCCGCAGTGATCGACTCCTTCGCCACC
>Ga0310900_10000006_pt1 | contig 48393 bp, 32 predicted proteins | sample C24D1metaG_FD_203879 | JGI IMG/M metagenome (GOLD analysis project Ga0310900, IMG submission 203879) | Lab incubated soil microbial communities from West Virginia University Organic Research Farm, Morgantown, WV, United States - C24D1 | ecosystem: Environmental > Terrestrial > Soil >...
TTAACAATCTGTAAATAAATTAATTAAAAACAAAACAACCTTAAAAACAACTACTTTTTTCTATACACTATTTTTCATGCAGTAATGTCAGCAGGTTATTTATGCAAATTTGTTTTGATGATATTCAAATCGAATAGTATCAAAAACTAAATAACTAACTAAAATTAATGCATTATGAAAATTACTTCATTAAATAGGGCAAAACCAGTTCTATTTTTCTTGATTTTTCTCATCACACCATTCTTGCTGGTGGCTCAAAATGGAAAAATTAAAATTTCGGGTAAAGTTTTGGACGAAGCCAACCAACCATTACCAGGAGCAACAGTTGTACTAAAAAATTCAAATCAAAGTGTTATTACCGATTTTGATGGAAAATTTGATTTTTTAGTATCTACACAAAACGCTGTGTTTAATGTTTCTTTTTTAGGATACAAGACTAAAGAAGTAAGCTCCAATGGTAAAACTACTTTAGATATAAAGTTAGAACCAGAATCCGAATCTTTAAATACTGTTGTCGTAATTGGTTATGGTGAGGTGAAATCGAAAGATCTAACCGGTTCGATTTCTACAATTAAATTGGCTGATTTAAGTAAACAACCTGTAGCAAATGTTGGAGATGCAATCCAAGGAAGAGCTGCAGGAGTTCAGGTAATCACTAGTGGACAACCTGGAAGTAATCCAACATTTAGAATCAGAGGTACAGGAACAATAGGTAATAATGATCCATTGATAGTTGTTGACGGAATGCCTTTAACAGGAGGTCTCAATCAAATAAACATGAATGATGTTGAGAGTATGCAAATTCTTAAAGATGCTTCTTCAACAGCTATTTATGGAGCGAGAGGAGCAAATGGAGTTGTTATCATTAGCACCAAAAGAGGGAGTGTTGGAAAATCAACATTGACTTTTGATGTTTCTACAGCAACTTCAGAGGCGACTAATATGGTAGATGTTTTAAATGCTTCACAATTTGCAAGTCTCCATAATGATATTTTGAATAATGCGGGTTTAAATCCAAATCCAGATTTTCAAAACCCTGAATCTTTAGGTAAAGGAACTGATTGGGTTAATGCTTATTTTAATAGAGGTTTTCAAAATAATTATACGTTGGCTTATTCTAGCGGTAATGAAAAATCTAAGGTATATACTTCTGTTAACGTTTTTGATCAAAAAGGAATTATTTTAAATACCGATTACAAAAGATACGTTCTGCAATTTAATAGTGATACTAAGTTATCAGAAAATTTGAAGTTTGGAAACAGCTTAAAATTAAATCACGATGTAAAAACACAAGGAGATGTAAATATCGGAAACGCATTGCTTTCACTACCGACACAGCCAATATACAGAGAGAATGGTAATTTCTCAGGACCGATTGGCCAACCACTTTACTCTGGGAATTTAGATAATCCAATTGGAAAAGCAACCATCGTTGACAATGACACCAAAGGATATAATATTCAGGGAAATATATTTGGAGAACTTACATTTTTAAAAAATTTAAAGTTCAAAACAATATTGGGAGCAGAAGCTAATTTTTGGAAAACCAGAACCTGGGTTCCTTCTTATGCCTGGGATACTAATATAGGACCAAATGCTTTTTTGAGTGAAAGTTCTAATCAAGCGATTACTTTACTTTGGGACAACACTTTGACTTTTCAGAAGAAATTTGACAACGGTATTAACTTAACTGCTGTAGTGGGAACAAGTGCCCAAAAGAATAAATTTGAATACATCAGTGGTTCTATCCAGAATTTTGCCAGTGAAAATACACAAACGTTAAACAATGGTATTGATCAGGCTACACTGCATGGAAGTGGTTCAGAATGGGCAATATTTTCCACGTTTGCCAGAGGTAGTTTCGATTATAAAAACAGATATTATTTAACAGCCACAGTAAGAAGAGATGGTTCTTCCCGATTTGGGCAAGGCAATAAATACGGAACTTTTCCTTCCGGTTCATTGGCCTGGAGAGTTTCAAATGAGGATTTTTTTAAATCGAAAATGATTAGTGATTTAAAATTAAGATTAGGCTATGGAGTTACCGGAAATCAGGAGATTGGTAATTATTCTTTTTCGTCAAACTACAATACCTATCTGTATAATTTCAACGGTTCATTTGTCAGCGCTGCCATTCCAACTGTTTTACCCAATTCTAACGTAAAATGGGAAGCACAGGAACAATACAATATTGGATTAGATGCTACTCTTTTTGATGACAGAGTAAATGTCACATTAGATGCTTATGTAAAAAACACCAATGACATGTTAGTTCCTCAATCGGTGCCGGTTACTTCAGGATATTCAGACATCTATGTTCCTTATATCAATGCAGGGAAAATCCAAAATAAAGGAATTGAGTTAGTAATCAATACTAAAAATATCAAGAAAGATAAATTCTCATGGACATCTGATTTTGTTTTTTCAATGAATAGAAATAAAGTAATTGATTTAAATGGAGATGCACCATTGATTACTGGTGGATTGGGATTAAATCTTAATGCTGCAAGAATTCAAGAAGGCTACCCAATAAATGTTTTTTATGGTTATGTTCAAGACGGGATTTTTCAAACACAAACAGAAATTGATAATCACGCTGTTCAAGTGCAGGGCACTTCATCCAGCAACAGCACTTCTCCCGGGGATATTAGATTTAAAGATTTGAATAATGATGGATTAATTACAGATGCCGACAGAACTTTTATAGGGAATCCGAACCCGAATTTTTCAGCTTCTTTAAACAATACCATAAGCTATGGCAATCTTAGTTTAAATATTTACTTACAAGGAGTTAACGGTAATGATATTTTTAATTTCGTTAAACTTCAGGGGGAATCAATGTCTATCACGACAAATCAATCCGCTACTGTTTTAAACAGATGGACTGCCCCGGGAACTAGCAACACAATTCCCAGAGCTGTATACGGAGATCCAAATAACAATAACAGAGGCTCTTCCCGATACATAGAAGACGGTTCTTATATGAGAGTTAAAAATGTGACATTATCTTACAATATTCCGGTTAATCTTTTAAGAAAAAAGATTTTCGACTACGCTAAAATTTATATGTCAGGACAAAACTTATTCACATTTACAAAATATACTGGTTTTGATCCAGAGGTCCCAACAAATGGGATAGATAACAATATATATCCATTAACGAGAACACTTTCTCTTGGTTTAAATGTTGGATTTTAAAAAATAAAAAAAATGAAATTTATAAAGAAAATAGTTTTTGTAACAGCAATTATTGCTTGTACACAATGTTCGAATGATTTTTTGGATAAAGCACCATTGGATACCATAAATACCTCCAATTATCCTGCAAATGCTGCCGAATTAATCACAATAGTAAATGGAGCCTATCAACCTTTGCAATGGCCAAAGTTATATAATCTGAGAATGTGGACTACTGATATTATGGCAGGGAATAGTATTGTAGGAGCTGGTGGTGGCTCAGACGGTATAGAAACTCAAGATATGTCAAATTTCACAACTACTACTGATAATCAAGGTGTTTTAGACATATGGAGAGGGCCTTGGCCAGGAATATTAATGGCAAATACTGTTTTGAAAGTAGCACCCAATTTAGCCATTGATGAAAACATTAAAGACCGTTCTATGGGCGAGGCCTATTTCTTGAGAGCACATTATTATTTCATCCTGGTGCGTTTCTTTGGAGATGTACCTTTAATTACAGAACCTGGAAGTTCTGATACCGATTTATATCCTGCCCGAGTTTCTAAAGATTTAATTTATCAGCAAATTATTTCCGATTTAGAAAATGCTGCCGAATTGTTACCAAACAAAAGTGATTATTCAGGAAGTGATATTGGTAGAGCCAACAAAGGAGCTGCTTTGGGAGAATTGGCAGAAGTTTATCTTACTCTTGGAAATAATTGGCAAAAAGTAGTTGATTTGACCACTCAGGTAGAAGGTCTTGGTTTTGCATTGAATACCAATTATGGTGATAATTTCAATCCTAATGCAGAAAATTCTGTAGAGTCTCTTTTTGAAGTACAATATGCAAGTGATGGCGGTTATAGTTTTTGGAACAACGAAAACCAGGCTTCATGGGCTAGTCCTTTTATGGGACCAAGAGGGGCAAATTTTGTTGGAGGAGGATTTGGCTGGAACCAACCAACACAAGAATTTGTTGATGATTATGAAGCCAATGATAAAAGAAAAAACGTAACTGTTTTGTATGAAGGAGCTCCTCAATTTGACGGAAAATCATACCAAGCTTCCTATTCAAGTACAGCTTATAATGTGAGAAAGTTTTTAGTACCATTGAGTATGTTTTCTTCTTATGATAACAGCCCAATGAATTTTCCTGTATTGCGTTTTTCCAGTATTCTTTTAATGAAAGCAGAAGCTCTGAATGAATTAGGACAAACATCACAAGCTGAAATCCCGTTAAATAAGGTTAGAAATCGAGCTGGACTTCCAAATATTGCGACCGGTTTGAGTAAAGATCAATTCAGGGAAAAAGTATTACATGAACGAAGAATAGAATTGGCTTTTGAAGGACAAAGATGGTTTGACCTGATACGCGTGAATAATGGCCAATATGCACTTGATTTTCTTCATTCAATTGGAAAAACGAATGCAACGCAAAAACATCTACTATTTCCAATTCCTCAAATAGAAAGAGATAGAAATTCAAAATTAACCCAGAATCCTGGTTATTAAATATTAGATATTATGAAAAAAAATATTTTTATAAAAGCAGTTTACTTTCTTCATGTCTTATTCATTGCAATACTGAATACTTCATGTGAAGAAACTTTAAAGGATTCAATTGTTGATTATAACAATGAATTAAAACTGACGGTTTCCAACCCGAATTTAGTGCTTCAAGAGTCAAAACAAAATGAGAATCTTACTTTCAATTGGACCACAGGAACGAATCAAGGAACAAGTGCTTCAATTAGCTATAAATTGCAAATAGATAAAGCGGATAATAATTTTGCCAATGCTCTTGAATATGATTTAGGTCCTAATAAGTTTTCTCAATCGTTAAGTGTTAAAAACTTGAATTTTATATTATTAAATACTTTTGGACTTAGCCCGGGAATAGCTCAAAATTTCGAAGCAAAAATTATTGCAACTGTTGCTGGTTTAGAAGATGAACCCCAAATATCAACTGTTCCTTTTACATTAACAGCTTTCAAGCCTGTTTCGACAACGCTATTTATAGTTGGAGACGCTACACCAACAGGCTGGAATATTACAAGTGCAGTAGAAATGACTCCTTCAACAACAATTCCAGGAACATTTGTTTATCAAGGATCATTAAAAGTTGGAGCTTTTAAATTGCCTGTAAGCAGAGATGGTTGCTGGTGCCAGGATTTTTACACTAAAGACGCAACAGATGCAACAAAAATAGTGTACAATCAAAACGGTAGTGGAGCTGATTTGCAATGGCAAATTACACAATCAGGACAGTATAAAGTAACCGTAGATTTATTGAATTTAACAATCGCTATTGAGCGCTTGACAGCTCCGCCATTTTCACAAATTTGGATTGTGGGAGATGCTTCTCCAAGTGGTTGGAATATCGATTCTCCGCAGGCATTTACACAAAGTACATCTAATCCATTTATATTCACTTATGAAGCAAATTTTACGGCTGGAAGTTTTAAAATTTTAGCTGGTTCTACCGGAAACTGGTGTGGAGAATGGTATCGTCCTTTAACAGATGGACAAGCTTTATCAGCTACTTCAGTTTCTCAAAGTTCAGGTTGCAGTCCTGATAATAAATGGACAATTTCATCTTCGGATGCAGGTAGGTATAAAATCACACTAAACACATCTAACAATACCATAAGTATTCAAAAGGTAAATTTATATATCATTGGTGACGGAGGACCTAATGGCTGGAATATAGCAAGCCCTTCTCCTATGACCTATTCCAATGGAGTTTATACATTTAGTGGTCAGTTGAATGTGGGAGAATTTAAAATTTCGAAATTCAAAGGAGATTGGTGTGATGGAGATTGGATAAATCCTGCTACGGCTAATCAATCTATTTCAAATGGCAGTTATATCATTACCCATGGCTGTGATGGACCGGACAATAAATGGAAAGTACAATCAGGAAATGCAGGAACACATACGATATCTATAAACTTAGATACTCATACCATGACAATCAATTAGACTGTATTTGGTTCAAGACTTTTAACAGTGTCATTAAAGTAATGGCACTGTTACTTTATAATTTAAAATTTTGTTTTATGAAACTAATAAAAATAAATAATTGCTTTTTAGTATTAATTGCTTTGCTTTTTTTACGCTGTACGAAACCTGAAGACACATTCAATTATACTCCTGAAGAAACTCAGCTGGTTACAGAATTGGTATTAAAAACCGATAAAACAAAGTATGTTCCCGGAGAAACTGTTACTTTTTCTTCAGACAAAATGTTATCCGGTTTTACTGTAAGATACAAACACTTAAACAACGTAATCAAGGAAGAACCAATGAGTGGTAAAACATGGACTTGGACAGCCCCGGCAACTGATTTTAAGGGTTACATGATTGAAATATACAAAGCCAACGATAATGTCGAAACTATTGCAGGAACAATAGCCGTTGACGTTTCTTCTGATTGGGCAAAATTTCCGAGATATGGTTTCCTGAGTGAATTTGGAAATGTTTCAGATGCACAAATTAATGCCAATTTGGATTTTTTGAAGGATTTCCACATCAATGCGATTCAATATTATGATTGGTTAAACAAGCATCATGCTCCATTGAAAATGAATGGAAATGTTCCAGCAACTTCATGGGTTGATATTGCCAACAGAAATATTTCTTTCAATACAGTTAAAACCTATATCGACAAAGGGCATAACAAAAATATTGCTTCTATGTTTTACAATCTTTTGTATGGTGCCTGGAATGATTATGCTACTGACGGGGTTTCTCCTGAATGGCTTATTTATAACAACAACAGTCATACTAATGTAAACAAGCATCCTTTACCAGGTTGGCTAAGTGATATCTATGTTACAAATCCGGGAAATACAAATTGGCAGAATTATATTTTTGATAAAACTACATTAGTTTATAACAACTTAAACTTTGATGGTTGGCATTTAGATCAATTAGGCGATAGAGGAACGGTGTATGATTATAATGGAAATACTGTTCCAATTAATCAAACCTTTACTCCATTTCTTAAAAATTTAAAAACCAAATTCCCTAGCAAGAAAATGGTTTTAAATGCGGTTAATCAATATGGTCAATCCAATATTTTAAGTGCTGGAGTTGATATAGCTTATACTGAAGTTTGGGACCCAAATAATACTTATAAGAGCCTGGCAGATATCATTAAAGATAATAACTCTCTTTCAAACAACCAGGTTAATACTGTATTAGCAGCTTATATGAATTATGATAAAGCGAATTCGGCAGGATTTTTTAATACTCCCGGAGTATTATTTACTGATGCGGTAATCTTTGCTTTTGGAGGTTCACATTTGGAATTAGGAGAGCACATGCTGGCTAAAGAATATTTCCCAAATAATAACTTGCAAATGAGTGGCGAATTAAAAAAACGTCTTCAAAAATATTACGATTTTATGGTAGCTTATGAAAATATTTTAAGAGAAGGTGGAACGTTCAATTCCCCGGTATTGAATTCGGGTGATGGACAACTCAATTTAAAAAATTGGCCTCCGGCAGCATCTACCGTTTCAGTAATTGGTAAATCTTTGGCAAACAAACAAATTCTCCATTTGATTAATTTTTCGAATACTTCAAATCTAAACTGGCGGGATACCAATGGGGAACAAACAGTACCAACCGTAAAAAAGAATTTTACTTTAAGTTTAGCTAATAGCAATACCGTATCTAAAGTATGGTATGCTTCTCCTGATTTAGATGGTGGTGCTTCAAAAGAACTTACTTTCTCTCAGGTAGGAAACAACCTTATTTTCAAGGTGCCTTTTATTCAATATTGGGGAATGATAGTAGTTGAATATTAATAATCCAAAACAAATAGTAGACTCCTTTATTATTCTAAATCAATCATTAATACAAAATGAAAAAGACTTTTTTTATCGCTTTAATAGCTGTGTCATTCTTTAACACAGCTATTGCACAAAAATTACAATCACCCAATAACAAACTGCAAATGGAGTTTTCTTTGCAAAGTGATGGGACACCAAGTTACAGTTTGAACTACAAAGACAAAGTAGTTATAAAACCAAGTAAGTTAGGTTTTTATCTTAAAGATGATGCAAAATCTTTACTTAATGACTTTACGGTTATTGACACTAAAACAACTATTTTTGACGAAACGTGGAAACCGGTATGGGGCGAAGTAGCCTCTATTCGTAATCACTATAATGAATTAGCAGTCACTTTAAATCAAAAAGGAACCGATAGACAAATGATAATTCGTTTCCGTTTGTTTGATGACGGTCTTGGATTTCGATATGAATTTCCTCAACAAAAAAACCTAGTCTATTTTACTATAAAAGAAGAGCGTACACAATTTGCAATGGCAGGAGATCATACTGCTTATTGGATTCCTGGAGATTATGACACTCAGGAATACAATTATACCACTTCAAAACTTTCCGAAATAAAAAGCTTAATGGAAAAAGCATACACAACAGGAAATGTTTCGCAAACTTCGTTCTCTCCAACCGGTGTGCAAACTTCTTTAATGATGAAAAGTGCCGATGGATTGTATATCAACCTGCATGAAGCAGCCTTAATCAATTATTCTTGTATGCACCTTAATTTGAATGACAAAAACTTTGTTTTTGAATCCTGGTTAACTCCTGATTCACATGGAGATAAAGGTAAAATGCAAGCGCCTTGTAATACGCCTTGGAGAACTATTATTGTAAGCGATGATGCACGTACTATTTTAGCATCAAAAATGACTTATAATCTGAACGAACCAAGTAAAATCAAAGAAACTTCATGGATTAAACCGACAAAATATGTGGGTGTTTGGTGGGAAATGATTTCAGGAAAAAGCAGCTGGTCTTACACTGATGAATTCCCTGCGGTACAATTAGGCGTTACTGATTTTGCAAAAGCGAAACCTAACGGGAAACATGGAGCCAATAATGCAAATGTTAAAAGATATATCGATTTTGCAGCAAAAAATGGATTTGATGCCGTATTGGTAGAAGGCTGGAATACTGGTTGGGAAGATTGGTTTGGTCATGCTAAAGATTATGTTTTTGATTTCGTTACACCATATCCTGATTTTGACTTAAAAGGATTGAATGAATATGCGCATTCTAAAGGAGTAAAACTCATTATGCACCACGAAACTTCGGGATCTATACGCAATTATGAACGCCACATGGATGATGCTTACAAGTTGATGAAACAATACGGCTATGATGCTGTAAAAAGCGGATATGTTGGCAGTATACTTCCAATTGGTGAAACGCATTACAGTCAATGGACGAATAATCATTATCAATATGCCATCGAAAAAGCAGCAGATTATCAAATTATGGTAAATGCACACGAAGCAGTGCGTCCAACAGGAATTGCACGTACTTATCCGAATCTTATCGGAAACGAAGCTGCTCGTGGAACTGAATACCAAGCTTTTGGAGGTGAGCGAAATCATCCAAATCACGTTACCATATTGCCTTTTACAAGATTAATTGGTGGCCCGATGGATTACACTCCGGGAATTTTTCAAATGGATGTTACAAATGGTTCGCATGTAAACGCTACCATTGCAAACCAGTTGGCACTTTATGTTACCATGTACAGTCCATTGCAGATGGCGGCAGATTTTCCTGAAAATTATGAACGTTTTGCAGATGCCTTCCAATTTATTAAGGATGTTGCCATAGATTGGGATGACAGCAAATATCTGGAAGCAGAACCGGGGCAATATATTACAGTAGCAAGAAAAGCCAAAGGAACTAATAATTGGTTTTTAGGAAATGTAAATGGAGAAACACCACGTACATCAAACATTGATTTCAGCTTCCTAGAAAAAGGTAAAAAATACACAGCTACTATTTATGCTGATGCCAAGGAGGCAGATTATAAAACGAACCCACAGGCCTATACCATTCGTACGATAGCTGTAAGCAATAAATCAAAATTATCACAACTTTCTGTGCCTGGCGGTGGTTATGCTATCAGTATTATTGAAATTAAAAAATAATTTTCATTTCAGCATTAAACAGAAGCAATACAATCACTTTGAATTATGAAAAAAACATCAATTTATATACTCCTGATAAACCTATTAATTCAGGTTAGTCTTAATGCACAAAATTCAGGAAAAGAAAGTCAAACTCTTGGCAATTGTTCCTCATACAAAACACAAAATAATCAGGTAATTTTTAATTGTGAAAACAAAGCGAAAGTACTTTTACAATTTTGCAGTGGTCAGGTGTTAAAAGTATGGATTTCTGGTGATGGGACTTTTAAACGTACTAATGAATCATTTGCTGTTATCAATGAGAATTTGGGGTGGTCAGGCAATGTAAATGTAAATGAAGAGACCTCAGCCTATGAGATTTTTACGGAACAATTGAGGATAAGAGTTAATAAAAGCCCCTTCAAATTGCAGGTATTTGATAAATATCAAAAATTACTATTTAATGATTACAATGAAAAAGGATACGTAAAAAACAACAACCGTATTGCGAGTTACAAAACACTAAGATCAGATGAGCAATTTTTTGGTCTAGGAGAAAAAGCCGGAACTCTTAATCGACGTGGAAAGAGTTATAAAATGTGGAATAGTGATCAGCCTTGCTATGGCGTAAACGAAGACCCTCTTTATAAAAGCATTCCTTTTTTTATGAGTACCAATCATTATGGGATTTTCTTTGATAACACCTATAAAACCGAGTTTAAATTTGGTAGTGAATCAAACGATTATTATTCTTTTGAAGCGGTTGCAGGAGAAATGATTTACTATTTTATGTATGGGAATGATTATAAACAAATCATTCAGAATTATATAGCACTTACCGGAAAACCCATTATGCCACCAAAATGGGCATTAGGTTTTTCGCAATGTCGAGGTAATTATACTGCTGAAAATCAAGCTAAAGATATTGCTGCTGAGTTTAGAAAAAGAAAAATCCCATGTGATATTATATATCAAGATATTGGTTGGGTTGAAGGACTTCAGGATTTTGAGTGGAAGAAAAACAACTATCAAAATCCAAAACAAATGCTAAAAGAATTGGGAGACCAAGGATTTAAAATGATTATTTCTCAAGATCCTGTTATTTCCCAAGCCAATAAAAAACAATGGTACGAAGCTGATTCTAAGGGGTATTTTGCCATTGATGCCCGTACAGCTAAGAGTTATGATATGCCATGGCCTTGGGGCGGGAATTGCGGGGTAGTTGATTTTACTAAGCCCGAAGTAGCTGACTGGTGGGGGAATTATCAGCAAAAACCATTAAATGATGGTGTACGCGGATTTTGGACTGATATGGGTGAACCAGCCTGGAGTAATGAAGATGCTACTGACCGACTTAATATGAAACATCATTTAGGGATGCATGATGAGATTCATAATGTTTATGGCTTTACATGGGATAAAGTTGTAACCGAACAATTTTACAAGCATAATCCTAATAAGCGAGTATTTCAAATGACAAGAGCTGCCTATGCCGGTTTACAACGATATACGTTTGGTTGGTCTGGTGACTCTGGTAATGGTAATAATGTACTTGAAGGATGGAATCAATTTGCTAATCAGATTCCTGTGGGACTTTCTGCCGGGATGGGTATCATTCCGTTTTGGACTTCTGATATATCAGGTTATTGTGGCGATATCAAAGATTATGATGCGATGTCAGAATTATATGTTCGCTGGATGCAATTTGGTATTTTTAATCCTCTGAGTCGTGCACATCATGAAGGCGGAAATGCTGTTGAACCTTGGGTTTTTGGCACTGAAGCTGAGAATATCACCCGAACAACTATTGAATTAAAGTATAAATTATTTCCCTACATCTATACTTATGCCCGGGAAGCACATGATACTGGTATGCCTTTAATGCGAGCTTTGTTTCTTGAATATCCTAATGATAGTGAAACGTTTGATTTGAATGGTCAGTTTTTATTTGGTCGTGAATTATTGGTCGCACCAGTAGTTGAAAAAGGAGCTGTCACCAAAAAACTCTATTTGCCAGAGGGAGAATGGATTAATTATAATGATGGTAAGAATGTCTATAAAGGGAAACAATGGATCACGGTAGAGGCTCCCTTAGATGCGATACCCTTGTTTGTGAAAAAAGGGGCTATCATACCTAGTATGCCAGTAATGCAATACATACATGAAAAACCTAATTATCCTGTTAGTTTTGATGTTTATCCTGATAAAACTGGGAAAGAATCTTCCTTTATTTTATATGAAGATGATGGAGAAAGCAGGGATTATGAAAAGGATGTTTTTTGTAAAACAAAAATTACTGCTATAGCCAATTCATCAGGCTATGCAATACATATAAATGCGAGAGAGGATAAAGGCTATAAGCCAGCAGCTTCCAGAAATTATATTGTAAAATTACACACCAATAGTAAACCTAAAAGCGTATTGGTAAATACTTCAAAAATTAAAAAAGAACAAACAGAAGTACTAAATGAAAATAGTCTTACGAATTATGAAAAACTATCCTATAGCTGGGATGAAAAACAAGGGGTAATTTATATAAAATTACCCGATACTGGTCTTGATTATCAGATAGAGATTAATTCCTCAAAATAAAGAAATTTTACTACACATTAAATTAAAGAAATAGATCCCTCATTAGGATAACTTCTTAATAACACTAAACAAACCACTGATTAAATAGATAATGACTTCAAAAAACACACAAACCCAATGGGGGCAATTTATACCTTTAGCAATTGTCTTCTTCTTTTGGGGATTTGTTGCAGCCAGCAACGACATTTTAATTCCTGTATTCAAAAAAGCTTTTGATTTAACCCAAGGTCAAAGTCAATTTGTATCGATTGCTTTTTATATTTCTTACACTGTGGGTTCTTTTCTCTATATGGGAGTTTCTTTATTATTAAAACAAGATTTAGTAAATAAAATCGGCTATAAAAACGGATTGGCCTTAGGACTGGTCATTTCTGCGCTAGGTACGTTGTTGTTTTATCCAGCTGCTAATACTGGATCTTATACGCTAATGTTGGCTGGTTTGTTTATCGTAGGCTTGGGTTTTTCATTACAACAAACCGTTGCGAATCCATTAGCTATTGCATTAGGGCCAATAAAAACAGGTTCACAGCGATTGACTCTTGCGGGGGGTATTAATAATTTCGGAACTACCATTGGCCCCCTAATAGTAAGTTTTGCTATTTTTGGATCTTCTGTGTCTGCGAATACTGAATTGAGTGTAGAAAGCGTTAAAAATCCCTATTTAATACTTGGATTGGCTTTTTTAGTTGTAGCATTATTATTGAAATTCTCTACGCTGCCAGAACATCCCGAAACTATCGAAGAAGCTGTTGATGATATTACTTCTTCTAAAAAATCAGCTTTAAATTACCCACAATTATTCTTAGGGATGCTTGCCATTTTTTTATATGTTGGGGTTGAGGTATCTACAGCCAGTAATTTACCATCTTATATGGAAAGTAAATTAGGCTTTGAAATAGGAGCCATCGCTCCTTATATTTCATTGTATTGGGCGAGTTTAATGATAGGCCGTTGGACTGGAGCTGTTGAAGCTTTTACTGATGATATTAGTATTCAAAAAATCCTGCGGTTTATTGCCCCTTATTTAGCGTTTGCTGTTTTCTTAGTTGTAAATGCTATTGCCAATCATGATTTAACTCCTTTCTACATTTATGGATTAATTATTCTCGTATTAATTGCAGCCGATATAGCCAGCAAAGGAAATCCTGCCCGAATGCTGTTTATTTTCTCTAGTTTAGGAATTGTCGCTCTACTAACTGGAATGGGAACCACCGGAATTGTAAGTGTATATGCTATTACCAGTGTTGGATTGTTTTGTAGTACCCTATGGCCTTGTATTTTTACTCTTGCTGTTAGCGGATTAGGAAAACATACCAGCCAAGGGAGTAGTTTTCTTATTATGATGATTTGTGGTGGCGGAATTATCAGTTGGCTACAAGGTTTTGTGTCTGATAGCATTGGTATTCAAGCTAGTTATATTGTTGGTGTTTTATGTTTTTCTTATTTGGTTTTTTATGCCTGGAAAGTAAGTGGGATTTTAAGACATCAAGGTATTAATTTTGACACCAAAATCAGTGGAGGGCATTAATAAATCTTCTTATTATACTAAAAAAAGCAGGCTGTAAAAAGCCTGTTTTTTTATGTAATTCCTTGTTATTTAAATAGAAACTCTACATTTCTTTTTTTTATATAGGTACTGGTTAAAAACGACTGTAGTTAGTAACGGATTACAAATCAGCTCCATCGGCTGGGCTCATAGTTTAAATTAACTGCGTTGAAAACGCTACGATTTGTTTTTAAAATTTATGTAGGCACTCGCTGTAAGCAAGCGCCAGATTGAAGGATAAACGAGGACGAGTGAGGGTTCACAAATAGATATTCAATGTGACGGAAGTAAAATAAATTTGGACAAAGCGATTTGCATGTTCTCTATTAATTTGATCCATAGTTTTATTTTTTAAGCCCTCCATTCAGCATATTGTCCTTCTGCTTGTTCCATAATTTCTTGTAGAATGTTATTCAATTCCAAAATACTCACTTTACCGCGCAGCTCTTTCTTAACAGCCAATCGGATTCCGGCTTTTGCATCTTCTTTATTCATCCAGTCCAGCTGCAGATTGTTTTTGACTGCATTGACAACACCGTGAACAATATCCTGAATTGGCCCAGCTTCTTGAATGATTTCCTTTTTGGATGCCAGAATATCATAGAATGCTAATTCTTCATCAGAAAGGCCTAGTTCTTTGTTACGGTGATCTTCTTCCTGTAATTGTTTGGCTCTTTCTACCAATTCGGCGATGGTGGTATAGGAGTCAATTGCATTTTTATGGTAGTTGTCGATTACTTTTTCCAGTTCTTCTTTGAGCGAAGTGTATTTTTTGATGTTCTTGTGCAAACGCAATTTTAGCTCGTCCATCAGAATATTTTTCAATAATTCAATCTTGATGTCTATACTGTCTTTTTCCTTTTTGGCTCCCAAAAGGAAATCTTCATTCAGGATAGAAATATCAGCTCGTTCTAATCCTGCCATAGCAAAAACATCCACAATATCATCCGACTCAATACTGCGACTAATTAGTTCCTTGATTTGATCTTTTTGATTGGTTCGAGTTCCTTTTACCGATTTGGCATTTCGAATTGCTTTTGACAAATGCTGTATAAACAAAACATCAACGGAGTATTCCTGAATTTCCGGCTGTGATTTTACAATGGACAATAAACCTGTCAATTTCTTTTCTTCAAGCATAAACATATTAGCAGGTTCATCGTATTTGATGATGCTGTTCAATGCTTTTTTTATTAAAAGGATTTTATCACTTTCACGCAATCCTTTCCAATCTGAATAATCAATATTATCAGATATTAGTCCTTTGCAAATTTCTATTTGGTTATAGAACATTTCCAATGCTTGGTGCATGTCGATTGTAGGCTTTCCATGACCTCCACCGCCTGTGTATTTTGAAGTGGCTGTTTTCAGTTGGTCACCAATTCCAATATAATCCACAATAACGCCTGAAGGTTTGTCTTTGAAAACGCGATTGGTTCTCGTAATGGCCTGCATTAACGTATGTCCGCGCATAATCTTGTCCACATACATGGTATGTACACAAGGTGCATCAAAACCAGTAAGCCACATATCGCGAACAATTACTATCTGTAAGGGGCGTTGGGCTTACGGAACCGTTTCTTTAAAGCTTCGGTGGCATCTTGTGTTCTGATATGATCGTTCCAAGCAATAGGATCTTTGGAAATATTTCCAGTCATTACTACTGCAATTTCAGGGCATCCATCAATAGCTTTTAGTGCATCATACATTTTTACACTATTGCGACGGCTCATACAAACCACCATTGCTTTTCCGGGCAGTGTTTCAGTACGATTTTTATAATGTTTCATTATGTCTTTGGCAATTTTTTGAACCCGTTCTTCTGAACCTGCTGCATCTTCGATTGCTGCCCATTTTAAACTGCCGTCGTCTTCTAAATCTTCGGTGATGGCATCCACTTCGGCATCTATGTTTTCGTTTCCTAAATGGAGTTTTGCCAAACGGGGTTCGTAGAATATAGGAACGGTCGCTTTGTCATTGACCGCCTGTTTGATATCGTATATGTGTATCGTTTCCCCAAAAACTTCTTGGGTGTCTGCATCTTTACTGTCTATGGGAGTTCCCGTGAATCCAATAAACGAAGCATTGGGAAGTGCTTTACGCAAATTAGAAGCAAAACCGTCCAGCAAGCCATATTGTGTCCTATGGGCTTCGTCTGCCATCACGATAATGTTTTCTCTTTCTGAAAGTATTGGATGTGCAGTTTCTCCCAGTTCATTGTCATTGCCTTGTTTTAATCTGAATTTTTCGATGGTTGTAAAGATCACACCACCGCTGCCGGTGGATAATAATTGACGTAGTTCATCAGTAGAACAGGCATGCTGTACATCGCCAACCAAATCCTTGGCCAAGACAAAGTTTTCATACAATTGAAAATCCAAATCACTTCTATCAACCTGCACTACAATCGTTGGGTTTTTAAGCTCGGGTAAGCTTCGTAATATACCGGCGTAAATAGCCATCGAAATGCTTTTTCCACTGCCTTGCGTATGCCAAATCACGCCAATGCGTCCATCTCCATAAGGTTTAATAGCTTTTTTGGCCGCATCTACGGCAAAGTTTACCCCGAAAAATTGATGGTATTTGGCTCCTTTTTTTATCAAGGTTCCGTTGTGGTCTTCAAAAAAGACAAAGTTTTTGATATAGGACAGTAAACGGTCTTTAGGGAATAATCCTAAAAGTAAGGTGTGCATCTGAAAATCATCTTCAATTGTTTCAACTCCATCAATGCTTTTCCATGAAGCATACCATTCGGAAGTGCTGTTAAACATGCCGTGTTGGGCTTCGTTGCCATCACTCACAATTGTCAAAGCATTGTACTCAAACAAAAGGGGGATATCCTTGCGATAATGCTGTATTTGGTTGAAAGCTTCGTCTATCGTGGTGTTTTCGTCGAACCAGTTTTTGAGTTCGAACAATACTAACGGAATCCCATTAATGTAAATAATAATATCGGGACGGCGTTTGTTTTTGCCTACAATACTGAATTGATTGACACACCAAAAGGTATTGTTCTTTTCGTAACCCACTCTAAAATCAATAGGATAGATATGTACTGCTTTTTCATTATCTTCTTCATCTTTGTATTCGTAGCTGATGCCTTTGGTTAGTTTGAGATGAAAGTCACGGTTGCGGTAGTCGATATCGGCACCACCATTGTTGCAAAAATCGGCTACGGCAAGATCTTGTATTTCAGCAGGGATTTGTGGATATTGATTCACAATAAATTCCCGTAATTGGTCTTTTAAAATAACTGCATTCGCATTTTGTGGCAACTCATTTCCTTTTACGTGTATATAGCCTAAATCAGTAAGCCATTCTATGGTTGCCTGCTCTATTACTGCTTCTGTAGTCATGTGGTTTTTATTAAATGCCACTAAAATACATTGTTTTAAAGAAATACTACTATATTTACTACACATTTATAATAAATTGTATGGTTGACATTCCTAAGGTTAAAACAGAATTTTTATTAGAAGAAACAAAAACAAGCGGTCACGCCCCTTTGAAGTTTATTTGCAATGATAACAGTCTGTATTACTGCAAATATTTAATCGATTTTGATCCGAATGAAATTAACTGTCTTGCTTATGAAATAGTTTCCCATTATTTATTGAAAGCTTTGAATATCCCAACACCGGATATTGCTTTGGTTCAAATTTCTGAAGGAACTTTGGATAAAAGTAAAATCATAAAAAACAGACGGCTTCGAGTAAACCATACTTGCTTTGGTTCTAAAGGAATAGATCCATCAGAAGAAATTACTGAATTCGAAATCTGTACCAGCAAAAGAGATTACAATCGAATTCAAAATCCTCAGGATGTAGTTAAAATTGCCCTTTTTGATTTATGGATTAATAATGCTGACAGAGGACGATTTATCGATCCGGGATTTAATTACAATCTTTTGGCTGTTAGATTTGGCAACCAGCGTAAAATAATGGCATTTGATCACGCTTTTGTTTTTGGCGGAGTGCAACAAATAGGAGTTTTTAATTCAAAAATGCCTTTTGAAAATCAGGGAAAATTCCATCAATCTGATTTTTATAAGAGCTTCATCGGCTATATGGATGAACAAGAAGTTATTAACATTGTTGATAATTTCATACCTTTGCTGAAGATTTCACATAAAGAGGTTATTGATTCTATAATATTTCAATTGACTGATATATGGAAATTAACGCCTAATTTAGCGGACCGAATTCATGACTATCTCTTTTGTGAAGAGAGAATAGAAAAGGTAAAATCGGTTATATTAAACAGTAAATCCATTTTTTGAAATGAAAACATTTTTTAGCATCGTCAGTATTCAAACCAACCCTATTTCTACGGAAAAAGTGGTTATGGGGGTATTGGCTATTACCAAAAATGAGATTTATTTTGATTATTCTAAAAGCAAATTGGGATTATTGGATAAATTGGCTCCTACCAAAGTTGGTATTGGAGTCATGGCTAAAAATACTTTACAGCAAATCAAGCAAAAGGTTGCTGAGGAGAATAAAGCACTTATCAAAGGCCAGACGAAACTCCAATTTGAAAAATCAATTTTTTCCAAAGATTATATTTCCTATTTGAATAAATACAATAATGGCATTTTGCATTTTTCGGAACCTGCTACTTTGCCTTTTGATTTTACTTCCGAAAAATTCGCGCAGTATTATTACAATTTTGTAGGTGAGATTGCAACTGTAGAAGCCAAAAAAGAAATCGTGACTTTTGCCAAAAAGATAAAACCTGCTTTTGAGAAGGAGGGTCTTGATGAAAAAGCAGATTTAAAATTTACTTTTGAGCCTTTTACTTTCAATGGTATTCTTAAAGAAACACACATCCCATTGATTACTAAAAATGGCGCCATTAGTGCCATACAAACTGTTGATTTTAGTTTGGGAGAACAAACCGTGGTGCACCATTTGTACGAAACGTTAATCATACAAAAGGCTTTGAATGTCTTTGCCGAAAAAGCCAATACCACAGTCAAAAAAATTAAAATTGCTTTTGAAGAACCGAGCCTGGGGACATTACAACATGATTTGTTTGATTTGAGTATTCAAAACTATAAAGACGATTTTGATTTTATTACCCCCGATATATTAGAAAAAGAAACAGAAATGATTAGTAACAGTAACAATATCAAGTTTTCGGATTTTCTTTTGACTTTAGAATCTTAAGAAAGGGCTTTTCAGCCCTTTCTTTTTACAATATATTTTCTACTTGTTCCTGAAATTCTTTGAGTCTTATTTCTCCACTTATTAATTTAGGGAGTAAGGTGTCGCGAAGTTGAGTTAGCATTTGGTTTTCAGCAATCAGTGAATTTTGTTGTGAGATATAGGTGTCTATCTGCATTGAGAAATCTTCTATTTTTATATTATTTCCAAGTGGAATTGGGTAATTAAAAATGTCTGTTAGTTTGATACTTGCTTGATTTGCACTTCCTTGAGCACAGTTTACTATATATTTTAAAAACCTTTCATTTTTTAAAATACAATACAATAGACCTTGTTGAACTTTATCATCGATAGACATAGTCAGTATTACTGCATTTTGATTTAATAAAGCCCCATCTGCTATAACAGGGACTCTAATAACTTTTCCAACAACAGATGAATAATTTGGAGGCCAAGAGCCTACTGTTGCTATTACAACATCGTTGGTTTTTAATGAATAGTCCTTGTAATTTGAAGCTAATACGGATGAAATTCTCTCGCAAGATTTAATATCAATTGAATTATTGGTAGTGTCACTAACTCTCACCACAATTTCACCTTTTTGTTGATACCAATTTGATTTAAAAGCAAAACCTTTTTTATGTTTTATAAAATCACCAATTTTCTTCAATTCCCAACCTTTAGGAATCATTCCCAATTCACTTTCTACAAATTTGCCATCTTGAAACGGACCAAAATCGACAAACCAGTGTTTATAAAGTACCATTGCCATTTCCTCAAGAGTTTTGTTGATGGCGAGGTTGTTTTCTATTTTGTCGTCTATGGCAGAAAGGATGGAGGCTATGGATTGTTGTTCTTGGAGGGGGGGGAGTTTTATTTCTAAATTACCAATTTGACCTAAGCTAATGTGAGGTATAGTTGTGCCAGTTTTTATATTATCGATGTAATTTTCAAAATAATCATTATTAATTAATTGCCATATATACTTTTGACAAGTGATATTTGGAATTGCCTGTATTCTAGCAACTCGTTGTGCTAAAATTGATGGTAAATCATTTTCTCTGATTATTGCACGATTTTTGCCTATTTTAGAACCGTCCATTCCAATAACTATGTCATCTAATTCTATTAGATATTTTTTAAGGTCTTTTATTGAATGATTCCAAAACCTTGAATCATCTCCCCAACGAAGTATACCTTCGGTAATATTCATTCCTCTAACTACTTTTAAATCACCAATATTCTCATAGTCTTTACTTTTAAAAGCAAATCCAGTTGTTAGTCTTGTTACTTCGCTTAGTTTATATGTTTTCCAGTTGTTAGGCATTTATATGTTATTAAATGTAAATCGTTTTATGAATTGATAGTGTTCTCTTAATGTATTGACATCTTGATTTAAAAGATCAGTATAGTCATAAAGCAGATTATAAACTTCTTTTCTTCTATCATTAAGTAAATCCATATTCTTAGATTTTTCGTTAAGGTGTTCAGAATTTAAAAAGTGATCTAGATTTTCGTATCCAATTGTCATTCTTTCATCTAGAAAATACTCAAATGAAGGGACTAAATTTTTATAATTACCCATTGGTAATGCCAATAAAAACATAATAACAGCTAATTCAGCATTTCTAGCTTCTTCATTAGTAAATCCGAAATCTTCATGAGTTTTTACTATTCTGTATACATTTACAAAACGTTTTATAGCTCTTGGATTATTACCTATAATTTTAGACATGTTCTGCAGTAGTTCACACTCTTTTTCTGAAATATTTAAAGCTTCTATAGTTTCTTTAGATTCTAATTCTGTTTTCTTTTCTTTTTCTACAGAATTTATAAAAAGATTCGGGTCAATTTCAATTGTATTTTCTCCATTTTCTGCATATACGGAAAAATCATTAGCTAGTAAAGTTTCACCTTCAGTTTGTAATATAGGTTCTAATTTATTTAAATCAGGTTGAGCTTGTGCCAAAGTTTTAATCATGCCTTTTATGCTTTCATCTCCTGCATCTTTCAAATGAAATGGAACTTGGAAAATTTTTTCCAAGTAGTTAGAAGGCAATATAGCTTCTTTACTTTCATTCTCTTTTGCAAATTGATTTTCATATTTCTTTTTTAATGCCGTTTTGACCCACCGAGGATCAACGCCAACTACCACGACAAAAAGAGGAAACGCCATAAGTAAATTAACTGCTTCCAAAACTTCAACAACCCTGTCTTCTGGACAACGGTCTAAATCATCTATATAAAGAATGATTCGTTCAAGTGGTTTTTTATCACCAAATAATTCTTTAAATTCATGAGATTCTTTACTAGTTACTAATTCTGATTGATGACCAGTTAGCAAACCACTTAAGATTTGAAAATCTTTTCTTATCAATGATACAATTCCCAAATGTTTCTTATAATCTTCACTATTAGCTCTTTTTTCAATGAAAGAATATAATGCTTCTGTAGAAAGTGCATTTTTAAGTTTAAAGTCAAGGGTTGCTTTAATTTCTTTATTAAGTTTTATTTGACTATCGATTTGTATAATTTCCTGTTTAAAATTGTTTATTTCTAATCTTAATCCTTTTTCTTCTTGTTCAAATTCAAAAAGGGCATTGGCTTTAGAAGCTTCATAATCTTCTTTAATTTTCCAAAATGGAGCTATTTGTTTTTTTAATTTTACAAAAGTATCGACAGCTCTAACAAAACCTGAACCTATTAGTGAAATTGTAAACCATTGACCGTTTGTTAAGGTAAAATCCTGCCAACTGATTAAAAGATTTAATAAATATGTAATTACTGGTGTCAATATAAGAATTAGAATAATTATTACAATCCATAATATGTTTTTCCATATTTTATCTCTATGAAAAAAAGCTTTCAAAAAAGAATAACTACTCTTTAATTGATTATAAAATTCAGTTGGATTATCCCAATATTTTTCGGGCACAATCGTTTTAAACTTTTCTGTCGTTGATACAAATGTTGGATTATCTTTTAATGTTTCCTTAATTTGACTTCTTACCTTAAATTCTTCATCAACTTTATTGATAATGTCAGTTAATGTTTTTGTTTTAATGTTTTTAATTTTTCCCTCTAATTGGCTTTTGAGTTTGTCTTTTTTTGATTGTAATTTTTGAATATTATTGTCAATAGATTCTTTTTGTTTATTCAAATTATTTAACTGTTCTTTAGATACATTAAGTTTATTGAATAACTGATTTTCAACGTCTTTTATTTCTTTATCAGTATCAAAAGTATTTTTAATATAATCATCAAGAGCTTCAAAAATTCTTGTTACAATACTTGCCCAAAGATTGGCATCCATGTATGACCAAGCATTAAAATGTACATGCGCAATTCCTTCACAAAAAGCGTCTTGAGGATTATTTTGAGATAATTTTTGAATATTTTCTTTCAACTTATGCATAAAGAAACTTTTGCCGGAACCCCATTTTCCTAATAATGCAATAGCCAGTGGTGGAGTAAAACTTTTAGCTCCAATTACTCGGGCAAAAGCTTCAACATCTTTCTTAATGTCTAGTTGGTCTTCTCCAGTTTCTGAATCGCACAGCAATCCGGGTAGGGTAGTAATATTTGGTTTTGCGTCATTTGATTGCAATTCAGAATTTAAATCAGAAAGTGAATCATTCAATATTTTAACGTCTTTAGATTCAATTTTGGAAAATATTTTTTTTAAAACAGATTTACTTGGTTCAACAATTATAGACCTGTAATTTGATATTTCTGAAATTTTGATATCTATATTTTGATTCTTAATTATCCAAGCAACATCAAATTTATTACGACGATTTAAAGACTCAGTTACAATTCCAATTTCTTTTACCTTTAAATAAGCTTCATTATTTTTCGTTAAAATCGATTTACTAATTAAAATGTCACCAATATTAATTTTCTTAGTTATTGCAAAATATTCTTTATTGGTATTTACTATTTCCCAGAAACCCTCATTAAATTTCCTGTTGGATTCACTTATGTTTCCTGAATTGGAATCTACAAGGTAGAATTTAGCATTAGTTTTGTCGATGATATTGGAAACTAATTCGTGATGTTTCTTGTCCTTTATTTGATTATTTTCAAATTCTTTTTCTCTTGCTAAACGTAAAGCTTCTCTTTCTTTTCTTTTTTCTTCACCTACCTCTTTTGCTTCTATATTCCCCTTATCACTTGCAAACTGACTACATAAAATATTGTATACTTCTTCAGAAATTTTAGTATTTGGATTAGATTCAATGATGATCCCTTTATCTTTAAGGTAGTCTACAGCTCGTTCTAATGAAATATTTAATTCTCTTAAAACTTTATTTATTCTAATAACACGCACATTTTCGATCATAAAATGATTATGGAGCATCTTATGCTCTTTTTCAGAAATTTTAAAATTTGGATTTGACTCAATGATAATCCCTTTATCCTTAAAATATTTAACAGCGCTATCTAATGGAATATTTAATTCCCTTAGAACTTTGTTAATTCTTATATTTCTTTCTTCAGTCGTCAAATCCATTTGTTATTCTAAATTTTGTGAATATCGATTTAATAAAATTATGTGTGGTGAACTTATTTTTGATAATTCAACTTTTTTTACTCATGTTACATAAAAGAGTTTTTATTTTGAGCAAAAATTATAATTTATTAAAATTATTTAAAATCCTTTCTTGCAACTCATTTCCTTTCGCAAACTGCATCTGTAATTGAGTTTTTAAAGCTTCCATTTTATCTTCAAACAAAATACCATCGTCTTCCACTTCTTCTGTACCTACATAAATACCGGGTGTTAACTTATAGTCTTGTTTTTGTACTTCTTCTAATGTTGCATTATAACTATAGCCATCTGTATTTTCGTAAGTACCATCTATATTTCGCCAAGCATGGTAAGTTTCTGCCACTTTTTCAATGTCGGCATCCGTGAACACACGTAATTTACGGCTTTCCATAGTTCCCATTTTACTAGTATCTATAAAAAGAATTTCATTATTACGTTCTCTATGAACACCATCTTTACCATTACGATTTTTGCTCAATATGAAAATACAGGCAGGAATTCCTGTGGTCAAAAACAACTTATCAGGCAAACGTACGATACAGTCTATCATGTGGTTGTTTACCATAAATTCACGTACGTTTTTTTCGCCTTTGTTGTTAGAGGTCATGGCTCCGTTTGCCATTACGATTGAGGCTGTTCCTGTATCGCTGAGGTGACTCCAAAAGGTTTGCATCCACATGTAATTGGCACTACCATCGGTTGTGAATTCTTCTTTTGGTCCAAAAAGACGTGGATCATTTTCTGGTAAATCTTCGGGATGCCACTGACTAACGTTAAAGGGCGGGTTTACGATAATAAAATCGGCTTTCAGCTCTGGGAATTTATCGTTGAGCAAGGAATCGCCTAAACGCACATCAAAAGACAGATCGCGTAAGGCTAAATTCATTTTACACAAACGCAAGGTACCATCGTAACGTTCCTGTCCGTAGATAGAAATGTTCTTTTTATCCCCTCCGTGTGATTCCAAAAATTTTAAGGATTGTACAAACATTCCTCCGGAACCACAGGCTGCGTCAAATATTTTTCCTTGGTAGGGTTCGATCATTTCAACCATCAAACGCACGATGCTTCCCGGTGTAAAGAACTGTCCTGCACCAGAACCTTCGGCAATGGCGAACTTGCCAATGTAGTATTCATATACACGTCCTAAAATATCGCTTTCGGGATTTTCTTTTTGAGAGAGTTTTGGGTTTGATAAGAGATTTATTAATCCGCCCACCTGTCTTGGAGACAATTGGCTTTTTACAAAAAGGCGGGGTAATATCCCTTTTAAATCTGGTCTAAATCCGGCTAATACTGAATCTAAAATATCAAATGCATCATCGATAATTACTTTGATATTATCTTGTTCCGCATTATCTTTTAGAAATTGCCATGAGGCTTCTTTTGGAATAATATAAATATTTTTAGAAACATATTCATCAGCATCTTCCAATACGTAATTGATTTCGTCTTGGTTTTGGGTGTAATAACTAGAGGATTTGTCCTGAATTAAATGGAGTAATTCTTCTTTTCGAATCTCATATCGCTCCGACATGTGCTTGAGGAAAATCAAAGGTAAAATATAGTCTTTGTATTGATTTTCAGCTACTGCTCCGCGTAATTCGTTTGCTGCTTTCCAAAGTTCTTGTTCGAAGTTTATATCGGCCTTGATAGGTGTTTTAGGCATTTTTTTAAAGTGAAGAATTAACGAATGATAATCGGCTAAGATATTAAATTTAGATTTAGTTGTCAGCTTTTTTGTGCTGATTAAACTAGGCAGTTTGATGAAAATTTTATCAATTGTGGTTAGGGGTTAAGGTTTGTCTTCATCGCTTGTCTTTTGATTCACTATTAAAAGCAATTAGATTAAACATACTCATCATTCTCGAACAAAGCCTATTACCATAATGATTTTCAATTTTTGAAGCAGAAAGATTAGTTGTTATGTGGGTAACCGAATTGTTTTTTTGATAAACGGTTTATACTGTTGGATTAAAATTTAAGCTATAATATTACAATCAGTCCTGAAGACAAAAATGTTTTATAATAGGAAAAACTATATTTTAAAAGCTTTTTGCATTAGTTCCTGTTCGCTTCTGGAAATTCCAATTTTGTCTGCAATGGTTTTCCAATTGGTTGTAGCGTTAACTACTTCTTGTATAATCACTTCCATTTGCGTATTGTTCAATCTAAAATATTCGCCGACACTTTTAGCCAAATTGAAATCCAGAGCATTGTTGTCCATATCAATGTTTAGTGCTAAGCCATCTTTATCAATTGATGGGTTGAGGTCGTAAGCAGGAGATAAGATCCAACCGTCTTTGGTAAGTATGAATCCGTGATTACGAAGGTGGTCGTCGGTGTTGGAAATAGCAATATTGAAGACGATTCTGCGCCAGAGTTGGTGCAAATTGGCTTCTACATTTGCCCCGTAATTGCTAATGAACTCGGCTAAATCGAGATAGGATGCCGGGTTGTCGCGAATGGTATCTTCGTTGTTTGCTGTCATGGTCATGGCCGATGCAAAATGAATGCGTTCCCCATTTTCGCGGTCAAAGCGTTTGGTGAAAAAGGTGTTGTAATTGCCCATGATTTTTTGAATGCGGCTTTCGGCCATAGTTATACCGGCTTGAGTTGCCAATTGGTAAGCCAGAAATTCCCAAGCTGCTTTGTCGGTTGTATCGGTTTTGGAAGGGAATTTGGCAATCCAAAGACTTTTGTCAGTATCTAAGATATTTGCTTTGGGTCTGGCACCACCTAATGAAGACCCCGGAGCCATCAAGACCGTCAACCATTTTTTCACCTCATCATTATCATCGTCATTTTCAAAGCTGTTGGCTGCGTTTTGCAGTTCACGTACCGAAGACCAGGGTGGGGTAGGTGTGGTTTGGTTGTTGTCCAGAAAATCACCGTTGGGATCGGTTTTGAAACGTAAAGCTCCCATACGGCTTTCATCATAAACTCCTAAGAGATAATCGATATCATAAAGCGTTGGTGCTTTTTCCCCTTTTTCTTTGGCGATTTGTGCAGCTCTACGTTTCATCAGTGTACGTCCCCAGGTATCAGGCATGCTGTCTAAAAATATTCCGAAGTTTTCTTTTTGGTTGGGGTATTGAGGACCACTATACAGCTGGATATCGGGATCCAGAAGGAATTGATTTCCCGATTTAAGCCAATGTTTGTCGTATTCAAAGCTGAAGGCTTTTTTGCCTTTGGCCTGATGTGCTGAGAGTATGCCGATTATTTGGGGTTCGGGCATTCCCTGCCAGTGTGCGTAAACGTATATGTCGGTTTTGTTTTGTGACATGGTGTTAGTTATTTGTGTTGTCCTGTTTTAACTCGACTACTATTTATTGATGTTTCTTTTGGGTTTCAACTCCGCTACCAATGACGTTCTTAGTTAAATGTGAAATTATGGGTTACTAATTTTCTTTTTTGCTTGATCAAAAAAGAAACAAAAAAATCAAGTCTTACGCTTCCTCGTCGGTCAAATTAGTTTTCGAATACTAAAAGAAAATAACTCGCTACGCTCAAACAGATTTTCTTTTTACGTATTCTTCAAACATTTGACACTCGACTGCGGAAGCTAAGGACAATCTAAGCCTAAAAACAACCACAATTTAATTCTTAATTGACAAAACATAAACGTCATTTTATATTGCTTTTTGGTTTTCCAAATTAGTCCTCGACCTGACAAAAGAAAGATTTTTTGTTTATGAAATTTTTCTAAGCCTAACTAGGAATTGTTATTTTAAAAGTTCCAAATCCTGGAGTTTTCTACCCAGTTCGTCATCGGCGGCGAGTTTAAGGAAATCGTCTTGTAGCCCTAAAACACGGAGTACGTTGAAATAAGCTCCCATTGCAACACTGGGATTTCCTGTTTCAATTAAGTATAGGGTAGAGCGAGCTATATCGGCACGTTCGGAAACTTGTACCGCTGTGAGCTTTCTTCTTTTGCGGGCTAATTTGATATTTTCACCCATGTGTTCTAATATTTTATTATACTTGGGGAAAACGGTTTGTTTTTTGGTGGCCATGATAATAATGTTTGTTATTTTACACAAAAATACGTTATTTGTTTGAAATAACAAACGTTTTGTGTGGTAGTACACATTTTATTTCTTTTAAGACTAGTCTTCCCAATGCTTTTGAAACGGCTTTTGCAGAACCAAAAGAAAGGAAATCCTCAGTAAAAAAAGCGAACCCCTCTTGGCTTTTTTTATTTTAAAAATTACTTTATGATCAACGCTTTTCATAGTTTTTGTGTTGGTAATTTGTCGCAAAAACAGTAAATATTTGCGACAAAATACCATGTTGTAGTATTGAATATGTTTAATGGCTTATCTTTTATCTTTTGCTTCTTTATCAAAAGCTATCAAATTAAACATCTGCCTTAGTCTGGAACGCACGCGGTTTCCATAAGCCTTTTCAATTTCGGAAGCAGAAAGGTTAGTTGTTATGTGGGTAATTGAGCCATTGGAGATAAATTCTTCGTAGCGTGTAATCAAAATTTCCGCCATGACATTACAGTCGTTCCCAAAATGTTTGATTTGTTGTTCGGTGCCTAAATCGTCGAAGCAATACCCCGTCAAACGGTTTTGATTGTTGGTTTTATGAGTGTATTGGGTTAAAACATCGTAACCGGATTTGGCAAACTCAAATGAAATATACCGCGTAGTGACAATTTTATAATCGTTTTTAGGATGGATAAATGGTTTTATCAAATGCATCAGCGAGGTTTTTCCACAGCCAATAGGTCCCGAAAGCATAATTCCTTTGTTTAGGTCGATTCCAAGCTGAAGCGCACTTTTATGGTCTTGTATTGCATAGATTAAGAGTTTGTAAATTATAGGAATGTCTTTAGGATCGATTTTAAAATTGGATTTGTAGCGTTTTTTGCCTTGCTGTTCGAGAAATTCAAAGCATTTTTTTGGGTCGTAGATTTTAGTATTATTTTTTATTTCAAATGTGTCCTGAAGTTTAAAGTGGTTCTGCATAGTCTTTGGAATTTGAAACGTTGAGGTTTTTAGGATTGAGATTGTTGGTTTCTTTTTTTGGATTGAATTTATCCAGGTTTAATATCCAGTTTCGGATGGCAGCCTGCCAATCTTTCATCGGGGTTTTGCCACCTACGAGCCAGCCATTGGAATTGTAATAGTTGAAAAACTTTTCAGCTTCCAGTTCACTGATATTTTTTTCGAGGAAATATGCTTTTACCAAATCCAGAGTGGGTGGAACATTTTTAATTAATGAACTGGTTTTATTATTTTCTTTTTTTTGGGTGGGTATCCCTATAGTTTTATTACTGTTTTTATTTGTTTTATTATTTATATATACCTGACTATCAACTTGACCATTTTTTAGTTTGGTTTGTTCAAAATTTGGTACGGTTGAGGTGTTTTTCATGTCATTTTTGGGGTTTGTCGGTTCATTTGTTAGTGTGCTGTTGTTATTATTTGAACAGGTATCACTTTTATTGAACTTCTTTGGTTCATTTTTTAAACTTGTATATTCCTGATTGAACTGGCTAGGTTCAAATTCTGGTTGGGTATTTTCTAAAATGGATAAATCAGGTAATATTACCTCGCTACCGGCATAAGGGTTGTATGAAGGTTTGTAAATGAGATAGTTTTTTTCATGTAATTCCCTCATACATTTATGATAGGTGGCTTTGGATTTTATTTTAGCAGTTAACATCATTTCTTCTCTTGAAATAATTATTGGATTTTTAAAACGGTTGAGGTTCCATCTTTGAAATAAAGCCAAATACAAACTGATATGTGTAGGAGTGATAGTTTGATCTTGATTGGATTTATTGAAAAAGCCTGTAAGGTGTTTGATATAGTTCATGTCTTTATTGAGTTATAAGTTGTGGGTTATGGGTTTAGCATTTTTTGGATTTCATCGTATTTGTAGTAAATAATACCGCCAATACGATTGTACTGCAGAGTGCCATTGATGCGAAGATTTTGTAAAGTGCCAGGAGATATTTTCAGCAGTTTTCGGACTTCGGAAGAGCGGAGCCATTCGGATGGTTTTTCATTAACAGACAGCAGTTCTTTTAGTTCTGCGAGTATAATGTTAGAGGCGTTTAAAAGATCTCTTTTGGTAACGACCTGGTGGTTTAATAATTCGAAATTTTCGACATCAGGGAACAGTTTTTTAGGATGTAAGTTCATTATGCTATTGTTTAAAGTTGTAAAAGACAAAACAATTACATTTAGATAAATTTAGTTCCATAGGTGTTCCTTAGTAGGGAACGATTTTTATTGAAATAATTATAAGATGTTGATTTTTAATACTGTTTGTTGATTATTCATTTGTAAACGGATTTTTCTGTTGACTGTAGAAAAAGCTGTATGCTCTATTTTATAAGTTTTCCTCATGTGGTTGACATGGGGGAATAAAAAATCCCTGCAGTGCAAGGATTAAAGTTCTTCATTAAAAATGCTAGTCCGCAAGCAGTCAGAAAGTTTGTCGAGAAATTTAGTGTGTCCAGACTTCCGTTTCTTGATATCTTGATAGGTGCCGTATAAATAGGGATTCAATTCCAAATTAAATAATTTTTCCATTCCGGATGCTATTTCTTTGATGTCAGTATTTCCATTATTAACAACTTTAAGATGATGAATAGCGTAAATTAGTTCGATAATTTCTATTTTGCTACCGGTCCATTTCAGATTGGAAATCGATTTTGAAAGTTTACATTGTTGTTCTATTTCATTTAATCTGGCTTCAAGATAGCGGACTATTTTTTCCCTGGCTATTAAAGTAGCTATGAATAAATCCATTTTGGTAGTGGTTCGTTCATCAGAAAAAATGAAATGATATTGATTATTTATATCGGAGACATTGTTCTTTCGTAAAAAATATTCTTGATCCCGGTGTGTCGATTCGTTTCCCATATAACGGAAAAATGATCTGAGTTTATTGGGGACTTGGTTGTTTTTGTCCAACAATTTGTCATAATATTTATATATCGCTTTTTGAGATTTAGGTAAGTTGAGGTAGATATCCTGTCGAATTTTATAATAGATAATTTTTGATGTTAGCTGAGGTTTGATGAATTTAAAAAACATGATTTCTTCTTCTTCAGATGGGAACTCATAATTTCGCAACCAATTATTAATTATCGTTTTGTGATCTTCTAAAAACTGAATCAGTTTTTTACAATTACCGCTGGTATCATTCTTCTTTATTTCTCTTAAGCCTAAATATATATGATCAAAGTAGGTTTTGTAGTCGGGTAGCATTTAATGATATTAGATTGGTTAGGGCTGCAATATTAGTCAATAAACCAATCTAAAACAATGTATTTTTCTTACTAAATAATTTTATTTTGTTGTAAATTGTTTGATTTTAAATTAAGTTTGGCTTTTAGAAATTGCATATCATCACTTATTTTTTTGTCTAAAATTTTAGCGTAATGCTGAGTAGTTTTTAGATTAGTATGACCAAGCATTTTGCTAACGGTTTCGATAGGAACACCGTTGGATAATGTTACTGTTGTGGCAAACGTATGGCGGGCAATATGAAATGTTAGATCCTTTTTAATGCCACATACATCAGCTATTTCTTTTAAATAAGAGTTCATTTTTTGATTGGATAAAATAGGGAGGAGTCGTTTTTCATTCTTACATATTGGATGATCTGCATATTTATCCAAAATAAGTTGTGCTGTTGGAAGAATTGGTATTCTGGAAGCCGTATCAGTTTTTTGTCGGTTTTTGAAAATCCATTTGTCACCATCTATTCCTAATGTAATATTGTCTAATGTTAATTGCTTCACATCGATATAGGCTAGTCCGGTAAAACAGCTGAAAATAAATATATCACGCACCAATTCCAGGCGTTCGGATACTAACTCCTTGCTCATTATGTCTGCAATTTCTTTCTCGGTTAGGAATTCCCGAATAACTTCTTTGACTTTGGCTTTGTAATTCGCAAAAGGATCTTTAGTAAGCCATCCGTTTGCTATACATTGGTTTACAATTTTATGGAAGTTTTTAATGTATTTTATAGCAGTGTTATTGGCACATTTTCTTTCGCTACGCAAATAGAATTCATATTCGGTGATAAAGGCATGATCTATTTTTTCAATGTTGATGTCGGAAATATTATATTTCCACTTTAAGAAATTTTGGGTATGCTTTAATGAGGTTTCGTATCGTTCTAAGGTGCCAGGGGCGTATTCCTGACCAATTAACTCTTTTATCTTTCTATTGTGTTCTTTAAATATCGGCATAAGTAGACGTTCCCGTTCCTTAATTCCTAAAAGTTTATTTTTGAATGCTTCTATTGTGACGCTTTGGGAATCTTTAAGCAATTCAAAGTGTATTTCATTTACTCGATTCATTGTGAAATCAAGTAATCTATTTATTGAACGAGCTTCTTCTGAATTTCCTTTCATTCTGCTGGTTTCTGATGACCATTTGGAAATATCAACAAATTTTTTGGTACTATATTCTAAGCGTTTGCCATCTATAGTGAGTCGGACATAAATGGGAGTTTGCCCTTTGCGATTGGCTTTTGTAGATTTTGCATAAAAATGCAATGTGATTTTTTCTTTCATGGCGGTAACCTTTAAGATAATAATTAATTTACCGTAAGGTTTGCCACAAAACAAGATGTTCAATTGATGTACTTTTTCATTAGTATAATGACCAAAATTTGATCATTAGAATTTAAAAAGACATTACTCAGATTAATCGAGACCCAAACTATTGATATGATTTTGGGTCTCGATTTTACATCTTATAATTTAAAAAAGTATGAATGATTTGAGATATTCTTAAAATAAAAAACCCCGAAAATCATAGGATTTCGAGGTTTTTGTTTGACTTTATAAGTCAGTTGGCGGAGAAAGAGGGATTTGTATTTCCTCTTTTAGTCTTTATTTTTAAAGGATTTTAGCTTTCTGAATTATTAGGGTCTCGATTTTGAACCTCGAAAAAATATACTTTTTGTAACAAATCTTACTATGTAAAAAAACAAATTTTAATTGAATATCGGGTTCAACAAATAGCAATGTTTTGAAATTATTAGTCTACAATTAATTGAAGAACTTGTTTTAAATCTAAACTGGTGTATTGGCAAAATTCAGATATAGATAGGAATTCGTTTTCTTGTTTATTAAAATCTTTTCTAATCTTTTGGAGTAACCTAATACTTTGGCGATAACTCTTTCCTGTAATACGTTGTATGTCCTTTGGGTAGATGCATAATCTTTTGGCTTCTGTTTTCATACTCTATCTATGGCTTTACTATAGCTTTAGTATACTATAAAGTTAATCGGTAACCTTTTAACAATGTTTAAATTTAGTAAAAAAAGCAGTAGCTTACTTTTCATAAAACAATCTATGGTATCTTTCTTCGAGTAGGGCGTTGTATTTTTCTTTGAAAGCATCAGATAGGAATGAATTATCGATCCACTGATGCGTGATAGGTTTGTTTTTTTGAAATCGTTTTGCAATTCCCTTTATCTGTTTTTCATTCAGTCCAAGATTGATACCCAGTTTTTTGAAATGTTCCCATTTTAGTTTTTTCTTTTTTCCTTCCAATGTTAATGCTAGTTCTTCGGTGTCGTCGGGGTTGACTATGGCTACGTTTAACAAATCGTATGCCGGGGCCAAAGTCCAAGTTTCAGCCAAATGGATCATGGAGAAATTTTTTAGGTGCATGTCATTGTTTCCGGTTAGGAAACTGAAAATAGCCAGTTCCAGAAAGTACACTTTGTCGAGTAAGGTGTTGTCTGAAAACTCGTCTAGGGCTTTGCCAATTTTTTCCATGGAACTTTTGTATTTGTCAAAAGCTTCTGTGATCTGGAACATGTCGAGCATGTGGATTTTTTCTCCTGTCTCTGTTCGGTCGATACGTTTGGTAATATAAGACAGTTCACCTGACTGCAATCTTATCAAACTGGATTGCACTGTATTGATACCAAAGGCTTCTGCGATACGCATCGTTAGATGCTCGTTTTCGGGCATTTCAGAAAAATGTTCGGATGGTGGTTTAAAAATATAGTTTCCTCCCAAAGCCCCGACCACCGTAAGGCGGCCTTTTGTTCCGTCCTGTATGGCATTGGTAATGATGGATAAAGACAGTTTGGGTTGTACTCCCGGCACGGCCACACTTCGCTCGACTACATTTTTAGCCAATTCTACCATTTGCTCTAGCGAATGTTCGAATACTGGAGGTTGCTTGGTACCGAAAAACGCTAAGCTGCACTGTTCATGAAAATCACCAACAATTGTTTCGTCTAATGGTTTGTAACAATATAAACATTTCTTAGGCATCTTCCTTAGGTATTGGTTGAACACTTACTGCACCGATGCAATTTTGACAACAAGCCAAAAGTAGCCCCATGCGATCGTTTGGGTTAATTTTCCAGTTTTTAGAAGCGATATCCAGTAACCAGCCTTCTGGGATTAAGCCTTCAAAAAAAGGAAACAATCGATTATCAGTGTATGTTTTTGAGTGTACTGGCATGGTCAAGCTGATACTTTCTTTAGGATGTTCTGCAATATAATTTTCATCGTATTGAAAATTGTATTCTCCGTCATCGGTTTCTATTAGTATTCCGGCCAGAAAGTCTTTATAGTATATGGCTGCTTTTCTCATACGTTCTCATTGTCATTTTTAGATAATTCCCTTGCATTTACAGGAGCCAACGTATGCCCAAACATTTTGAGTACTTGGTTTACCTTTTCGAGATTCAGGTTTTCTTTTCCCTGTTCTATTTTTCGAATGACGGTTAGTGCCACTCCGGCTCTTTCCGCAAAAACTTCTTGGGTAAGTTTTACTTCGTTTCTTTTCTCTTTTACAAAATCGGCTAATGTTTTCATATGCTGAATTTATTGAATTTTACAGGTCTACCATAATCACCATTTTAATGATTTAGAGCTTATTGTTGTGATCTTGTTATTATATGCTTTTGCAGCTATTTTAAGCAAATATAATAAATTATATGTAAAAGCATATAGTTGTAATGTAAAATGTATTTTTATGTGTAAAAGCATATAATCATTGTTTTGTCTTTATTTCCAATTATGAAGTGACATTTATGTGTATAAATGACATTTAGATCACTGTAAGACATTTGGAAAATGGTCTTGTCTTAAATTATTTATTTAAGTCTAATCTTTGTTTTGAAATCAATCCAGAAATGTTGCAACAGAAAGATGATTGAAAGAGTTTAAGTAAAAATTAATTTAAATTTTAGGAATTATGGCAAGGCAAAAAGGCATAATTAAATTAAAAGGTACTATCGGGGATATTACTTTTTATAAAACGCAGGACGGACATTTAGCGAGAGAAAAAGGCGGAATTGACGCTAACAGAATCGCAACTGATCCTGCGTTTCAAAGAACACGTGAAAACGGTTCTGAATTTGGAAGAGCTGGAAAGGCTGGTAAAATTTTAAGAACAGCTCTCAGGGTACTGCTTTTAAATTCTGCTGATAGTCGCATGGTGAGTCGTTTGACACAATCTATGGTTAAAGTGATTCAAGCGGATACAACTAGCGAACGTGGATTGAGAAACGTGATTGACGGAGAAGCGGAATTGTTAGCTGGATTCGAATTCAACATTCGAGGAAAACTGGGTAGCAGTTTGTTTGCACCCTTTACTGAAGGCATCAACAGGGTTAGTGGTGAAATATCGGTAGATATTCCATCTTTTATTCCGTTGAATATGATTGCTGCTCCAGGCGGAACAACACACTTTAAAATCATTTCAGCCGGGCTTGAAATTGATTTTGAAGCAGAAACTTTTGTAGAGCAACATACAGAAACAGCAATATTGGCTTGGGATGCTACACCTACCGCTGTGATTAGTCATGTGAATACGGTTACTGCTAACAGTACTAAACCTCTGTTTTTGGCTTTAGGTCTTGAGTTCTACCAAGAGGTAAATGGTAGTATGTATTCCTTGAAAAACGGTGCTTACAACCCATTAGCACTGATTCAGGTAAGCGGATTGTAAGATGGTACTGGCATTGCACAGAACGTATTTTCCCGAAGGAACACAAGGAATATTAGAATGGAACGGCACCGTAGTTTGTTATACCATCGAATTGCCCTGGTTGGGAAACCAAAGGCGAATTTCTTGTGTCCCCGAAGGGGAATATGTGTTACAGAAGCGATTTAGCCCAAAATTTCAATGGCACTTGCATTTGAAAAATGTACCGGGCAGAGATTTGATTTTAATCCATCCCGCCAATGACGCCAAAAAAGAGCTTTTAGGTTGTATTGCTCCCGTAACAAAACACAGCGGAATAGGCAAAGGCAGTTTGTCCCGAAAAGCGTTTACAAAGTTGAAAACTATCGTTTATGCAGCTTTGCAACGCAACGAAGAAGTTAAAATAAATATTCAATCTAATACACCATAAATATGAATGTAATTGAAAGAATCAAAGCACCCACCCCAAAGTTTTTTAGGGTTTTGAGAAGTATTGGACTGACTTTGTTGGCCATCAGCGGCAGTGTGATTGCAGCTCCGGTGGTTTTGCCAGCTGTAGTTGTCAGCATAGCGGGTTATACGGCACTAGCAGGAGGCGTTATTTCGGCAATCAGTCAGATTACCGTAGATGATACTTCCCTTAGACAGTCTCAAGAGAGTAACGATTCAGGGCAGGACATCAAAGATGCCCTTGGACAAGATCAGGATAAGCTAAATTTACCGAGAGATGGAACCGAATAACAGCCTTCCGATTGGGACTGCTTCAGGAACGTTTTTGAGTATCATGCCCAATATTCTTTCTGAAGATATTGTAAAAACCATTATCTTAGCAGTCATAGGAGCTACCGTCAGTTTTATCGTTTCGCTCCTTTTAAAAAAGATTGTAAAATCTAAAAAATAGTTTCGGTTTTGATTGGTAACCTTTTCCGAAACAATGCAAAAGCCGCAACATCAGATTAGGCTTTTTTTGTTATTAATTTTCTTCAAATTGGTTTAAAGTAATTTCTTCCACTACAACATTTGCACAAGAACAGTATAGCCCATAGTATTTTGCAATATCAATGGCCTTATACCTACTGTCAAATACACCAAAGAAAACTCTTGATGCTTTACTTTTCCATATATCGGTTTGATATAAAATAAATAGTTTCATAGACATCCGTTTTTAAGTTTTTAAAATTATTTTCTACAATACCAGTTCAAAATAGCAGTACGCATTTCATTAATCAGAGCTATATTTTGCTGCAACTTATTCTCTTTTTGTTCCAGCAACCTCAACGCTTGGACTTGTTTAAGATGTTGTTCGTGCTTCTGAAGCAGTTGATTTACTTTTTTATTAAATCCGTTTTTGAAATCCTGAATCCGTAAAAATGGAATTACTGACCCAATTAGTGATGGATGCCAAAAATTGGCTTTCCACAAACTGTATGCTATCCAATACATATTTTCACAATCTTCATTAGTATCAAATATGATTACAAAACTGTTGGTAAATGGTTTTTTGGATGGCTTTCCGCTATTCATTCCTTTGTTGAGGATAAAGATTCGATTGTCATTATAGACAGTACCTTTTTGGTAGGTTTTAATGATAAAGTTTGACATGGCTCAGTAGGATTAAAAAATCAACAATATTTATCGAAAAGAAAAAAGAGAAAAAAAGAAAGCCGTTATCACAGCAGGAATGACGAACGAAAATGGAGGGAGGTACGACCGACTGGAAGTGAGGAATGGATGCTAAACTTGCTGTCTTTTTTTCTTTTTCTTTTCGATAAATGCAGTTACGTTCCTGTGACCATTTGTAGCAGGAACGCGATACTGAAATCGGCAATCAAACACCCCCAAGCACCGCAGGGAGCAAAAAAAGTGGTGCCCCTTTTTCGGGGCAAGGAACTTTTTTTTGCGGACGAGGAGCGCCGTGGCGGTGTTGCGGCAATCGAACAGCCACGCTAGACCGGGAACGGAATGGACCCGCCGCGGCGGGGAAATGGAGAGAAGGGCTAGCAGCGTGTAACGGCGGGCTAACAATAAGCTCACCGCCTTTTGGCGGTTACCTTGATTTAGGGCAAAGCACCCCAATGGAGTTAATATGTTGCCGGCTCTCGACTTCGCTCGAGCTGACACAACAATGATATTTCTAATTCGAAACGTCTTTCAAACACCCCCAAGCACCGCAAGGAGCAAAAAAAGTGGCGCCCCTTTTTCGGGGCAAGGAACTTTTTTTTGCGGATGAGGAGCGCCGTGGCGGTGTTGCGGCAATCGAGCAGCCACGCTAGACCGGGAACGGAATGGAGCGGTAGCGTAATGGAGAGAAGGAATAGCAGCGTGTAACGGCGGGCTAACTATAAGGTCTCCGCCTTTTGGCGGTTACCTTGATTTAGGGCATAGCGCCCCAATGGGGTTAATGTGTTGCAGGCTCTCGACTACGCGCGAGCTGACAAAGAGTGGTCATATTATCCAAAATGGGGCGCGAGCCAAGCCCGATGGCTGAGCGAAAGAGCAACCGCCCAATAAACAAGGGGCGGCAGACGCAAATACTGCCGGAATGAAGTGAAGCTCCCTATCCCCTTCGACAGGCTCAGGGTGACAAAATGTGTAACGATATAATTTGGTTCTTGTAGAACGTAGAGGGAAGGGAAGCGAAACGAAATGAGGGGGTATTGTGGATGCAACAGCCCCGACGAACGCAGGAAGAGCGCGTGTGAAGATGAGGGGGAGGAAGCAAAAATAAAGGCGGCTTATCTTCAAGCTGCCTTTATGGTTGCTGACGACCGTACTGTGGAATGGAGGGAGGTACGACCGACTGGAACAGCCGAACGGAACAAAGCGAACGACCGGAGAGAGACCGATTGATTGCCTCTAATTCTGAAACTAGGGTATTAATTTCCAAGACTTAATTTCTTTAAATGAACCAACGAGTGGTTTTTAAAAACAAGTTATACTCAATTTAGTAAAATGATTACAAAATAATAAAACTTACTAAGCTTACAAAACTCTTTTTTCTATACAATGTATTTGCTATAAAAAATGAATAAAGTCAATAAAATCAATTCTTTTAGATGTAAATTAAATTTCAAAAGCATCTGTTTTTTCTATACGATTTTTTTGAACAATATTCTCTGTTATTTATTTATCCATTTTTGTATTGGTAGTACTCGATAATAATTTTTATTAGGTTATATCTGGCTAGTTAACGGAAATGACAAAATAATAACATTTATTGATGTTTAAATATTTTTCGAATAATCCCTTTGAAAATATTAATAATCCAATTACGTATTCTTTAATCTCTCACAGCATTATAATAAGAAAAATGATGTAGACAGAATAAAGTATGGTCATTTTATATTCTCAAAAATTGAATTTTAAGTAAAAAAATTTTGATTGTTTAATATATCGATTTCGTAAAAAACTAAAAATTATTAATTAACCCAAAAACCAAAACTATGTTAAAAATGAAAAAATTTACAAAGCCAATTATCACTGTGCTAAAAAAAGTGAGGACATCTAAATTTATTTGTATAACAGGTCTCTATAGTCACGACCCAAAATTATTAAATTTATGAAACTACAACTAACACATTATTACAAAAATAATAAGCGCAATAGAGCCCATAAAAAGAAGGGCTTTTGTTCTGATCCAATATTATATTTTGTGCTTTTTTTACTTATAGCTTTTAACGTTGTATCTACGACAGCGGTTGCCCAGACAAATCCTCCAAATCCATTTAAAGCACCATTGTACTGGTCGCCTTACGAGTACTGTTTTACCAAAAATGGTTCTATTCCCGAAGATGTCTGGTCCCAGAATATCGATTGGGTCGAAGCAAATTTAAAGCCTTATGGCTATAATATGGTCTGTATCGATGGATGGGGTGACATTAAGGCAAACATAACCTATGATGAAAATGGATACCTGACCTCTCACTCCTATGAATGGACACATGATTTTGCCTGGTGGTCTGCCAATTTACAATCACGTGGGATGACACTTGGAATGTATCAAAATCCGCTGTGGGTAAGCAAAGATGCAGCAAATGCCGGTGCATTAATCAAAGGAACCACTATCCCTTTGTCGAATATTATTGATGTTTCAGAAAATACTGAGTGGTTTACCTGGGTTCAGGTTAACAATGATGGCGCAGAAGAGTATGTGAAAGGTTATGTGCAGCATTTTGCGGATATGGGGATTAAATATTTAAGGGTCGATTTCCTGTCTTGGTTTGAATCAGGTTATGATCGTGGCATGGAAAAGAAGGGTAGAGTTGGCCCTGCCAGACCTAAAGCGGATTATGATAAAGCTTTACGCTGGATGAGGGAGGCCTGCGATGCCAACGGAATGTTGCTGAGCCTTGTGATGCCTAATCTTAATAATGAAGCCGAATTAGAACAGAAGTACGGTCACATGATCCGAATTAATGACGATTGTGGTCATGGCGGATGGGAAAGATTCAATGACTTTGGCGGAGGTGTAAGACGGAATGAATGGTCACAATGGGGCAGTACGATGGACGGTTTGGCGTATTGGTCCTATATTGCAGGCAGTAATAAAATCACCTTAGACGGGGACTTTATCAGGCTGAATACTTTTGCTAATGATGAAGAAAAAAAGACTGCCATATCAGCTAACTTACTGGCTGGAGGACCTGTAACACCAGCCGATCAATACAACACTATCGGGACAAATTTATGGTTATATCAAAACACTGAGATGCTGGCTCTCAACCAGGATAAATTTGTTGGCAAACCAATAAGCAATGACCCCACCAATGTAAATAGTCAGGTTTGGAAAGGACAAATGTCTAATGGAGATTGGATTGTTGGATTGTTCAACCGAGAAAACACAGCACAGACGAGAAGTGTAAATTTCGCAACAGATCTTGGATTAACTGCCTCATCTGTTGCGAGAGACTTATGGGAACACACTGATCTTGGCACTATGACTTCTTACAGTGCCAGCATTCCGGCACATGGTTGTACAATTCTTCGTATTTCGCCATCAGCTTCAAACAAGGTTGCTTCACCAGTCCTTAGTCTTGCAGGAGGAACCTATACCTCAACACAGTCTGTTACACTTTCCACTACTACAGCAGGGGCTGTGATCAGGTATACAACCGATGGAAGTACCCCAAACAGCTCTTCCACAGTATATACAGGTTCTATAAGTGTTAGTGAATCAAAAACAATAAAAGCGTATGCTTCAAAATCAGGAATGACCGATTCGAATATATCTCAAGCCATCTACAGAATTAATCCTGCTCCTCCAAGCCCGTGGTTACACGGCGACATTGGAAGCGTAAATCCCGGAGGTACTGCGGGATACTCGGGCGGATCTTTTAACAATACGGGTGCAGGGGCAGACATTGATGGTACTGCAGATGCATTCCATTATATCTATCAGCCCGTATCAGGAGACGTTACCATTACTGCACGTGTGGAATCCTTGGACAATACTAATTCCTGGGCAAAAGCAGGTGTGATGATCCGGTCAACAACTGCTGCTGACGCTATCAATGCCATGACTGCTGTAACGCCAAAAAACGGAGCATTGTTCCAAACACGAACTACTAATGGTGATTCAACTTCCTCAACTACTGCTGCAAATGTTGCATCCCCTGTTTGGGTCAGACTTCAAAAAACTGGTAATACTATATCAAGTTCCAGATCAAAAGATGGCTTACTCTGGGAACAAATTGGTACGGCAGTCACCATAACGCTACCTTCTACTTTTTATGTCGGACTGGCAGTGACTTCCCACAACAATGGCACCTTGGCTACAGCCACATACAGTGATGTTTCAATTGACACAGGTGGTGCCGTAGCCAATCCTGTTTTTAGTCCAGGTAATGGCACTTATACCTCAGCGCAGTCAGTTACACTTTCCTCTGCTACAGAAGGGGCTGTTATACGGTATACAACTAATGGAAGTACTCCAACAAATATCTCACCAATTTATAGTGGCCCCATCAATGTGAGTACATCCTCTAGCATTAAGGCTTATGCATCAAAGCCAGGAATGGAGAATTCATGGGTTATGCCTGCTGACTATACTATAAATTTGCCGATTGTTGCTACACCAACATCTAGTCCGGCAACCTACACACCAACACAGTCAGTTACACTTTCCGCTGCTACAGAAGGAGCTGTTATCAGGTATACTACTGATGGAAGTACTCCAAACAGTTCTTCCACAGTTTATAACGGAGCCATCAACCTAAGTACTCCCACTACCATTAAGGCTTATGCATCAAAATCAGGAATGGAGAATTCAGCCATTGTATCTGCTCTTTACACTTTAAATCTGCCCATCGTTGCTGAACCGACTTTCAGTTCGGCAGGAGGAGCATATACCGCAGTACAGTCTGTTACGCTTTCCTCCACTACAGAAGGGGCCACTATCAGATATACTACTAACGGAAGTACTCCAAACAGTTCTTCCACGGTTTATTCAGGTCCAATTAATGTCTCTGAATCAAAGACAATAAAAACTTATGCGACGAAATCAGGGATGGCCGATTCGGGTATATCACAGGCCACCTACACTCTTAATCTTCCCCCTCCGGCACCCTGGCTGCACGGTGACATTGGAACCGTAAATCTTACAGGTACTGCCGTATACTCGAACGGATATTTTAACAATTCGGGGGCAGGTGCTGATATTCAAGGCACAGCAGATGCCTTCCATTATATTTATCAGCCCGTATCAGGAGATGTTACCATTACTGCACGTGTGGAATCCTTGACTACTTTGAAAAATCTTGATCCCTGGGCAAAAGCTGGTGTGATGATCCGCTCAACAACTGCTGCTGACGCTATCAATACCATGACTGCTGTAGTGCCAAGCTGCAAAGCAATATTCCAAGAAAGAACTGCCAATGGTGGTTCAACTTCCTCAACAGATGTTGATGAATGTTCTACTTGGGTTAGGCTTCAAAAGGTAGGTAATAGTATATCAAGTTTCAGATCGGCAAACGGTGTAACATGGACACAAATTGGCACAGCAGTCAGCCTAACGCTGCCTTCTACATTTTATGTTGGACTGGCAACAACTTCGCACGAGAATGATACTTTGGCTACAGCCAGATACAGTAATGTATCGGTTATTCGCACAGTGGATACTCCGACATTCAATCCCGCAGGAGGAACCTACACCTCAATACAGTCGGTTACACTTTCCTCTGCCACAGAAGGAGCCACTATCAGGTATACTACTGACGGGAGCACTCCAAACAGCACATCAACAGTTTATAGCGGAGCCATCGACCTAAGTGCCACCACTACGATCAAGGCCTATGCAACAAAATCAGGAATGACGGATTCAGCTGTTGCGACTGCCCTCTACACTATAAATCTGCCCATTGTTGCTGCACCGACTTTTAGTCCCGCAGGAGGAACCTACACCTCAGTACAGTCGGTTATACTTTCCTCTGCTACAGCAGGAGCCACTATCAGATATACTACTGACGGAAGTACTCCAAACAGTTCTTCCGCCGTTTATACAGATCCAATTAGTGTCACTGAATCAAAGACGATAAAGGCCTATGCGACAAAATACGGGATGGCCGATTCCAGTATATCGCAAGCTATCTATACCATCAATCTTCCTCCTCCGGCACCTTGGCTGCACGGTGACATTGGAACCGTAAATCCTGCAGGTACTGCCGTATATTCGAACGGATCTTTTAACAATACGGGCGCAGGTGCTGACATTGAAGGCACAGCAGATGCATTCCATTATATTTATCAGCCCGTATCAGGAGATGTCATAATTACTGCACGTGTTGAATCCTTGGATAATACCGATCCTTGGGCAAAAGCAGGTGTGATGATTAGGTCAACAACTGCTGCTAACGCTATCAATACAATGACAGCCGTAACGCCAAGCAGTGGAGCTAGCTTTCAAAAAAGAACTGCCAATGGTGGTTCAACTTCCTCAACTGTTGTTGCAGGTGTTGCATCCCCTGTTTGGGTTAGGCTTCAAAAGATAGGCGATAATATATCAAGTTTCAGATCGGCAGACGGTATAACCTGGACGCAAATTGGTACAGAAGCCACTATAACTTTGCCATCTACATTTTATGTAGGTCTGGCAATGACTTCTCACAGTAATGGTACTTTGGCTACAGCCACATACAGCAATGTTTCGGTTGTTGGTATAGTAGCTAGCCCGACTTTCAGTCCTGTAGCAGGAACCTATACCTCAATACAGTCAGTTACACTTTCTACAGTTACAGAAGGAGCGACTATCAGGTATACTACAGATGGGAGTACTCCAAACAGTTCTTCCACTGTTTATTCAGGTCCAATTAGTGTTGCTGAATCAAAGACAATAAAGACCTATGCAACAAAATCAGGAATGACGGATTCATCTGTTGCGACTGCCCTCTACACTATAAATCTGCCAATCGTTGCTGAACCAACTTTCAGTCCAGCAGGGGGAACCTACACCTCTGTTCAGTCTGTTACACTAAGCTCTGCTACAGCAGGAACGACTATCAGGTATACTACCGACGGAAGTACTCCAAACAGTTCTTCCACAGTTTATTCAGGTCCAATTAGTGTGACTGAATCAAAAACAATAAAAGCATATGCTACAAAATACGGGATGGCCGATTCGAGTGTATCACAGGCTACTTACACTCTTAATTTACCTCCTCCGTCGCCTTGGATACACGGTGATATTGGAATTGTAAACCCTACAGGTACTGCTGTATACTCAAACGGGAATTTTAACAATTCGGGCGCAGGTACTGATATTGAAGGCACAGCAGATTCATTCCATTATATTTATCAGCCCGTTTCTGGAGATGTTACAATTACCGCACGTGTGGAATCCTTGGACAATACTGATCCTTGGGCAAAAGCCGGTGTGATGATACGGTCAACAACAGCTGCGGATGCTATCAACACCATGACTACTGTAACGCCAAGCAATGGAGCAAGCTTCCAAAAAAGAACTGCCAATGGTGGTTCAACTTCCTCAACTGTTGTTGCAGGTGTTACTTCCCCTATTTGGGTCAAGCTTCAAAAGATAGGCGATGCTATATCGAGTTTCAGATCAGCTGACGGTGTTAGCTGGACACAAATTGGTGCAACAGCTTCCATAACGCTTCCTTCTACTTTTTATGTAGGACTAGCAACAACTTCTCATAGTAATGGTACTTTAGCAACAGCTACATACAGTAATGTTTCGGTTGTTGGAACAGTAACTACTCCAACATTCAGTCCCGCAGGAGGAACTTACACCTCTGTTCAGTCCGTTACACTTTCTTCTACTACAGAAGGAGCTACTATCAGATATACTACTGATGGGAGCAGCCCAAACAGTTCTTCAACTGTTTATTCAGATCCAATTAGTGTTACTGAATCAAAAACGATAAAAGCGTATGCAACAAAATCAGGCATGATTGATTCAAGTATATCACAGGCGAACTATACCCTTAATCTGCCTCCTCCGTCGCCTTGGTTGCACGGTGATATTGGAACCGTAAATCTTACAGGTACTGCCTTATACTCAAGTGGATCTTTCAGTAATACAGGTGCAGGTGCGGACATTGAAGCTACAGCAGATGCATTTCATTATATCTATCAATCTATTTCAGGAGATGTTACAGTAACTGCACGTGTGGAATCCTTGGACAATACTGATCCTTGGGCAAAAGCTGGTGTAATGATCCGATCAACTCTGGACGCTAATTCTAAAAATGTATTTACTGCAATAACGCCTTCGAACGGGGTTACATTCCAGAGAAGAACTTCAAGCGGCGAAGGTACAACCGCAACCGTTGTAAGCAGTTTATCTGCACCATACTGGGTTAGAATTAAACGTGAAGGCGATGTTATCTCTAGCTTTAGATCCCCAGATGGTATTACTTGGACACAAGTAGGTTCTGGGGTGACTATTTCATTGGGAACAGAGGTTTATGTAGGACTTGCCGTAAGTTCTCATACAACTGCCGTTTTAGCAACAGCTGTATTTAAGAATGTTAGTGTAACGACTTCTGCCGGGACAGTTAATTATAAAGAGGCTACAAATACTTCGAAACAGAAAATTAAAGAAGATGATAAAGTTGTTGTTTCTATTTATCCAAATCCTGCTGAAACAGTAGTTAATATTGATCTTATCAAATTCAAAGATACTTCTGTCGAAATACAACTGACCAATTTAACAGGACAGGTTTTAAAGGATGAAAAAGTAATGGGAGGCAGTATACATGAAATGAATACATCAACTCTTAGTACAGGTATTTACCTGGTAATTTTGAAAGGAAAAGGATTTGATATTGTGAAAAAACTTTTAATTAAGTAAAAATGAGTTAGAATAGAAAATCTAATTTATAAGTAATTAACCTGCCTGTATTTGATAATTCACTTCAAATGCAGACAGGTTTTTTCAGGTCAAGACAAACATATACCATCTAAATTTTAAAATAATTATGCTATAATAATACATATATTTACATTTCGAGTTTACTTAGAACGCATGCATATTACAACTCATCTTCTTCTTTTTAGAGAAAAAGAACAATGCTCTTAATTGATTTTAATTCATATTGGAAATGACAAAATTATTCCCATCAAAACAGCTAAACATTTTAATCAAGATTATATTTTTAACTTATACTTCATTATCAGCCCAAGAAAGCAAGTTAAATTCATTAATCCATATCATCGAGAATTCATCAAAATACGATAAAGAAAAAAAAACTGAAATTGACAGCATCCGAACAATTTTAAAAAAAACTAAAAAAAGTGAACTATTATCACTTTATCATCTGAATACTGAAATGTTCTATCGCTTTAAAGTTTTTAAACGTGATTCGGCATTTTATTATGGAATTCAGGCTAAAAATTTGGCATATCAATTAAATAATAAATCGTTTATAGCTAATGCGAATATGAATATGGCAGATATTTGTGTGTCATCAGGAATGTATAAAGAAGCATTGGATTTTCTAGAACCTTCGAAAATAGACGAAAAAAACTCCAATTACGATGCTTTTTATTATGGCGTATTAGGACGTTGTTACGGCGACATGGCGGAATATAGCAATACTCCTTATTTTAATAAGCAATATTTAGATTTAGCACATATATACCGGGAAAGAGCCCTTTTACTAACAGAAGACGGTTCTTTTTTTCATTATTTTTTAAAAGCATTTAATAAATCTAAAGATGGGAAATTACATGAATCCCTTTCAGATTTTAATGCTCTTTTAAAAAAAAACAATCAACCTCATGATCAAGCTTTAGTTCATTATATGCTTGGTGAATTACACCAACAATTAGGAGAAAATGACATAGCAATTACACATTTTACAGACGCCGTAATTTCAGATGTTAAAACCGCTACTAAAGAGTCATTGGCAATTATTAAACTTTCTGAACTTTTATTTAAAGAAGGAGATTTAAAAAAGGCTTCAATATTAATCAAAAAAGCAAATGAGGACGCAACCTTTTATGGTGCACAACAACGAAAAATACAGGTTGGAGCAATTTTACCCCTTGTAGAACAAGAAATTCTTAAAATTGTAGAGAAAGAAAAACAACGAATTTATTGGCAATATATCATTGTAAGTTCTTTTTTAGTTTTGGCAATTTGTTTTGTTTTAATCATCTACTATCAATTTAGAAAATTGAAAAAAGCTAAGAAAATTATAGCAGATGCCCATAAAAACCTGAAACGCATTAACAAACAATTGATAAGTGTAAATGAAAAAATAAAATTACAAAACATAGAGATAAAACAGGTTAACAAACAATTATCCGAAGCCAATAAAATTAAAGAAGAATATTTAGGTCTCTTCTTTACTCAATATGATACGGTGTATGAAAAATTTAATTTTTTCATGACCACAATTAAAAATCACATTGAAGAAGAAAATTACGATAAAGTAAAACGCACCATTTCAGGATACAATTTAAAAAGAGAAAAAGAAAAACTTTTAGAGAATTTTGATACTGCTTTTATCAATCTTTTTCCCAATTTCATCAATGAGTTTAATTTTTTGATGAAAGAAGAGTGCAAAATCAAGTTAGAAAAGGAACAATTTCTTACGAAAGAATTACGAATCTATGCATTAATTCGTTTAGGAATTACACAAAATGAAATTATTGCTCAAATTTTAGGCTATTCTGTCAACTCCATTTATGCGTTTAAAACAAAAATCCGCAATAATTCCATTGTAAAAAAGGATGATTTTGATCAAAAACTACTCAAAAACACCACTTTAAAACTATAAAAAACTTCCTTTTTTCTATATGTTTTTTAAAGATATTATTTTATTAATAGCTTATAAATCAATAAATTAAAAACAAAACAACCTTAAAAATAACTACTTTTTTCTATACACTATTTTTCATGCAGTAATGTCAGCAGGTTATTTATGCAAATTTGTTTTGATGATATTCAAATCGAATAGTATCAAAAACTAAATAACTAACTAAAATTAATGCATTA
>Ga0310900_10000008_pt1 | contig 44248 bp, 46 predicted proteins | sample C24D1metaG_FD_203879 | JGI IMG/M metagenome (GOLD analysis project Ga0310900, IMG submission 203879) | Lab incubated soil microbial communities from West Virginia University Organic Research Farm, Morgantown, WV, United States - C24D1 | ecosystem: Environmental > Terrestrial > Soil >...
CGTTGAGCCTGAACATTGGCGGAAAGGCATTGGCTCGTCGCTCGTCAATGTCGCCGTCCATGAAGCCCGCAAGCATGGCCTTGCGATGACGGTGATAGCCAATCCTGCAGCCAGAGAATTTTATGAAAAATGCGGCTTTGCCGTTGAAGGCGAGGCGCAAACGCGGTTCGGGCGGGCACTCAGGATGTCGCGCTAGGGTTTAGCAATTTTCATATTTCCAATGTCTGCGCTTGCCTTCGCTCAGCCATTCGACTGCATCGGCGATGCGCTTGGCGCGGGTTGCGTCCTGCTTGGCTTCCGCGACCCAGTCGAGATACTCGCGCCGCGCCGAAGGCGGGAAGCCCTCGAGCGTCGCCCTTGCCATGGGACTGGCATCAAGCGCCTTCGCGAATTCCGGATGCAGCTCGGCCGGTGGCTTGGGCTCATGCTTGACCTTGCGGGGCGCGGGGGCCGTGCGGGCAAGCTCGACGCCTTTCCGGATCAGCGCATCCAGCTGACCGTCGGGTGGCAAGTCGTCCAGCGACGTCAGCTTGCCGAGCTGGCCCATGGCGTCCTTGGAAACGTCGAGGCCCATTTCCTGACCCCGCCAGAAGCCAATGGTTGCATGCGACTTGAACGCCGCCATTCCCATCAGGATTTTGCCGTCGATGGTGAAACTCGGCATGCTCCACTTCAGCGTTTCCTCGGCTTCGGGCGCAACCGCGTGGACACGCTCGCGCACATGCTTGAGGATCGGCTGGGCGAATGGCGCAGCCTTGGCGATATAGGCGTCGACGCGTGGGTCGCGGCTCATAAAATCCCTCCTCCCAGCATCAGCCGAACGATGCCGACCAGGATGACGAAAAGATTGAGGTTGCGGCCGGTGCTGCTGCCGGACATTTGACCGACGCCGGCACCAATCACGGCCAGCGGAATGATCAGCCAGTTGGCCCAGCCGAGTAGGGGCACGAACGCGATTGCGGCGCAGACCAGCGCCACAATGCCGATGATCAGCGAGACGAAGTTGAGCATGCCGGCCCCCCAATTCCGAGGGCGGGCTTAGCATCATCCCCGCGATTTCAAAAATTCAGGCCTCTGCCATCTCGCTGCATTCGAGTTGCTGGCTGGCACGCCGGTCGCGGACCATCGACCCGAGGTAGAGCGCCAGCGCCGTCCAGATGCAGCCGAACGCCACCCCATGCGCCCAGGTGAAGGGCTCGTCATAGATGGCGACGGCGAGCAGGAACTGCAGGGTCGGGGCGATGAACTGGAGTATGCCCACGGTCGAGTAGGGCAGGCGGCGTGCGGCGGCAGTGAAGCACAGCAGCGGCACGGTGGAAACCACGCCTGCCGCTACCAGCAACGCCGTTTCCGGCCCGCCGCCGCCGAACATCGGCCGGCCTTCCGCCCCGCCGATGAGCAGCCAGCCCAGTGCGACTGGGAACAGGAGGGCGGTTTCGACCGTCAGCCCGGCCAACGATTCAACGTGGATGATCTTCCTGAGAAGACCGTAAGTCGCGAAGCTGAAACAGAGTGTCAGGCTGATCCACAGGGTGCCGAGCGCCCCGGCCGCGAGCACCGCTATACCCGCCGCGGCGATGGCGACGGCGGCCCATTGCAGTTTCGTCAGCCGTTCCTTGAGGATGAACCGGCCCAGCAGGATATTGGCCAGCGGGTTCAGGTAATAGCCAAGGCTACCGGCGAGGATGTGCCCGCTGTTGATCGAATAGACATAGAGCAGCCAGTTGGTGCCGATCAGCAACGCCGTCAAAAACAGCATCGCCAGCGTTCTCGGATTGCGGACGGCGGCGGCGATCTGATCCCAGGCCCTGGCCAGCGTCGCCAGCAGCGCCAGCACGATCAGCGACCAGACGATCCGGTGCGCTACGATGTCGATCGACGGTACCGCCTTCAACAGCTTGAAGTAGATGGGCATGACGCCCCACAGGCCGTAGGCGGCGAGGCCAAACAGCAGGCCCGCTCGGGCTCGAGCGTGGGCGGCGTCGTGATCGGGGAGGGGCGCGTTCACTTGCGAAAGCGCGTAGCGGGTGCGCGGGTGCAGTCAATCGAGCATGGGCGCTCAATCGATCAAATCAGGCGTTTATTAGATTTGGTGAACTTATCGTTGGTTGAATCCACTGCCCGCCTTTGTCACCCTAGGGGGTGCCGGGGTTGGCATTTTTCGGAGTCGCGTCTTGAGGCACATTCGGTCTGCCATGTTGCTGGTTATGCTCGGGCTTGCCGGGTGCACTGCGCCCGGCAAGGAGGTAAAGCCGCAGCCGGTGGTGGTTGCGGCGCCCCCGACCCGCGCGGATATCTGGCAGGCCCAGGCCAGCGCCGCCGACATTAATCGCATCCGCCGGGTCGCAACCGGCTGGGCGGCCGGCCTGGCCGAGGCTCGGGCAGCGGGCGCTGGCGGAGAAATGAAAGCGGAAGGCAAGCTGCTCGATCCCGACGCGGGCCTGCCGAGGCCCTTTCCTACGCCGGGCATCTATAATTGCCGGATGGACAAGCTGGGCCGTGAAAAGCCCAAAGCCGTGGCGTTCGAAAAGTTCAAGCCATTCTTCTGCCACGTCGGCATCGACCGGAACATGTTCACTATTATCAAACTGACCGGCAGCCAGCGCCCGGCGGGAAGGATGTGGGAGGACGACAACCCCAACCGCCTGATTTTCCTGGGCAGCCTGGGACTCGGTAATGAAGAGGACGTGCTCAACTATGGCGACGATCCCCGGCGCGACATGGCCGGGATATTCGAGCGCATTGGCAATTTCCGCTGGCGGCTGGTGATCCCCTATCCGCAATCGGGTTCGAAGTTGCTGGTGTTCGAACTAACCCCGGTCCCAGACCAGCCCAAGGAATGAATAATCCAGCTGCGATCTTGGGGGATCCGCAGGAGGTACGCGCCCATCTGGTATCGGCCGCGGCGGCTGGCCATGCCCTTAGCTATTCGGAATTGCTGGAGCATCTGGGGTATGGCTTCTCGCGCCCCAAGATGCGGGCGTTGTGCAAGACGCTGGGAGCGGTCGACGAAGAAGCCGCGGCCCGCGGCGAGCCCGAGCTGGCGGTGCTGGTCGTGCGACAGTCGGACGGCCTTCCGGGGCAGGGCTGGTGGGTTTCCGGCGGCGGCCGGACGCATGGCTATGAGGGGCCTTGGGAAGGTCCGAAGGCGACCAGGTTCATCCGCCAGCTTCAGCAGAAGACCTTCGACTATTGGGCAATGGCGGAGGCGGGCGCTTCCGGCTAAGGGGCGGCCATGGCCCAGCGCTCCAGCGAAAATGTGCGGACGTTCACCGTCGGCGAGGATGATGACGGCATTCGTCTCGACCGCTGGTTCAAGCGCAACTTGCCCGACATCAGTTTCAACACCGTCTCGCGCTGGGCGCGCACCGGCCAGCTCAGGGTCGATGGCAAGCGGGCGACGCCCGGCGACCGGCTGGAAACAGGGCAAAACCTTCGAATCCCGCCTGCTGAGGCCGCCCCCGCAGAAGGACCGGGCGCGCGGCCCAAGCGTATCGTTGAGCCCCTAACCGATGACGAAGCGGCGTTCGTCCAGGACATGGTGCTGGCCAAGGGGCGCGATTGGATCATGCTCGACAAGCCGCCTGGCCTGGCCACTCAGGGCGGGACCAAGACGGTCCAGCACCTCGACCGCCTGCTCGATGGCCTGGCCGACGATCATGGTCAGCGTCCCAAGCTGGTCCATCGGCTCGACAAGGACACCAGCGGCGTCTTGCTTGTCGCCCGCTCGGCGAGAGCTGCCGCGCATTTCACCAAGGCTTTCGCGGGCCGGACCGCACGCAAGGTTTATTGGGCGATTATCGCCGGCGTTCCCTCTCTGGAGGAGGGCCTGATCGACGCCCCGCTGGCCAAGCAGCCTGGAACGGGCGGCGAGAAAATGCACGTTGACGAAGAGAACGGCCTTCCCGCCAAGACCCGCTACCGGCTGGTCGACCGGGCCGGCAATCGAGCAGCCTGGGTCGAGTTGCAGCCGCTCACCGGCCGCACCCACCAGCTCCGTGCCCATATGGCAGCGATCGGGCACCCGATTGTGGGCGACGCGAAATATGGCGGGCCCGACGCCTTCCTCACCGGCGGGATCAGCCGCAAGCTTCACCTTCATGCGCGCCGCCTCAAGATCGACGGGCTCGACGGCAAGCCGATCGACTATCAGGCAGAACTGCCGTCCCATTTTGCCGAAACCCTGACGATGCTTGGCTTCGATCCGATGGCGGGGGACAGGCTGCCGCTGGACAATCCGGACCCGGCAAAGTCGCCCGAGACGAAGGCAAGGCGGGTGGCGGCCGCGGCAAAGTCCGCGCGCAAGGCCCGCAAGGGCGAGCGGCGAGCCCGTGGCAGCCAGGCCGGGAAATTGCCGGGACGCCCAACTTCAAGGAAGCGAAAGTGACCGACGACGTACTCTGGAAGCGGCGCTTCCGGACATTCCTGGCGATCCGGCTGGTCGGGTTGGCGACCTTCCTGGCGGGCATTGCAATTGCCTTTTCCGACCTGCTCCAGCCGGGAGGCAACAAACTGCTCGGCGGCCTTCTTGTAGTGATGGGCGCGCTGGACGCGGTAATCGCGCCAAGGATCCTCAAGCGCGGATGGGAGCGGCAGGACCAGTGAGGCGCTTCTGGAAGTCGGCCGAGGTGGTCGAGGCGGGTGATGGCTTCGGAATCGCGCTCGACGGCAGGCCAGTGAAGACCCCGGCGCGCGCTGACCTCATCGTGCCGACATGGGTTCTGGCCGACGCGATTGCGGCCGAATGGAAAGATTGCGGCGAAACCGTCGATCCGCGGGAGATGCCGCTGACCGGTCTCGCTAATGCGGCGATCGATCGGGTGGCGCAGGACAAGGCTAGTTTTGCCGCGGGGCTCGCTCGCTACGCCGAAAGCGATCTTACCTGCTACCGCGCTGAAGGGCCCGAAGCCCTCGTGGCCCGCCAGTCAGAGAGCTGGGACGTGCTGCTGGCCTGGGCGCGGCGGCGCTACGATATCGATTTCGCCTGCGTGTCCGGCGTGATGCATGTGCCGCAGCCGGAGGAGACGGTGCGCAAGCTTGGCCATGCCGTGGCGACGCTTGATGCCTTCCGTCTCGCGGGTCTGGCGCCGCTGGTAACGATTGGCGGGTCGCTGGTTGCGGCGCTGGCGGTGTTCGAAAATGCTGTAGACGTGGATCAAGCTTGGGAGGCAGTCAGCCTCGACGAGGAATGGCAGCTCGAGCAATGGGGTTCAGACGAAGAAGCAGTGATGGCACTGCACAATCGTCGCCGCGATTTTATTGCCGCGTCGAGATTTCTCGAACTGCTCAGTTAGGGCGGGCAACCAGTTCCCGGACAAATCCCAAGAGGTAGGGTTGGCGCTCGCGGCGCAGACGCTCTGCCGCGATGATCGCCCGGACGTCGTCCAGGCACTTGTCCATATCCTCGTTGATCAGGACATAATCATATTCTGCCCAATGGCCGATTTCGGAAGATGCCCGCCGCATCCGCCCGGCGATGATCTCCTCGCTGTCGGTGCCGCGCTCGTGAAGGCGGCGTTCCAGTTCCTTCATCGAAGGCGGCAGGATGAATATGCGGACCAGGTCGGTCCGGAAGGCATATTCCAGCTGCTGCGTGCCTTGCCAGTCGATGTCGAAAAGCGTGTCGCGGCCGTCCTTCAGCGCTTCCTTGATGGGCTCTTTGGGGCTGCCATAGAGGTGGTCGAAGACATAGGCCCACTCGGCGAATTCATCGGCCTCGATGAGCCGATTGAATTCGGGCGCGTCGACGAAGTGATAGTCTACCCCCTCCACTTCCCCCGGCCGCATTGGCCGCGTGGTGGCGCTTACCGACATGGTGATATTGGAATCGGCTTCCAACAGCATCCGGCTGATGGTCGACTTGCCCGCACCCGAGGGCGAGGAGAGAACGATAAGGAGGCCCCGGCGGAGGCGATGGTGTTGGATGGTCTGATCGGCCATGGCCGCAATTGCCTTGGGCCATTCAGTCCGTCAAGCGCGACGCCTGAAACCGGTAAATGGTGCAGCGCACAAAAAATGCTTGAAACCCTCGCCGCACTGCACTATGTTGCACTGCAGCAAAGGGAGTTTTCACGTGGTTGATGAAACCAAGATCGAAAAGAAAATTGAAGCGGTTACCGAAACCGTTGCCGCGCCGGTGAAAGCCATTGCGGAGAAGGTTGAGGCCGTTTCAGCGCCGACCAAGGTCGCCGTGGCGAAGGCCAAGCCCGCCACCAGGAAGCCTGCGCGGCGTGCCCGCAAGGCCCCGGCCAAGGCCGTCGAAGCCGTCAAGCAAGTGAACAAGCGCGCCGCCAAGACGGTCAGGCGTGCCCGCAAGGCGGCCCCGACCGCCCGCGTCAACAAAATCGAAGGGAAGAAGACCATGACCTATGATTTCAACCAGCTGTTCGCTGGTTTCCAGATTCCGGGCACCGACAAGGCGCAGGAACTGTTCGCCGACGCCAATGAGCGTGGCCAGAAGCTCGCTGCCAAGTCGCAGAAGACCGCCGAAGATCTCGCCGAACTCGCCAAGGCGAACGTCGAAGCGCTCGTCGAAGCCGGCCGCATTTATGCCGGTGGCGCCAAGGCGATTGGCCAGGACGCCATTGCTTCGGGCCGTGACGGCATCGAGCAGGCTTCGGACGCCGTGAAGACTCTGGCCGAGGCGAAATCGCCGGCCGAGTTCTTCCAGATCCAGTCGGAACTGGCCCGCGCGTCGTTCGATCGCTTCGTCGCCGAGACGTCGAAGCTGACCGAGCGCGTCGTCAAGCTGGCAGGTGAGGCGGTTGAGCCGCTGCAGACCCGCGCCAGCCTGAACGCCGAGCGCATCAACTCTTTGGTTGCCTAACCTCTCCCCCTCTTTGAGTGGGCAACCCTGTTCACGGCCGTCCCCTTAACCGGGGGCGGCCGTTTTTCTTTTCGGGACAGATGGAGCGAGCCTCCTTGCAGGGCGTTGCCGGGTTGCCATATTTTAGGTCCACGATGATTGATGAACCGATTCTGATGGCCGGTGATGAACCGGGGCAGGGCGACGGGCTTGACGAGATCGAGCACGGTGTCGTTACGCGTACCCGGCCCAAGACGAAAAAACCCAGCAACTACAAAGTGCTGATGCTCAACGACGATTACACGCCGATGGAGTTCGTGGTCCTTGTGCTGCAGCGCTATTTCACCATGGACCTGGAAGATGCGACCCGCGTGATGCTCCAGGTGCATCAACAGGGCGTCGCGGTCTGCGGCGTGTTTACCTATGAGGTCGCCGAAACCAAGGTTTCCCAGGTGATCGATTTCGCCCGTGAGAACCAGCACCCGCTCCAGTGCACGCTTGAGAAGGCGTAAGAAGCCGCTAAAGCGCGGCGATGGACTCCATTCGCATCACCGGTGGCAAGCGCCTCGAAGGCAAGATCCCGATCTCGGGCGCCAAGAATAGCGCATTGGCGCTTCTGCCCTGTGCGCTGCTGACCGATGAAAAGCTGACGCTTGCGAACCTTCCACGTCTGGCCGACGTCGATAATTTCTCGCACCTCATGAACCAGCTCGGCGTCTCGACGTCGGTGGCGGGCGTCAAGAAGGGCGAGGTCGGACGCAAAATGACCCTCGAGGCGAAGGAAATCGCCTCGACGGTCGCCCCCTACGACATGGTCCGCAAGATGCGCGCCTCGATCCTGGTGCTGGGGCCGATGCTGGCGCGTTGCGGTGAATCCACCGTTTCGCTGCCTGGCGGCTGCGCCATCGGCGACCGGCCGATCGACCTGCATTTGAGGGCGCTTGAATGCATGGGCGCCGAGATCGAGCTGGCTGCCGGCTACGTGAAGGCGACCGCGCCCAAGGGGCGCCTGCCCGGCGGCGATTTCAGCTTCCCGGTGGTTTCGGTCGGAGCCACCGAAAATGCGGTAATGGCCGCGGTGCTGGCAACCGGCCGCACCCAATTGTTCAACGCCGCCCGCGAGCCGGAAATCGTCGACCTCTGCAACCTGCTCGTGACGATGGGCGCCAAGATCGAAGGCATCGGCTCGTCGCACCTGATCATCGACGGCGTCGAAGGTCTTCACGGCTGCACCTATGAAGTGATGCCGGACCGGATCGAGGCCGGGAGCTATGCCTGCGCCGCAGGGATTACGGGCGGTTCGATCGAATTGGTTGGCGCCCGGCCGGAGGACATGCTGGCAATCACCAACGGCCTTGCTGCTGCCGGATTGGTGATCGAATTCACCGGGGCTGGAATGAAGGTCTCTGCTCACCAGCCGCTGCGGCCCTTGGCGATTTCGACAGCACCCTATCCCGGCTTTCCGACCGACATGCAGGCCCAATTCATGGCCATGCTCGCCGTGGCGGAAGGTCAAAGCTTCCTCGAGGAAACGATCTTCGAGAATCGCTACATGCACGTACCCGAGCTTCGCCGGATGGGTGCGGACATCGAAGTTCATGGAAGGTCGGCTATCGTCAAGGGCGGCAGCCCGCTGACCGGCGCCCAGGTCATGGCGACCGATCTTCGCGCATCGATGAGCCTGGTTCTCGCCGGCCTGGCGTCCGAAGGCGAGACGGAGGTCCTGCGCGTCTACCATCTCGACCGTGGCTATGAGCGGCTGGAAGAGAAGTTGAGCGCGGTCGGAGCGACGATTGAACGAGTTTCCGCGGGCTAGAGCTGCTTGGCGAAGCGCTTGCTGGTGTGAACGAAGCCCAGCCGCCGGTAAAATTCATGCGCGTCGACCAGCCTTTCGTTGCTGGTCAGTTCGATCATTCCGCAGCCGGCCTCGCCAAGACGACGCTCGGCCTCAGCAACTAGCGCACGGCCAACTCCCTGGCCGCGACGCTCCTCGGCCACCTCCAGGATTGTGATCCGCCCGACAGGCATGGGGCGATAGATTACGGTCATGACATGGAGGCCGCACAGCCCGATCACGCGGCCCTCGTCGGTCGCGACAAGCTGAGGCCCGCCAGTCAGATTTGAATTGATCCTGTCCCGGACGCAATCGGCGGTCATTGTATGGCCTAGGTCGGATATAAGCGCGGCAATCGCCTCGCCATCCGCCTCACGAGCTTCCCGGACCTCGATTGTCAAAGCGCGTCCAGCGCGTGGAGGCCAAGGCCGACCAGTCCGCCGACCAGCGTCCCGTTGATCCGGATATATTGCAAGTCGCGGCCAACTGCCGCCTCGAGCCGGTTAGTGATCGTCTGCGCGTCCCAGCGGCGCACCGTCTCGCTGACCAGCTTGACGATCGAGGAGCCGTAGCTGGCGGCCATCCCGGCCACCGCTCGGCGGGCAAACATGTTGATCGCCGACTTCATCCGCGGGTCATCCTCCAGGCTATGGCCCATCGACTGGAGGATTTCGCCAAGCTTGCCGGCCAGCGCCGCGTCGGGATTGCGCGCAGAGCGGATCATCGCCTCCCGGGCGCGTTGCCAGAGCGCGTCCAGCCACAGCGACACCGATTTGTTGTCGAGCAACTCGACCTTCATTGCCTCGACCCGTTCGCGCGTCTCCGGCTTGGTCTGCAGGTCGTTGGCCAGGTCGGCGAGTGCCTGTTCAATCTTGATCCGCACCGGATGGGCCGGGTCGGTGTGCATGTCGGCGGTGAGCTTCCTCAGCCCATCGACGATGGCATCGGCCAGCTTGGCGTCGAGTCCGGCCAGCTTCAGCACCCAATTGGCCCGCTTGTGCACCATCTCCCGGATCAGTCCTTCGTTGGCGTCGAGCGCGCGCGCGGTCCAGCGGATCGCCGCCTCCAGCATCGGCACGTGCCGGTCTTCATTGATCGCGCTGGCAAGGGCGGCGCCAAGGAGCGGCGAAACCTCCATCTTGCGAATACGGTTGGCGATCGAGCTTTTGACGAGCCCGCCCAGCCGCTCGTCATCGAGGCTTTCAAACAAGTCGGCGATCAGCCGGCTTGCGCCCTGCCGGATACGGGTTTCCTGGCCATGCGGCGCCTGGAGGAAGCGGCCGACTGCCCCGGCCAGGTCAATGTTGCGCATCCTCCGCGCAACCACCGGCGCAACCAGGAAGTTTTCCTTGAGGAAATTGGCCAGTGCTTGGCCGATCCGGTCCTTGTTGCGCGGGATGATGGCGGTGTGCGGAATCGGGAGCCCGAGCGGGTGGCGGAACAGGGCAGTGACCGCGAACCAGTCGGCCAGGCCGCCGACCATTGCCGCCTCTGCGAACGCCTTGACGTAGCCGACCCAAGGATAAGCGGACTGGAATTGCCGGGTCACGAGGAACACCGCGGCCATCACGACCAGCAGGCCGGTCGCGGCCACCTTCATCCCCGTGGCGCCCTGCTGCGCCGGATTGAAGCGCGCAGAGGCAGAGGAGGTCAGCGGCGCGGTCATCCTCGCCACTCTAGTCCGCTAGGCGGGGATGTCACTCCGCCGGTAGTGGCGCTGTTCCGCCATGACCGGCCTGCCCGCCATGAACTTCGCCATTGTCGACCAGGCGGCGGAACTTGCCGGCGATCCAGCCCTCGATGTCGATGGCGATCGAATAATAAGCCGGGACCAGCAGCAGGGTCAGCATGGTCGAGAAGATGAGGCCGCCGATCACGGTAATGCCCATCGGCGCCCGCCAGCTGGCGTCGCCGCTCAACGACAAGGCGATCGGCAACATGCCAGCAACCATGGCGACGGTGGTCATGACGATTGGCTGCGCACGCTTGTGCCCGGCTTCGTAGATTGCCTCGTCCTTGGGCATGCCGTGGTTCATCATCTCGACCGCGAAGTCGACCAGCAGGATCGAATTCTTGGCGACGATGCCGAACAGCATCAGCACGCCGATCAGCACTGGCAGCGACACGGGTTGGCCGGCGACAAGCAAGCCGACCCCGGCACCCAATGGCGCCAGCCACAGCGAGCCCATGTTGACCAAGGGCGCCAGGAACCGGCGGTAGAGCAGCACCAGCACTGCGAACACCAGGAGTACGCCCGACATGAGAGCGATGGCGAAATAATAGACCAGTTCGGCCTGCCACTTCTGGTCGCCCAGGTTCAGCTTCTGGACGCCTTGGGGAAGATTCTTGACCGTCGGCAGCTCGTTGATCTTCTTCCAGGCGTCGCTGGCGACGAGCCCTGGCGCCAGGTCCGCGCCGACCAGCGTGCGACGAATCTGATTGGTGCGCTGGACGGTGGTCGGGCCCGAACCGAAACCGATCTCGGCGACGGACTTCAGCGGGACGGAACCCCCGCCTGTCGTCGGCACCGGGAGATTCTCAAGCGTTGCAAGGTCGCGCCGCGCGTTCTCCGAAATCGACACGGTGATCGGCACCTGCCGATCGGCCAGCGAGAATTTGGCGCTGTTCTGGGCAATATCGCCGAGCGTCGCGATGCGGATCGTCTGGCTCAGTGCAGCAGTCGTGACGCCAAGATTGGCGGCCAGGTCGAAGCGCGGCTTGATGGTGATCTCCGGCCGGGCAAGGTCGCCCTGGACGCGCGGCGCGCGCAGTTCCGGCAACGTCATCATTTCGTCGCGGATCTTGTTGGCCGTCGCGAAGAGCAGTTCAGGATTGTCGCTGCCAAGGAACAGCGTGATGTCGCGGCCGCCGCCACCGCCCGTCTGGCTTTGGAAATTGACCTGTGCATCGGGAATTTCGCTGAGCGCCGGGGTCAGCGACCGTTCGAATTCGGTGCTGGTTAGCTTGCGATCCTTCTTGAGGACGATGTTGAGGTTCCCCGAGCCGACAAATATGCGCTGGAACACGCTTTCGACATTGGGATCCTTCTGCACCACGGCGGCTGCATCGGCGACCTTGGCTTCGGTCTGGGCGAGGGTCGAGCCGGGCGCCATGTTGACCCTTACCTGGGAGAAATCGAGGTCGAGCGGCGGCTGGAACTGCATGCCGAGGTTCATGAACAGCACGACTTGCAGGACAAACGCCCCGAGGCCCGCGCCAATCATCGTAACGCGATGGTCTTTCAGCCAGGCCTTGAGGCGGCCGTCATGCCACTCTTCATACTGATGGCCGCCGACCAGGCGCACCACAATGTCGATTAGCTTGAACGCGCCGTAACACACCGCGACGCCGGCAAGCAGTGCGAATGGCAGGATCAGAAGCGGCTTGGAAACGAATGTGCCAAGCAGCTTCCACACGGCTCCTGCCCCTCCGGCGAAGGCGATGACCAGCAGCAGTACGAGGGAAATGGCAACGAGGTAATAGAACCAACGGGCGCGTGCGTTCGGATGCTGGGCGCGCACGGCATCGGCTTTCGATGTGTCTAGGCTCCACTTGAGGGTCGCCATATATTTGTCCATCGCCTTGCCCGAAGCGTGCGGCTGGACGCCGTGCGATTTCAGGAAATAGGCGGCGATTAGCGGCGTGATCATGCGTGCCACGAACAGGCTCATCAGCACTGCGACAACAACCGTGTAGCCAAAGCTCTTGAAGAACTGACCGGAGATGCCGGGCATTAGTGCGACCGGCAGGAACACGGCGACGATCGACATGGTCGTCGCCAGCACCGCCAGTCCGATTTCGTCGGCGGCGTCGACCGATGCTTGCCATGCCGATTTGCCCATTCGCATGTGCCGGACGATGTTTTCAATCTCGACGATTGCGTCGTCGACCAGCACGCCGGCCACCAGGCTCAGCGCAAGCAGCGACAAGCCGTTTAGGGTGATCCCCAGCATGTCGAGGAACCAGAAAGCGGGAATTGCCGACAGCGGAATGGCCAGCGCGGAGATTGCCGTTGCGCGGATGTCGCGCAGGAACAGGAACACCACCAGCACCGCCAGGATGGCCCCTTCCCACAGGCCTTCCATGGCCGACGAATACTGCAGCTTGGTATACTCCACCGCGTTAAACGTTTCGCGGAAATGGATCCGCGGATCCTCCTTCTCGATCTTCTTGAGTTCCTTCCATGCCTCGTCATAGGTCGTGACTTCCGACGAGCCTTTGGAACGCTGGACGTTGAAGCTGATCACCTGCCGCCCGTTCATCTTGGCGATGGTGCGCTGCTCCGAATAGGCGTCCTTCACCTCGGCGATGTCGGCCAACTTGACCATCCGCCCGCCGGGAACGACGATCTCGGTCTGCGACAAGTCATAAGCCGTGCGTGCGTTACCCAACACGCGCACCGACTGCTCTGATCCGGCTATCTCGGCCCGGCCGCCAGCCGCGTTGAGGTTGGTCTGGCGCAGCTGCTGGTTGACCTGGGCGGCGGTGATGCCCTGGGTTTGCAAGGCTGCCGGATCGAGGATCACCCGGATCTGGCGGTCGACGCCGCCTTCGCGCGATACGGCCGCAACACCACTGACGCCGAGCAGTCGGCGTGAAACGGAATTGTCGACGTACCAGCTGAGCTCTTCCAGGCTCATGTCAGTGGTTTCAGCGGCGACGTACAGGATCGGGTCGCCGGCGATGTCGACCCGATTGATCTGCGGCTCTAGGATGCCGTCGGGCAGGTCGCCGCGGATCTGGGCGATCGCATCGCGGACGTCATTGACCGCGCGGTCGGTCGGTGTACCGATCTTGAACTGGACGAAGGTGTTGCTGTTGCCTTCGCGGACCGAACTGTTGATCTCATCAACGCCATTGACCGAGCGGACCGCCGCCTCGACCTTTTGCGTAATCTGATTTTCCATCTCGGTCGGAGCCGCGCCAGGCTGTGCGATGGTGATCTGCGCAGCCGGGAAGTCGATGTCCGGATTGTTGTTCACCTCCATTCCCATGAAGGCGATGATGCCGGCCAGCATCAGGCCGACGAACAGCACGATCGGCGGGACCGGGTTGCGGATGCACCAGGACGAGATGTTCCGGAAGTTCATGTCAACACGCCTTCGTTAAGCTAGTACGGCCTCAGCGCGCGGCTTGGCGCTTCGGAGCAACTTTTTGCCCGGGATTGAGGAATGGCCCGGCCGACAGAACCACCGATTCTTGACCCGAGATGCCTTCGGTAACCGTGACGCCCTGATCGCTGACTGAGCCGACCTTGACGTTGCGCCGCTCGACCAGGTTCTTCGCATTTATCACGTAGACATAATTGCCCAGCTCATCGCTCAGCACCGCGCTCTGCGGCAGCAGCGGCGCAGCGGTCGAGCCTGCCTCGATCTTGGCCTCTGCGAACCCGCCGGGCCGGATCGCCACGTCATAGGGGACTGAAATCCGCACTTCGCCCTGCCGGCTTTGCGGGTCGATCACAGGCGCCACCTGCCATACCCGTCCGGCAAAGCTGCGATCATTGCCGGTCGGCGTGACCGACACAAGCATTCCCACATGGACGAACGCCAGATCCTGCTGCGACATTTGCGCGCGCATTTCCATCTCGCCGCCCTCGGCCAGGCGGAACAGCGCGCCCGAGCCGGCACTGACAACCTGGCCGACTTCGACGTTGCGGGCCAGAATCAGGCCGCTCTTCGGCGCTCGAATATCAAGCCGGCCGATCTGCGCGCGCATCGAGTTGAGATTGGCCTCAGCGACACGAATCCGCGCGAACGCTGCATCGCGGGCGGCCTTCTTGCGGTCGAGATCCGCCTTGGACACGAAACCGCGGCCGACCAAGGCCTGGCTCCGCTCATATTCATTCTGGGCCAATGCGGCGTCGGCGCGCGCTACCTGGATCTGGGCGGCCAGCTGCGCGGCATTTTGCGATTGGACCGACCGATCGATCGTAGCCAGGGCCTGGCCCTGCCGGACCCATGTGCCAGCATCGACGAGCACGGCGCGAACCATGCCGCCTTCGCCCGCAACACCGACCGGCTGATCGCGGTGCGCGGCGAGCGGGCCAGACGCGGTGACGACGCGAGCGACCTGGCTACGGCCCGGAACGATCACCGTCACCGTCGGGATATTGCCGCCCTGACCTGCGCCCGGGCCGCCGGCCGTCTTCTCGTCCTTGCCGCCGGACAGGAAGAAAAGGGCGACGACGAGAATCGCGATCCCCGCCACCACGGCGATGATGATGTTCCGCCGGCGCTGCGAGCGGTCAATGACCACCAGCGTGTCAGAGCTCGCGAAACTTGACTCCCGATTCATAGGCCGCATTCTTCCCGCCAATCGTAATGAGCCGCAGCAATATATGCCGCTGCTGCTGTATTACGCAAATAAGTCACCGCATGCAACTGCACTGCCCAAACCGCCCGTGGAAAGGCTTTTTCTACGAACGGCGGCACCCCTTACACGGACGCGCGTTGTTGCAATGCTGAAACGAGCGTGCTGCAAGGTGGATGTGCCATTTACCACAGGGAGGTAGAAAAGGATGATCGAAAACTACGGAATCCTTGGATGGATCGTCATCGGCCTGCTCGCTGGCGGCATCGCCAAATTGCTTATGCCCGGCAAGGATCCCGGCGGCTGCCTGATTACCATTCTCCTCGGTATCGCCGGCGCGCTGGTCGCCGGTTTCCTCGGCAAGGCCATCGGCTGGTACGATGAAGGTGAGGCCGCGGGATTCATCGCCGCGATCATCGGGGCCTTTCTACTCCTGCTCATCTATCGCCTGGTGCTTCGCCGGAGAGGCTAGAGCTCGTCACCGTTCATATTGGGGCCATCGCCGCTGGTTCAGCTTGCGGCGGTGGCCTTTTCAGTAGTGGAGGATCGATGCGTAAGACCCTGTTGATTGCCCTGGCGCTGGGCGCTTCGGCAATTCCGGCGAGCCTAATGGCCCAGCAAGCCGTGACCGCAATCCCCATGCTCGCCGGTACCAGGCTGGATATCAGCGCGACTGGGGAAGTGACCCGTGTTCCAGATCTCGCGATCATTTCGGCTGGCGTACAGACGCTGCAGCCGACCGCCACCGCCGCGATCGAAGAGAATGCCGCAAAGATGGAACGTGTTCGCACGGCGCTCCGGCGGGCCGGCATCGAGGACAAGGATATCCAGACCTCGTCGATCAGCCTCAATCCCGAATATCAATACGACCAGAATCGTCCGCCGCGCCTGACAGGCTACCGCGCGTCCAACACGGTCAACGTCAAGTTCCGCGATCTCAAGCGGACGGGTGCGATCCTCGATGCGCTGGTGGCCGAAGGCGCCAACACCATCAATGGGCCGAACCTTACCATCGACAAGCCGGAATCGGCGCTTGACGAGGCTCGGGCCAAGGCCATCGCCAATGGCAGGGCCAGGGCTGCGCTCTACGCCCGGGCGCTGGGCATGCAGGTGGTTCGCTTGCTCTCGGTCAGCGAGAGCGGCGGTTATGCGGTTCCACCCCCAATGCCGATGGTCATGATGGCCCAGGAACGCGGTGCTGCCGCAGACACGAAAATCGACCCCGGCACCCAGCAGCTGCAGGTCACCGTGTCGATGAGCTTTGAGCTCAGGTAAAACTGAAAGGGCCGCCGGGAACGCCCGACGGCCCTTTGCTGATTTAAAGTGCGCCTATCGCACGCTGCCGCGGCGGATGAGGTTTACCACCGCCAGCAGGATCACCGCGCCAAGCAGCGACCATAGGAAAGTCTCGAGCGTCAGGCCCTGGTTGATATTGCCTTTGCCTAAAACCAGGCCGGCAATCACGGCGCCGACAATTCCGACGACAATGTTCATGAGGATGCCTTGTTGGGCGTCGGTGCGCATGATCAAGCTGGCCAGCCAGCCGCAGACACCACCGACGATTAGCCATACGATGATACCCATGTTCGTTCCTCCTGTTGGGCCACTCTCTTCACGCAGAGCGCCTCGCGGCATCAGGACGCACGATGCCCGCATGTTGTTCCGGCAAAGCAACACCACTGTCTAGTGTCGCGAGCGAAATGACATGAAAAAGGCCCCGCCGAGTTTCGGCGGGGCCTTAGTTCTGGTCCTACTGGGGACGGACCTATCAGTAGCGCTGTTGGCGCTCGTACTGATCTCGGTAATGCTTGATTCGCGTGACCCGGAGGCCGGGCATGCCGCTGCGGTCGACCGCGCGTTGCCAGCCGGTAAATTCCTCGAGGCTCAACGTATAACGCTGGCAGGCTTCGTCCACGGTGAGCAGTCCACCTGCAACGGCAGCGACCACTTCGGCTTTGCGGCGTACGACCCAGCGGGTCGTCGAGGCCGGCGGAAGCGAGTCGAGCGTCAGCGGTTCGCCAAGCGGCCCAATTACCTGCGCGGGACGAATTTTCTGATTCTCGAGCATCTACTAAAACCTCAGTCACGTTAAACTTCTGTCGATAGCCTGCTTTTAACCGAAGGCCGTTGAGAAGGTCTGAAATACAACGGTAACCTTCCGCTTCATCAATCCTTATCGCCCGTTAACCATGACGGTCTCGGCATGGTCGCAAATGTGCCTTTGAGCGTTGCTCTGGCGTCCTTCCACCCCTCGCTGACCGAGAGAAAACAGGCGATTGCGTCCTGTCGCTCCTCGCGGCCCAGATTCGAGGCCGAAGCCAGGGCTGAAAGAAGCTCGTCGACGTCGAGCTTCGCCTCCCCCACTGCCTTAAGATTGCCGTCGAATCGCGCCAAAGAACGGTCCTTCGCCCCCGAATGGGAGAAGCCGCTCTAGCCCAACAGGGTGAATTTCGAGTAAAGATGCATTCGATCGAACAATTCCATGACCATTGATTTTCAGCTTGGCCGCGACCCTCGCGATGCCCGAATCGTCGTCGCCATGTCGGGTGGCGTCGACAGCAGCGTCGTGGCTTCGCTCGCCGCGACGACCGGGGCGGAAGTGATAGGGGTCACGCTCCAGCTTTACGATCATGGCGAGGCGGTGAAGCGCTCCGGCAGTTGCTGCGCCGGGCAGGATATTTACGACGCCAAGACCGTCTGCGACCGGCTCGGTATCGCTCATTACGTGCTCGATTACGAAAGCCGGTTCCGTACCGGCGTGATCGACCGGTTTGCCGACGAATATGCCCAGGGACGAACTCCGGTGCCCTGTTCTTTGTGCAACCAGGGTGTGAAGTTCACGGACCTGATCGGCTTCGCGCGTGACCTCGGAGCGGACTGCCTGGCGACGGGCCACTATGTCCGGCGTGTCGAGCGTGAAGGGCGCATCGAGATGTGGAAGGGTCGCGATCCGTCGCGCGACCAGAGCTACTTCCTCTACGGCACTACCCGCGACCAGCTCGACTATCTGCGCTTCCCCTTGGGCGACCTGCCCAAGAGCGAAACCCGCAAGCTCGCCCAGGAGGCAGGACTGGTTGTGGCGGACAAGCCCGACAGCCAGGACATCTGCTTCGTTCCCGACGGCGACTATGCCGGGCTGGTCAAGCGGCTGCGACCCGAAACTGCCGCGCCGGGCGAGATTGTGAACCTCGACGGAGAGGTGTTGGGCGAACATCAAGGCGTGGTCCATTTCACCATCGGTCAGCGCCGCGGCATCGAGATCGGCGGCCAAGCCGAACCGCTCTATGTCGTGCGGATCGAGCCGGAAGAGAGGCGGCTGGTGGTCGGCCCACGCCGCGCGCTCGCGGTGGCTGCGGCCAGGGTCGATGGGCTTAATTGGCTGGCCGAGGGCCAGGCAAAGGTCGAGGCAAAGGTGCGCAGCCTCGCGCGGCCAGTAGCCGGAACATGGGATGGCGAGAAACTGGCCTTCGCTTCGCCCGAATATGGCGTCGCGCCAGGCCAGTCGGCCGTATTCTACAACGGAGAGCGGCTGCTGGGCGGGGGCACCATTGTCGCCACCGAGGCTGTGGTCATCGATCAAGCCGCCTGAGGCGGGCTTCCGTCGGAACGGCGAGCGGTGCCGTCCGTTGATTCCATGACAGCTCTCTTCCCGGGGGAACTGGTCACGGAACGGCAACCGGCGCCCGAGCACAGCGATTAAACGGTCTTTTGCCGATAAATTTGGTGGAATTCACGCTTTTCTGACCGCGTTTGGCCGTTGATCATTTGCCATTGATGGCTACCCATTCCCCATGGGCGAAGTCGGAATCCCGGGAGAAGAACCAAAATTAGAAGAATCTAGCCACAGCGATTCTTGGCGCGTGGCGAAACTGTCCTTCATCACCATTCTCTGGGTCGTTGCACTGATGTGTGCTTGGGGTGCGTTCGAAGACCCCGGGTCACGTTTGATCGTCCTTTTTACTTGGCCGTTCGCGCTCTGGTTCCTGATTGCGGTCCACGAACTCGGCCATGCCATAGCTACGTGGCTGGTCGGCTGGCGGGTCGTCGCGATAGCGATGGGACCGATCGGCTATCACTTTCACAATCGGGATTTTGCCTTTGTCCGCCGGTCGAAGCGCACCGAGTTTGCGGGTTTCGTGTTGCCAATGCCAACCCGTCTCGAAACTTGGACAATTACCCGAAAGAACATCATCAGCGCTGGCGGACCTGCCGCCAACATCTCGCTGGCCACGGCGTTCTTCGTTGCAGGATGGATGGCATCGGGGCCAAGGGCTGAGGATAGCGTCAACTATCCTCTGATCTATCTCGGCATGGCCTTCGGTTCACTGTCCCTTGGAATTGGCGCCTTATTGCCTTCGATCCAGCGGAACTTCACATCGGATGGCGATCATATTCGTCAGACGATGCGGTTGACCTCCGCCGAATGGATAAAGGACCGTGCCATTGCCTATCTAGCGGGTGGCCTTCAGTTTCAGTTGAGATTGCGAGACTTGCCACGTTGGATGCTCGAAGAGGCTTCCCGGGTCGCAGCAAACGACAACGGCGATTTCCGGCAATTTTATCATACGCTAGAGATTGGGATCATGCTCGATAGGACGCCGGTCGATATCACCCAGACCCGGGCCATGGTCGATGACTATCGCGCGCAATACGGACCTTCAGAATGGCTCAACAGCTGTGATGCCTATCTCGCGGCTGTGTGGGAAGGGAATGGCGCAAAGGCCCGTTGCTTGCTTTGGCGGCGCCCTTGCAACGAGGAATTACTGGCACTTACGCTCGCCGCAGAGGCGGCCGTGCTGGCGCGAGAAGGAAAGGTCGCCCAGGCCCGCGAGTTTCTCTATGAAATGCGAGAGGCCAATCGCAAGAAATCGATTTTTCCGGATCACACATTTCGCGAGATCGGCAGGCAGATTGAGGCGATCCTGCCGAGCTAAATCTGGAAATGGCCCTCGATCACGGTGACCCGCGGGTCGATTACAGCCCGGCTTTCTTGTGGCGGTCTTTCGGCTTGCCGCGAGGCTTGATCGTGGCTTGCCGCTTGGCATGCGGTGCCGGCGCGTCCTCTCGCGGCTGAGCCTGTTCAATTATCATGCCCTGGTCTTCAGGCGCGATCGTTGCGCGGCGCAGGGCCTTGATGAAACCGGGCGTGGCGCGCTGGGTTACCTCGAAATAGCTTTCGCTGGCCGCGATACGGATCGCTCCGATTTCGTTGCGGCTCACATGGCCGTATCGGCAGATCAGCGGGAGCAGCCAGCGAGGGTCGGCGTTGTGGCGCCGCCCTGCGTTGATCATGAACCAGGTAGAGCCTTCGAATCCTGGCCGCGGTCCCGGCTGGCCGCGGTCGTCACGGCCTCCAGACCCCAGGATATCCTCAGGTGCGGGCAAGTCGGTTCGCAAGGCCCGTACGAGCGAAGCGGCGATGGCTTCCGGCGCCAGCATGGCCATGATTTGCCCGGCGAGCTGCTGGTCTTCCTCGTCCGGCTCGACCGGCGCGGACAGCGATGCCAGCAGCCGATCGCGATCCTTCGCGCGGATCTGTTCCGGAACCGGGGGATCGATCCATTCCGCCTGGATGCGGGCGTTGCGCAGCATCGTTTCGACATTCCGCCGGCGCCGTAATGGGACGACGAGCACGGCAATTCCCTTGCGGCCGGCGCGTCCGGTCCGGCCCGAACGATGCTGCAATGTCTCGGCGTCACGCGGAAGTTCGACATGGATGACAAGGGAGACGGAAGGGAGGTCGATACCGCGCGCGGCGACATCCGTCGCCACACAGACGCGGGCTCGCTTGTCGCGCAACGCCTGAAGCGCATTGTTGCGCTCCGTCTGGCTATGCTCGCCCGACAGCGCCACTGCCTGGAAGCCGCGCTCCGTCAGGCTGGCATGAAGGCGCCGGACTGCTTCCCGGGTCGCGCAGAACAGGATCGCCGTTTCCGCTTCGTGAAGGCGGAGAACGTTGACGACGACATGCTCGATGTCAGTCGGCGAGACCGCCACGGCCTGATAGGCAATATCGGCGTGGCTCTCGCGATCGCCACTCGTTTCGATACGCAGCGCATCTTTTTGGTAGCGCCTGGCAAGCGCGACAATCGGGCGCGGCATGGTAGCCGAGAAAAGCAGGGTTCGCCGTTCCTGCGGCGTCGCGTCGAGAATTTCTTCAAGCTCTTCGCGAAAGCCCATGTCGAGCATCTCATCGGCTTCGTCGAGTACCGCGACCCGAAGTGCCGAAAGGTCCAGCGCTCCTCGCTCCAGATGATCGCGCAGCCGGCCTGGAGTTCCGACAACGATATGAGTCCCGCCCTGCAATGCGCGGCGCTCCTTCATCGGATCCATGCCGCCGACACAAGTGACGACACGCGCGCCCGCGGGGGCATAAAGCCATGCCAGCTCCTTGCTCACCTGGATCGCGAGTTCGCGTGTCGGGGCGATTACGAGCCCGAGCGGTTCGCGCGTCCATGGCGCCTGCTGGCCTTCCAGCAGCTGGCCGGCAATCGCCAGGCCAAATGCGACGGTCTTGCCGGACCCCGTTTTCGCCGAGACGATCAGGTCGCGTCCTTCGGCTTCACCAGCGACCACCGCCGACTGGACGGAAGTCAGCGTGTCGTAGCCGCGCGCCGCCAACGCTTCCGCGAGGGCGGGGTGAATTCCGGATTGTTGCATGGCGGCAGCGCCTACTCGCAATCGGCGTCGAGCGATAGGGCAAGGATTCGGGCGGCGAGTTACAATGCCTGCGCCGCGGCATGAGCGCTTGCCCACGCCCATTGGAAATTATAGCCGCCGAGCCAGCCCGTGACATCGACCGCCTCACCGATCGCGAATAGACTCGGAACCCGTTTCGACTCCATGGTCTGGGACGACAAGTCGGCCGTGCTGATCCCGCCAATAGTCACTTCCGCCTTGGCGAAGCCTTCGCTCCCGTTCGGAATGAAGCGCCAGTCGGCCAGGCGCCTTTCAGCCGCGTCCAGCGACTTGTCGGAGAGGTTTCCCAGCTCGGATCGCAACGCCAGATGTTCGGCAAGCGTCTCGGCTAGCCGATCCGGAAGCGACCGGCCCAGCACTCGACGGAGGGGCGCACGAGGCTCGGCCCGCTTTGCCTGGCGGAGCCATCCGGCTGGATGATCGGGGAAGAAGTCGACCGTCACCGGCTCGCCGTGACGCCAATATGATGAAATCTGCAGGATTGCCGGTCCCGACAGGCCGCGGTGGGTGAACAGCGCGGCTTCGCGGAATTTCCCCTTTCCAGCACTGGCGACGACATTCGCGGAAACGCCGGACAGCGATTTGAACAGGGCCTGGTCGTGCGGCAGGGTCAGCGGAACCAGCGCTGGCCGCGGTTCGACAATCTTATGTTTGAACCGCCTGGCAATATCATAGGCGAAACTGGTCGCGCCGAGCTTGGGAATGGAGAGGCCTCCGCTGGCCAGCACCAGCGCCGGCGCCTGGGCCAGCTCGCCGCCAAAGCCGACATGGAATGCACCATCGTGGTGATCGACCGTCGCTGCCTCCCCAAATGCGGTCGCGACGCCACCCGCCGCGCATTCGTCGAGCAACATCGCGACGATCTGCGTCGCCGAACCGTCACAGAAAAGCTGCCCGAGCGTTTTCTCGTGCCATCCGATGCGATGACGATCGACCAGGGCGATGAAGTCGGCTGGTCTGAAACGGCCGAGGGCGGACTTCGCAAAATGCGGGTTGGCGGACAGGAAATTCTCGGCGGTCGCGCCGATATTGGTGAAATTGCACCGTCCGCCGCCGGATATCAGAATTTTGCGGCCGGGTTCTGGCGAATGGTCGATCAACAGGATTCGCCGGCCCCGCTGTCCCGCTAGCGCGGCGCAAAGCATGCCGGCGGCCCCGGCCCCAATGATGATTGCGTCGAAGGAGCGGGGCGCGGGCACAGGTCGGACCTAGCCGCTTAGACTTTGGTTGGCGAATTCACCTGCTAGATCTGGAAATATCCCTCGATCACGGTGACCGCGTGGCCGCCGAGGATTACTCGGTCGCCCCTTAGCTCGCAATCGATCAGCCCGGTCCGCTTGCTCGCCTGCAGGGCCGAGAAGCGCTGGCGGCCGAGCCGCCCGGCCCAGAAGGGCACCAGCGCGGTATGGGCCGAACCAGTCACGGGGTCCTCGTCGATGCCATGATAGGCGGCGAACACCCGGCTGGAGACATCCTGTTGGTCGCCAGGCGCCGTTACCGACACCAGATAAGGCAATTTCCGCAGCGCCAGGAAATCCGGTGCGACGGCCCGCACTGCGCTTTCGTCGGACAGGAGTACGACCGCATTGCCGTTGCCCGTGCGGCTGATGAAGGTTTCTCCGTGGACGCCCAGCGCACTGAGCAGCTCCGGCAAGTCGGTCGGTTCGGGCGGAGCCGACGGCATGTCGAGCTTCAACAGGGACGGGTCGTCGGCATCACGGGTAACGATGAGAATTCCGGACCGGGTCGAAAAGCGGATGCGTTCGCCGTGCAGCAATATGTGGGCCGCCGCCACCGTGGCATGTCCACAAAGATTGACCTCGACCGCCGGCGTGAACCAGCGGAGGTCATAATCGGCGTCCTCCCGCTCGCTGGGAACCGTGAAGGCGGTCTCAGCAAGGTTATTCTCGGCACCGATGGCCTGCATCACGTCGTCGGCTAGCCAGTCGGTGAGCGGCATCACCGCTGCCGGGTTGCCGGTGAAGGGCCGCTCGGCGAAGGCATCGACCTGGAAGATTGGCAGCGGGGTGGTCATCGCGCGCTCTCCGTCAGATGCTGGGGCAAGATGCCCTCCCGGTCGACATGGCCTTCGGGGTCGAGGTGGATGATGATTTCCGTCCCCGGGAAGCGTTGCTGCAGCTTTTCCTCCACCGCATCCATCCGCTCATGGGCCTGGGTGACCGTCCAGTCGCCAGGCACCCAGACGTGGAACTGGACGAAGCGATGCGCCCCCGAATTGCGGGTCCTGAGATCGTGCAGGCCAGCCAACTCCGGATATTCCTGCGCCGCGGAAATGAAAGCCTCTCGCTCGTCGTCCGGCCATTCCCGGTCCATTAACTGGTCGACCGAATGGCTGGCGGCACCCCAGGCGCCGTACATCAGCCACGCGGCAATGGCGAAGCCGAACAGGGGATCGGCAAGTCGCCAACCAAGCAGCTGGTCAGTTAGCAGTGCCGCGATCACTGAAATGTTGAGCAGGACGTCGGTCTGGTAATGGACGTGATCGGTCATGATCGCGACCGAGCCGGTCTTCTTGATCACATAGCGCTGGTATCCGAGCAAGGCGAAGGTCGCGACCATGGCGATGATCGACACGCCGATACCCAGTTCCAATCCCTGGGTCGGTTGACCGCTCATCAGCCGATCGGTGGCGCGCCAGATAATTCCCATGGCCGAGACGGTGATCAAGATGACCTGGATCAGCGCCGCCAGCGCTTCGGCCTTGCCATGGCCGTAGCGATGTTCCTCGTCGGCCGGCATCGCCGCCCACCGCACACCGAAGAAGGTGATCAGGCTGGCGATGAGGTCGAGGGTCGTATCAGCGAGTGACCCGAGCATCGCCACCGATCCAGTGTCCCAGGCGGCGTAGCTTTTCACCGCTACCAGGAACAGCGCCATCGAAATGCTGGCAAGCGCCGCTCGCTGGGTGAGCGTGCCGCGGTCGATGCCTGCCTCGGCGTGGCCATGATGATGGCCGTGCCCATGATGGTGGTGTTGGTGCGCGCGGCTCACGGGTAAAGCAGCCCTTCGGTCCAGCTATCGCCGTCGCGGACGAACAGGCGGCGTTCGTGCAGCCGGTGCGCCCGGTCCGTCCAGAATTCAATCTGCCTGGGTACTAGTCGAAATCCGATCCAGCGCGGCGGACGGGTAACGTCCTGCCCCTCGAACCACGCCTTCATCTCGTCGTAGCGGGCCTCGAACGCCGATCGCGTGTCGAGGGGTCGGGACTGGTCCGACGCCCATGCACCAAGCTGCGAATCCCGGCTACGGCTGGCGAAATAGGCATCTGCTTCGTCCGCGCCCACCTCCTCCACCGGTCCGTCGAGCCGCACCTGCCGGCGCAGCGCCTTCCAATGGAATAGCAGCGCCGCGTTTGGATTCGCCGCGAGTTCTTCGCCCTTCCGGCTGTCGGCATGGGTGTAGAAGGTGAAGCCGTTCGTTCCATGGCCCTTCAACAGCACCATCCTGACCGAGGGTATTCCATCCGCGGTCGCCGTTGCCAGCGCCATGGCGTTGGGATCGTTGACCTCCACCGCCTTCGCCTCGGCGTACCATGCGTCGAATAGAGCGAAGGGATCGTCGGCCATGCGCGGCCCTTTGCCCGCTGTAATTCGCGCTGTCGAGGCTCAGCTAGCTTGACGCGAGGCGGCGCGAACCCGAAACGGGGCGGCGGTACGAAGGGAACGGAATGGATCTTTACCAGCAGCTGGGTATCAAGCGTGGGGCAAGCGAGGCCGAGATCAAGAAGGCCTATCGCAGCCTAGCCAAGCAGCTGCATCCCGACCGCAACCAGGACAATCCCAAGGCAGCCGAGCGCTTTGCCCAGGTTACCAAGGCCTATGACCTGCTGTCCGACAAGGACAAGCGCGCCCGCTACGACCGGGGCGAAATCGACGAGGACGGCAACCCGCGCATGCCCTTTGGCGGCGGGTTCGGCGGGGGCGGAACGGGTCCGCGGCCGGGCAGCGGCGGATATGAAGGTTTCCCGGGCGGCTTTTCGGCAGATACCGCCGATCTCAGCGACCTGTTCGAAGGCCTGTTTGGGGCGGCCGCCAGTTCGCGCCGTGGCGCCGGCGGAGGGGGTCCTTTCGGCGGCTTTGGACGTGCCCGGCCGCCGCAGAAAGGCGCCGATATCGCCTATCGGTTGAAGGTCAGCTTTGTCGATGCGGCGACACTGAAGCCTCAGCGGATCAAGCTTCAGGGCGGGCGGACGATCGACCTAAAGCTACCCAAGGGCGTCGAGGACGGCACCAAGATCCGCCTAACGGGCCAGGGCCAGGAAAGCCCGGGCGGGCGCGGCGATGCGATCGTCACCATCGAGATCGCGGCTCATCCCTTCTTTGTCCGGGACAACAATAACATCCGCCTCAGCCTCCCGGTGACGCTGAAGGAGGCGGTTCAGGGCGCCAAGGTCAAGGTGCCGACGCCGGATGGGCCGGTCATGGTGACCATTCCCAAGGGATCGAGCTCGGGCAAGTTGCTGCGTCTCAAGGGCCGCGGATTTACGGCAAAAGACGGGAGCCGCGGCGACCAGCTCGTCCAGCTCGCCATCGATGTCCCTCCGCACGACGAAGCGTTGCAGCAATTCGTCGAAGACTGGGATGGCGGCGGCAACCCGCGCGCCGCACTTGGAGTTTGATCGCGTCGGATGAAGGAACTCCATCCTTATTCGCCCGAAGAACGGCGCAAGCGCCTGGCAAGGTTGAGGGCGAGGTTTGGCAAGGCAGCAATCGAGCGGGCCAAGCGTGAAATCAAGCCGCTGATCGTCGCCAAGCGGGTCGCCGTCGGTATTTACGACGACGGGTTCATCCACGCCGGCAACCTTGCCTATCTCGCCCTGCTGGCGCTGTTTCCCTTCATGATCCTGGCCGCGGCCGTGGCGCGCTTCTTCGGGCTTACCCAGGACACCCAGCTGGCGGTTGCGACGATCCTCGGCCGGTTGCCGCCGGCCGTCCGCGCCGTCCTTGCCGGACCGATCGATGAAGTGCTGCAAGGGCGCCACGGCGCCCTGCTATGGTTCGGCGCAGCCGTCGGCCTGTGGACGGCAGCAAGCTTCATCGAGACCATTCGCGACATTCTCCGGCGGGCCTATGGCGTCAAATATTCGGCCAGTTTCTGGCAGTACCGGCTGTCGGCTATGGCCCTGATCCTGGGATCGGTCGTGTTGTTGTTCGGCGCCTTCGCGGTGACCGTCGTGCTATCTTCCTTGCATCAGTTCGTAATCGCCAAGCTGCCCGCGTCGGAGGGGCTGGCGGGCACGCTCGGCTTCTATCGGATTGCGCCGGCACTCACGCTATTCGCAACCTTCTACATCATCTTCCTGGCGCTGACCCCGGCTCGCTACCGGACAATCGAGTGCCGCAAATGGCCGGGCGCATTCATCGCCACCATCTGGTGGCTGGTAACGGTAGAACTTCTGCCCTGGGTGCTCGGATTGTTCGGCGGTTATGAGCTGACCTACGGCAGCCTCGCCGGAGTGATGGTCGCGCTGCTGTTTTTCTTCGTCGCGGGCCTTGGCGTGGTGGCGGGCGCCGAGCTTAACGCGGCCCTAGTAGAGCCTGCCGGAAAGGCTGTAAGGGGCGAGCATTATGAGGGGCCGTACGAGGCCGAGCTTCCGGTCGAGGAGCCGGCCCCCGAAGAAGAACAGGCGGCGGTGTTGCGCCGCAAGGCAAAAGGGGAATAGCCGATGAGCGGCATCATGACGGGCAAGCGCGGGCTGATCATGGGGCTTGCCAATGACCGCTCGCTGGCTTGGGGGATCGCCAGGCAGCTGCGCGACCATGGCGCCGAGCTGGCCTTCAGCTATCAGGGCGAGGCGATCGAGAAACGGGTGCGTCCGCTCGCCGAGCAGCTCGGAAGTGACATCCTGGTCGACTGCGACGTCAGCGACATGGCGATGCTCGACGGCACCTTTGCGGAACTGCAGAAGCGCTGGGACGGCCTCGACTTTGTCGTCCATGCCATCGGCTTTTCCGACAAGAACGAGCTCCGCGGCAAATATGTCGAAACCAGCCTCGAGAATTTCCTGCTGACCATGAACATCTCGGTCTACAGCTTTGTCGCGATCGCCCAGCGGGCGCGGGCAATGATGAAGCCGGGCGGTTCGCTGCTGACCCTGTCCTACTACGGCGCGGAAAAGGTTATTCCCCATTACAATGTGATGGGCGTCGCCAAGGCGGCGCTCGAGACCAGCGTCAAATATCTCGCCGCCGATCTCGGCCCCGACGGAATAAGGGTCAACGCGATCAGCGCCGGGCCGATCAAGACTCTCGCGGCCAGCGGCATCGGCGATTTCCGCTACATTATGAAGTGGAACGAATATAATGCGCCGCTTCGCCGCAACGTCACCATCGAGGATGTCGGCGGGGCCGGGCTCTATCTCTGCTCGGACCTTGCGGCGGGCGTGACGGGCGAAATCCACCATGTCGACGCAGGCTATAATGTGGTGGGCATGAAGGCCGAGGACGCGCCGGACATATCGGTGGTGTAATGTCCCATGTCGCCCGCCATGTCCGGGTGACCGGGCGCGTTCAGGGCGTATTCTTTCGCGCCTGGACAGCGGAGCAGGCCAGGATTCTCCGAGTTTGCGGGTGGGTACGCAACGCGCCGGACGGTAGTGTCGAGGCGCATTTGCAAGGCGACAAATGGGCGGTCCAGCGAATGATCGAACTGCTGCACCGGGGCCCGCCTTCAGCGGAGGTCGATCAAGTGGCCGTGGAGGACTCCGAGCTAGGAGCTGCCCTGGAATTTGAAGTCAGGCACTAGCCCGCGAAGGGGTCGCTCACCAAAATCGTGTCGTCCCGCTGGGGCGAGGTGGACACGAGCGCCACGGGGCAGCGGATCAGCTCTTCAATTCGGCGGACATATTTGATCGCCTGGGCGGGAAGGTCGGCCCAGCTGCGCGCGCCGGCCGTTGTCCCGCTCCATCCGTCCATTTCCTCATAGATCGGCTCGGCCCGAGCCTGGTCCGCGCTGTGCGGCGGGAGGTAGTCATAGACCTGGTCGCCGATCCGGTAGCCAGTGCAGATCTTTACCGTCTCCATCCCGTCGAGCACGTCGATCTTGGTGAGCGCAATACCGGTGATGCCGCTGACCGCGGCCGATTGGCCGACCAGCACGGCATCGAACCAGCCGCACCGGCGTTGGCGGCCGGTAACCGTGCCGAATTCATGTCCCCGTTCGCCGAGCCGCTGGCCGATTTCGTCATCGAGTTCGGTCGGGAAGGGACCTGAGCCGACCCGCGTCGTGTATGCCTTGACGATACCGAGCACGAAGCCGGCGGCATTCGGCCCCATGCCGCTGCCCGATCCGGTCGTCCCCGCCACGGTGTTGGACGAGGTAACGAATGGGTAAGTGCCGTGATCGACGTCGAGCAGCACGCCCTGCGCGCCCTCGAACAGGATTCGGCGGCCGCGGCGTCGGGCTTCGTCCAGGTCGCGCCACACCGGGCGGGCAAACGGCAGGACGAAGTCGGCGATCTGGGCGAGGTCATTCTTCAGGCGCTGGCGGTCGACCGGTTCGCGGCCAAAGCCGGCGCGGAGGTGGTCGTGGTGGGCGCAGAGGCGGTCGAGCTGCGGGTCGAGGTCGTCGAGGTGAGCCAGGTCGCAAACCCGGATCGCGCGGCGGCCGACCTTGTCCTCATAGGCTGGGCCGATCCCCCGCCGCGTCGTGCCGATCTTGCCCGCGCCGGAGGCATCCTCGCGGAGTGCATCGAGGTCGCGGTGGATCGGCAGGATCAGCGGGCAGGTCTCGGCGATCATCAGCACGTCCGGCGTGATCGCCAGGCCCTGCGCGGCGATCTTCTCGATCTCGGCCTTCAGCGCCCAAGGGTCGAGCACTACGCCATTGCCAATCACCGACGGCGTGCCGCGGACGATGCCGGAGGGCAGCAGCGACAGCTTGTAGACCTGCTCCCCGACGACCAGTGTGTGGCCGGCGTTGTGGCCGCCCTGGAAGCGCACGACCATGTCGGCCCGGCTGGCCAGCCAGTCGACGATCTTGCCCTTGCCCTCGTCGCCCCATTGCGCGCCGATGACCGTGACGTTGCCCACTCGAAATTCCTTAACCAGAACGGGTCAGGCCCGGTTCAGCGCGCCTCCTATTGATTGAAGATCGAACCGTCCAGCTTGGGAGGCTGAAATGCGGTTGCTGATGATGGTGTTGCTCGGAGCAACGGCCTTGGGCGGTGTCGCGCTGGCCCAACGGGAGCGGCTTCCGGCCGAGTGCCGGCAGGAGATCTTCCAGCTGTGCCGGGGGACATCGGGCGGCTTTCGCCAATGCATGATGACGGCCATGCCCAAATTGAGCGATTCTTGCCGCAAGCTAATCGGCGAGCGTGCGACGACCGCGTATCCGCCGGTAGCGGGGACGGTCGAGCACGACTATGGGGCCGATCCCAAGCAGCGGCTCGACCTGGTCAAGCCCGCCGACGCCGCCAAGGCGCCCGTTCTGCTGTTCATCCACGGCGGCGGCTGGTCGATCGGTGACAAGGCCCACGCCGCGCCGGAAAAAGCGCGTTGGGCCAACGGCAAGGGCTGGGCCTTCGCCAGCGCCAACTATCGGCTGGTGCCGCAGGCGACGGTCGAGCAGCAGGCCGCCGATGTGGCCAGCGCAGTCGCCTGGCTCCGTGCCAACGCCGCGAATGAAGGGCTCGATCCTGACCGGATCGTGTTGATGGGCCACAGCGCGGGCGCGCACCTCGCCGCCCTGGTCGGCACCGATCCGCGCTATTTGACGGCCGCAGGCGTGCCGATGGCCGCGGTCACGGGCGTCGTGCTGCTCGATGGCGCGGGCTATGACGTCCCGACCCAGGCCAGCGCTGAAATGAATCTGGTCAAGCCGATGTATGAGGCCGCGTTCGGCAAGGACCCCAAGCGTCAGGCGGCGCTGTCGCCGAGCCGCCACGCTGCCCCGCCCAATGTCGCTCGCTGGCTGATCCTGCCGATCGAACGTCGTGCTGACAGTCAGGCGCAATCGAAGGGTTTGGCCGACGCGCTAATCCGGGCGGGCTCCAGCGCAACGGTCGTCGCTGTGCCGGGTGAGAGCCACGGCTCGCTCAACAAAGGGTTGGGCGAGGCCGGTGATTTCGCGACCGGCCAGCTCGATCGGTTCCTGGCGGAGGCGCGTTAGCTTCAATCCTGACCGACGCTGGATGTCGCGCCGCCGTCGGTTGACGCGCGTTAACCGATCGGCAAGACCCTTGCCGTGGAGCGCGGTCGGGTCGGCAATGTTCAGCTGCTGCGGGCCCTGGCAGCGAGCTCGGTGCTGTTGAGTCACGCCGCTGATGTCCTGATCCCCGATAATGATGCATGGCGGGCCGTGCCCTGGACCGCCGGGGTGGACTTGTTTTTTGTCATCAGCGGCTTTGTGATGATGCTGCTCTGCGATGGCCAATTCGGCAGCCCCGGCATCGCTCGCCATTTCCTCACACGGCGGATCATCCGGATCGTGCCCAGCTATTGGTTTTTCACGGCGCTGCTCGCCGCCCTTTTGCTGATCGAGCCGACCGTGACCAGAAACACGGTACTCACGGCGCCGATCGCCATCAGCTCCTTCCTGTTCGTGCCATGGCCCCGGACCGATGGCCTGCTCAATCCCTTGCTGTCGCAAGGCTGGACCCTGAACTACGAAGCCTTTTTTTACGGTGCCTTCGCGCTAGCGCTGCTGGCACGTCGCGGCGCCTTGCTGCTCGCAGCCGGGTTCGTCGCGCTGGTGATGGCCGGACCGCTGATACCCGACGAATGGTTCGCCGCGAGTTTCTACGCCGACCCGATCATTCTCGAATTCCTTGCCGGGATGGGCCTGGCGAAACTCTATCTCAGCGGCAAGCGCATTGGCAGGCTGGAGGCGATCGCATTATTGGCACTCGCCGTGGCCGTCGCGGTCGCTGCAAGCGGTTGGCCCGAAACCCCGATCGTAATTGCTTTCGGCATTCCGGCCCTGCTCCTCGCCGCGGCCGCGATACTGCATTCGGAAGCCGGCGAAAGCGGACCACTGCGCCGGTTCGGCGAAGCATTGGGTGATGCGTCGTACGCCCTCTATCTGTCGCATCCCTTTGTCGTGAACGGCATCGACCGGCTGCTGGGCGCGGGCGCGGGTGCGCTGATCGTTGCACTGGCCGCGAGCATTGCCTTCGCCTTGATCTTTCACCGTTACATCGAAGCGCCGGTAACGCTTTGGCTCAACCGCCGGGCGGGTGAACGGCCGCGGCCGCTTGACGACGTCGCGCCCTGATCCAAACCGCAGATGGGCAAGCCGCGCCGACCTTCCTATATGCTGACCCAATGCCTTCTTCCGCCGGTGCAGCCATGACGACCCACATCAAGATCGACTTTGTCTCGGACGTTTCATGCCCATGGTGCGTCATTGGCCTCAAGGGGCTGGAGGAGGCCCTCGGCCGGCTCGGTGGCCTGGTCGAGGCCGATATTCATTTTCAGCCGTTCGAGCTCAACCCCGATATGCCGGCGGAAGGACAGCGCCTGGTCGACTATGCTGCGCAGAAATACCGCTCGACACCGGAACAGCTTCGGGAAAGGCGCGCGATGATCCGCGACCGCGCGGCCGGGCTTGGGTTCACCATTGCCCTGCCGCCGGAGGAAGGCCGCGTCTATAACACCTTCGATGCCCACCGGCTGTTGCATTGGGCTGCCGAAGAAGGTCGTCAGCGTGAGCTCAAGCTGGCGCTGTTCGAAGCCTATTTCACGCAATGCCGCAGCCTCGCAGACCATGAGGTTCTGGCCGACGCTGCCGAGGTGGCGGGTCTTGACCGCGGCGCCGCAATAGAGGTGCTGGATTCGGACCGCTACACCGCGGAAGTGCGCGATGCCGAAGGCAAGTGGAGGGCCAAAGGCATTTCGGGCGTTCCCGCGATTATCATCAACGATCGTTACCTCATCTCGGGCGGCCAGCCGGCAGAAGTGTTCGAGCAGGCCATCCGCCAAATCGCCTCCGAAAGCCAACCCGTCTCCGAGCGGACGGGTTGAGGCCTAGAACCGAAGCGGAACCACGTCCCGAACGCCCTCGAGCTTCGCCAACGTCGCTGCCACTTCGACCGGCACATCGCCGTCGACTGACACCAGCGCGACCGCTTCGCCCAGCGCCTCGCGGCGGCCGAGATTGAAGGTGGCGATGTTGATCCCGGCCTCCCCGAGCGCCGTGCCGAGCCGCCCGATGAACCCGGGCGTGTCGGTGTTGACGATGTAGATCATCGTGCCGGTGAGCTCGGCCTCGACTTCCACGCCGAACAGCTCGACAAGCCGCGGCGCCTTGTTGCCGAACAAAGTGCCGGCGACCCGCCGAACGCCGCTCGACGTCCCGATGTCGACCGCAACCAGCGTATGATAGTCGCCCTCGCGATCATGGCGGACTTCCTTGACGTCGAGCCCTCGCTCCTTGGCCAGGAACGGCGCGTTGACCATGTTTACGGTCTGCGAATAGGTGCCCATCAGCCCCGCCAGCACTGCGCCGGTAATCGGCTTCTGGTTGAGCTGCGCAGCCGCACCCTCGACCTCGACCGAAACCGAGCGGACGTCCTCGCCGAGGATCTGCCCGGCCAGCTTCCCCAGCTTCTCGGCGAGCGCCATGTAGGGCCTGAGACGCGGGGCTTCTTCAGCCGAGAGCGACGGCATGTTGACCGCATTGGTCACCCCGCCAAGCAGCAGATAATCGCTCATCTGTTCGGCCACCTGGATCGCGACGTTGACCTGAGCCTCGCTGGTCGAGGCGCCGAGGTGCGGGGTTGAAATGAAGTTGGGCGTGCCGAACAGCGGCGAGGCGGTTGCCGGCTCGGTCGCGAACACGTCGAGCGCCGCTCCAGCGACATGACCGCTGTCGAGCGCCTCCTTGAGCGCCTGCTCGTCGATCAGCCCGCCGCGCGCGCAGTTGATGATGCGGACGCCCTTCTTCGTTTTCGCCAGATTCTCGCGCGACAGGATGTTGCGGGTCTGGTCGGTCAGCGGCGTGTGGAGCGTGATGAAATCCGCGCGGCGGAGCAATTCGTCCAGCTCAACCTTGTCGACGCCGAGCTCGACCGCGCGCTCGGGCGTCAGAAAGGGGTCGAATGCCGCCACCTTCATCCTTAGGCCGACTGCCCTTGTGGCGACGATCGAGCCAATATTGCCGCAGCCGATCAGGCCGAGCGTCTTGCCGGTCACCTCCACGCCCATGAAACGGTTCTTTTCCCACTTGCCGGCCTGGGTCGACGCGTCGGCCTCCGGCAGCTGTCGGGCAAGGGCGAACATCAGCGCGATGGCATGCTCGGCAGTGGTGATCGAATTGCCGAACGGCGTGTTCATCACCACCACGCCGCGGGCGGTGGCCGCGGGAATGTCGACATTGTCGACGCCAATTCCCGCACGGCCGACCACCTTGAGGTTGGCTGCAGCGGCCAGGATCGGCCTGGTCACCTTGGTCGCCGAGCGGATCGCAAGCCCGTCATAGTCACCGATAATCGCCGCGAGCTCTTCAGGTGTGAGGCCGGGCTTTTCGTCGACCTCGATCCCGCGCTCACGGAAAATGGCAGCGGCCCTGGGGTCCATCTTGTCTGAAATCAAAACGCGCACAGTCATTTGCATTGCTCCCAGGCCCACTCGAGCCATGGCCCAAGTGCCTCGATATCGGATGTGTCGACGGTCGCACCGCACCAAATGCGAAGCCCGGGCGGGGCGTCGCGGTATCCGGCGATGTCATAGGCCGCGCCTTCAGCCTCCAGCAGTTTGGCAAAGCGCTTGATGAAGTCGTTGTCCGCTCCGTCGACCGTCAGGCAGACGCTGGTCTTCGAGCGGCTAGCCGGATCCCGGGCCAGATGGCCGAGCCAGTTGCTCTGGCTTACAATCCGATCGAGCGCCGCCGCATTGGCCTCGGTCCGCCCCTTGAGGCCCTTGAAGCCCCCAACCGACCTGGCCCATTCCAGCGCCCAGATCGCATCTTCGACCGCCAGCATGGAGGGCGTGTTGATCGTCTCTCCAGTGAATATTCCTTCGATCAGCTTGCCGCCCTTGGTCAGCCGGAAGATCTTTGGCAGCGGCCGGTCGGGCGTGTAGCTTTCCAGCCGTTCGACCGCGCGAGGTCCGAGGATCAGCACGCCATGCGCGCCCTCACCGCCAAGAACTTTCTGCCAACTGAATGTAGCGACATCGATCTTGTGCCAGGGCAGGTCGTAGGCAAACACCGCGCTGGTTGCGTCGGCGAAGCTCAACCCCTTGCGATCGTCCGAGATCCAGTCGCCGTTCGGCACGCGGACGCCGCTGGTGGTGCCGTTCCATGTGAACAGCACGTCGTTCGACCAGTCGACCTGGCTCAAGTCCGGGAGCTGGCCATAATCGGCACGAATGACCGTCGGGTCGAGCCTCAGCTGCTTTACGGCGTCGGTTACCCAGCCTTCGCCAAAGCTTTCCCAGGCGAGGCAGGTGACCGGACGCGCGCCCAGCATTGCCCACATCGCCATCTCGAATGCGCCGGTATCGGAACCCGGCACGATGCCGATTCGATGGGTGTCGGGCAACTCGAGCATCTGGCGCATCAGGTCGATGCACAGCTTGAGCCGTTCCTTGCCCAGGCCACTACGATGCGACCGGCCCAGAATTTGGGTATCGATTTTGTCGGCAGACCAGCCCGGCGGCTTGGCGCAGGGACCGGAGGAAAAATGCGGGCGCAACGGGCGCACCGCAGGCGGGATATTCGTCAACATAACTCTCCTTGCAGAGAGCACGCGCCGCGTTGGGACGGCGTGGCCCGCCGCAGGATGTAGCGGGCTTTTCGAAGCATCGTGAGTGGCAATTTTGCACCTGCGAAGGATTCGGGCCTTCAGGGTTTGTCCCGATAAATTCCGGTTAATTTGTTAACCTAACGCAACATTGTGGCACGGTTCGTCCCAGTGAGCCTACGCTTCACCCCTTAGGGAGGAACCCGAGGTTGAATTGCTTAACCTGTCGGAGTCAGTGTCACCGTTCCGATAGGCGAGGGCAATCGCCTGTTGGATGAGCGGGGCTGGGGAGCTCCTTGACCGAACGGATTCTGCGCCGGGCGACATTCGCCGGGCGACGGTGATTTAGGAGTTGGCTGGAGCCATGACACAAACGGCTATCGCGACCACAAAGCTGTTTCAAACCCGCGACCTGTTTGTCCACGACGGCAATCATCTTCGCCGCTTGCGCCTTTCGGCGCCGGCGCAGCTGGTGATGCTTGTCGTCATGGTGCTGCTTTTCGCCTGGTCGACGTACTCGGCAATTCGGCTGTTCATCGCCCCCTCGATTCCCACTGCGGCCGCTCCGGCGGCCGTTTCTTCGGATATCGCCCGTCTTGCCGCCGCCACCGAGGCGCGCGTGCACCAGATCGAGGAGCGCCAGAAGATCCTCGCCGAGATGATCGCCGGTGAAAAGGTGGATCCGGAAATCATCGCCAAGCTCGGTTATGTCGATGCGCTCGGCAAGGGCGCGCAAGGTGGCCCGTTCGATTCCGCCAGCCAGGCCGACCCGACCTTCAAGTCTCTGTTCACCAGCTGGAAGAAGCTCGACAATCTGGCCGATGGCGCAATCGCAGTTCCGTCTGAAAAGCCGGTCCGCACCGCCGAATTCACCTCCGGCTACGGCACCCGCACCGATCCATTCCGCGGCGGCGCCGCTCGCCACCAGGGCATCGACCTTGCCGCGCCGATCGGAACGCCAATCTATGCAACCGCCGACGGCATTGTCGTCGCTGCCGGATGGAACAGCGGCGGATATGGCAACCTGATCAAGGTCGACCATGGCCGCGGCATCGAAACCCGCTATGGCCACCTTTCGGCGATCCTCGTCAGCCCCGGCCAGCATGTCGTCCGCGGCCAGCAAATTGCCCGCATGGGCTCGACCGGCCGTTCGACCGGCAGCCACCTCCACTATGAGGTTCGGATCGACGGCGGTGCGGTCAACCCGATCCCGTTCATGAAGTCGAACGACTATCTGATCGCGATGCAGAGGAACGGTGCCGGCACCCATTCGATGGACGCGGTTGCCCTCGGCGGACCGAGCAGCGCGAAGCGCTAAGCTTGTCGCATCCCCGCCGCGGCCCTATCTCGCGGTTGTGAATATGGTTTCCCTCTCACCCAGCGCCGCCAAGCGCGTCGCCTTTATCGCCGGCAAGCAAGGCAAGGCGGCCGTGCTGCGCCTCTCGGTCGACGGCGGCGGATGTGCCGGCTTCACTTACAAGTTCGAACTGGGCGAAGCCGAGGAAGACGACCAGGTGGCCATCACCGACGGAGTCCGCCTCGTGGTCGACCCGGTCAGCCTGGAGCTCATCCAGGGGTCCGAGGTCGATTATGTCGAGGATCTCGGCGGGGCCTCGTTCAAGGTGACAAATCCCAATGCCGCATCGGGCTGCGGCTGCGGATCAAGCTTTTCCGTTTGATTGCCAATTGAGCCTCGCTAGGGAAGCGGGGTGAAACTCGTCACCTTCAACATCAACGGCATCCGGGCGCGCATGCCGCGCCTGCTCGAGTATCTCGAGCGCGAGCAACCTGACGTCATCTGCCTGCAAGAATTGAAGTGCGCCGACGATTCCCTGCCGATCGGGGACATCGAAAGCGCCGGCTATCATGCCGTGTGGCACGGCCAGAAGGGATTCAACGGCGTCGCCATCGCCGCCAGGGGCCGGGTGCCTGATCTGCGCCAGGTCGGGCTTCCCGGCGACCCGGATGACACACATAGCCGCTACATCGAGGCCGAGGTCGACGGTTTGGTGGTAGCCTCCATCTACCTACCTAACGGCAATCCGATCGGCACCGAAAAGTTCGACTATAAGCTTCGATGGATGGACCGGCTCCGCGAACGGGCGGCCACAATCCTGGCCGAAGAACGGCCGGCGGTGCTGGCCGGCGACTTCAACGTCATTCCCGAAGACCGCGACACATTCTCACGGCGAGCCATGGCCAGTGACGCCCTGTTCCAGCCGGAGAGTCAGGCGGCCTTCCGGATGATCATCAACCAGGGCTGGACGGATGCCTTGCGCGCGCTGAACCCTGACGAAGACCGGCTCTATACCTTCTGGGACTACACCGCTGGCGCTTGGCCGCGCGACGCGGGGTTCCGCATTGATCACCTACTCTGCTCGCCTCAGGCCGCAGACCGGTTACGCGGAGCCGAGGTACATAAATGGGCGAGAGCCGAAGAGAAGGCGTCCGACCACGCTCCGGTGGCCATTGAGCTAGACTAGGTCGCTCGTCGATACGACTTTGCAGAATTCGTAGCCAAGCGTCGCGACGTGGGCGGCCTGGACCGTTTCGGCGGGGATCGTGCAGCCGTTGCCGTCGGGGAGATCGAAACAGTCACAAGCGTCAGCTACAAGCACCATATCCCAGCCCATGTTGGAGCCGGTGCGGATCGTGGTCGACACGCACATGTCGGTCGAAATGCCGAACGCCACCACATGGCGCGCGCCGAGCCGCTTCAGCTTCAAATCCAGGTCGGTGCCAATAAAGGCACTGTTGACGCTCTTGCTGACCAATTGCTCGCCGTCGATCGGCTCAAATCCTGGACGGAGCTGGTTGCCGGGATTGTCGGGATTGAGGGTCGAGCCTTCAACCACCGAGTCATGGCGGACATGGATGATCGGCCGCCCGGCTTCGCGCCACTTCTTCAGTAACGCGAGGCCATTGGCGTCGGATTGCGCGTTCCAGCGGCGGGGCCATTGGGGTGTGTCAAAACCCCGCTGCATGTCGATAGGCAACAGGACAGCGTGATCCCAATCGATATCCATGCTCACAGGACCTTTTGGTAAATCCGGTAGGTATGGTTGATCCCGGCGCCCGGCAGCTGGGCGATCGACATCATTCCCTGATTATCCTCCAGGACCCAGCCGAACTCGCCGATGTTGATGCCATATTTGTCGACGCAGACGCGCCGGGTGAATTCGATCAGCATGAAGGCCAGCTGGCTGGCCATGCGCCCGTGCTGGAGGGACTTGCGAACGCCCATCAGGGGGACGCGCACGCGCCGGGTAGTGACCTTGCGCAACCGCCACAACAGCTTCGCCCAGCCGAACGGAAACAGCTTGCCGTCTAGGTCGCGGATCATCTCGTTCAAATCCGGCATGGTGATCATGAACGCTACCGGTTCGCCATCGACCTCGGCGATTTTTACCAAATCCTCGACGATGATCGGCTTAAGCTTCTTCCCGGCATAAGCGATCTCTGCATCGGTGAGCGGAACGAACCCCCAATTGTCCGACCAGGCGTCGTTCAAAATATCGAGGATGATTGCCGCTTCCTGGTCGAATTTCGACTTGTCGACATCGCGGATGCGGATGCGCGAATTCTTTTCGCCGGCCCTGATCAACCGGTCGATCACCGGGTTCATGTCGATCCGGATATCCAGCTCGAACGTGTGGAGGTCCTTGGCCTTGCCGTATCCCGCGGCCTCGACCCTGGCTCGATATTCCGGGCGATGGTGGCCCATCATGACCAATGGCGGCTCATTGAACCCTTCGATCAACAGGCCCGGTTCATCCCAGATGGAAATGGAAATTGGCCCCAGCGCCTTGGTCATTCCCTCGCCGCGGAGCCAGTCTTCGGCCGTCGCGATCAGGGCGGCTGCGGCTTCCCCGTCGAGCGCCTCGAACATGCCCCACTGGCCGGTCCCCGGTTCCATATGGACCTGCACCAGGTCGTCGACCTGGGCACTGATCCGGCCGACGACTCTCCCGCCCCGCTCCGCCAGCCATAGCTGCGCCCGGCCATGCCCAAACCACGGATTCTTCTTGGGATCGAGCAGCCCGTGGACTTCGTCCTTGAGCGGCGGCACCCAGTTGGGGTCGTCCTTGTAAACTTCCCAGGCGAAGTCGACGAAGGCCTTGCGGTCGGCCTTGGTCGCCACCGGCCGGATGGTAGTGTCTGAGCTCATGTCCGATCCGTTACAGGCGGTAATTGCAAGAGCAACCGTTTAATCGCCAAGGTCAGGCCTGGCTGTCCCCCGGACGGCCCATGCTTGGCCCTTTCACCGCCACGTTGGTGCCACTATCTCCTGCAACTGGACCATCACCCCATGAACAAGTCCGTCGCCCTCCACCGTGAAATCGCCCCGGCGCCCGCCGGCGACGCCGCACGCCTGTCGCGCGGCGACGATAATGCCATGCTCAAGGCCGCGGCCAATTTGACGCGCGACCTCAATGTCGCCCGGCCGTCGATCTATTGGGCGGACATGCTCGGTTCGGCCTTGCTCGGCTATGGTGCTTTGGCGGCTACCATCGCCGCCGGGTCGGCCTGGATTGCGCTGCTGACTGGCTTGATTGCGATCCTGGCGCTTTATCGTGCGGGCAGCTTCATTCACGAGATTACCCATGTGAAGCCCAACGCGGTTCCCGGCTTTTACTGGGCCTGGAACGCGCTGGTCGGCGTACCGTTGCTGATCCCGTCGTTCATGTACGAAGGCGTCCACAACCAACATCATGCCAAGACCTATTACGGGACGGCTGACGACCCGGAATATCTGCCGCTGGCGCTGATGCACCCCTGGACATTGCCGGTGTTCCTGATTGCCGCGGCGCTGGCGCCGATCGGCATGCTGATCCGCTTCGGCCTGCTCGCTCCATTATCGCTACTATCGCCGAAGCTCCGCGCGGCGGTGGTCGCCAAATATTCCGGGCTGCAGATCAACCCGCGCTTCCGCCGGCCATTTCCGACCGGCGATTTCAAGCGGCGCTGGTTAATCCAGGAGGCCGCTGCGAGCCTGTGGGCGATTGCGCTGCTGACGCTGGTTGCAACCGGGGTCATCCCGATGCGCTCCTTCCTGATCTTTCTCGCCATTTCCTCGGGCGTGATGTTCCTCAACCAGATCCGCACCCTGGTGGCTCACCTTTGGGAAAATGACGGCGAGCCGATGAGCGTGACCGAGCAATATCTCGACAGCGTCAACGTCCCGCCCCCCGGCACGCTGCCCGCACTGTGGGCGCCGGTCGGGCTGCGCTTTCACGCGCTCCATCATTTGCTGCCGGGCCTGCCTTACCATGCGCTGGGCGAGGCGCACCGCCGCATCGCGGCGGCGCTGGAGCCGGATTCCCCTTATTATCGGTCCAATTATCGCGGCCTGACGCCGCTTGTTGCGCGGCTCGCGGTCAGCAGCTGGAAAGGCCGCTAGAAGACCTACTCTTCCTGCCTGATCAGGACGAATTCGCCGATCAAGAGGAACAGCAGGAAGGGCGCCCAGGCCGCGAGGAACGGCGGGTAGGCGCCGTAGTTGCCCAGGGCGAGGCTGAAATTGTCGGCGACGAAATAGGCGAACCCGAGTGCCATCCCAATGGTTGCCCGCAACAGCACCTGACCCGAACGGGCAAGGCCGAATGCCGCCGTTGCCGCCAACAGCGGCATCAGCACCGTCGATAGCGGCCCGCTGATCTTGTGCCACCAGCCCGTCCGAGCTTCATCGGTCGGCCGGCCCGCGGCCTCGAGCGCGCCGATCTCCTGACGAAGTGCCACGAAGTCCCGTTCATTTGGGTCGATATGCGCCAGGGTGAAGCGGCTGGGTTCGACCCCGCGCAGTGCGATTAGTTGCCGCTGTTTCATGACGATATTCATCGGCGCGTCGTAGGTTCGGACATTGCTGAGCCGCCAGCCGCCCGCCACCTGGTCGGCACGGTCGGCATCGAGGACCTGCGCCAGCGCACCCTTTTCCCGGTCGTAAATGGTCACGTCCTGCAATCGGGCGCTAGCCCCTGCGCCGATGACGAGGCGGGCCCGGACGACGTCGTTGCCGTCACGGATCCAGACGTTGGAAAGGATGCCGCTCGACGGTGGGATCGGCTTGTAATCCGCATCGGTCCAGGCATTTACCGTTCGGGCCGACTTCACCACGACCAGTTCGTTAAAGGCAAATAGGAGCACCGCCACGCCAAGGCTGGCGACCACCATCGGGGCCAGGATTTGATGCGCCGAAAGGCCGGCCGCCTTCATCGAAACGACTTCGCTATGCTGGTTTAGACCGGCAAAGGCGATCAGCGCCCCCAGCAGCACGGAAAAAGGGAGGAAGCGCGAAATCAACAGCGGCACCCGCAATGAAATGTATCGCCACAGCTCGGCCTCATCGTTTCCCGGAACCTTCAGGATTTTTCCGGATTCGCCAAGCAGGTCGAGCGTCATCAGGACGAGCACGAGCATGACCAAAACTGCCAGGCTGCGGGTCAGGAACAGCCGCGCGGCATAAAGTGCCAGCTGGCGCGACGGCATGAAATCCAAATTGATCATGCCGTTGCCTCAATTCGCTTGAAGCGCCTTTTCGGCGCAAGCTTGCGAACCGCCTTGCCGAGCTTGGCGAAGGCCGCTTCCAGCGCCGCGATCGGTTGGCCGCCCGGCCGATGGGCAAGGACATGATACATCCATAGGATAAGCGCGACCAAGCCGAGGAAGGGCAGCCATAGCGCGAGCTCCGGCTGCAAATGTCCCCTGCTCCCTGCTCCTTCGGCATATTGGTTGATCTTGTGGTAGGTGACGACCATCACGATCCCGATGAAAATGCCGAGTGAGCTGTTGCTGCGCTTCGGCGGGACCGCAAGGGCAACGCCAAGCAGCGGCAACATCAGCATCATGGCGATTTCGACCAGGCGGAAATGAAGGTTGGCGCGGGACGATAACTCGTCCTTCTTCCTCGGCGCAGTACCGCCATAAGCCCGGGATATGAGTTCCGGTAAGACCAATTCCGGCTCCTGGTTGCCCCGCCCGCGAAATGCGTCAGTCGCCGGCAGGTTGATCGGCAGGTCATAGCTGTTGAACGACAGGGTCCGGGGCGTCGCGAAATTCGGACCTTCCTGAACCAGCCGTCCGTGCTTCAGGCGGAAGATGATGGTGTCGGGCTGGTCGGTCGACAGGAACTGGCCTTCGGCGGCAGTTGCGGCGATCCGGGTACCCGACTTGTCATCCAGGGCCGTGAAGATGCCCCGCAACCGTGTACCGTTCTGCTCGCTTCCGTCGATCCTGATCGTCATCCGCCTGCCGAACTGGTTGAATTCGCCAACCTTGATCGAAGCGCCGAGCGCGCCTGACTTCAGCTCGTAGCGCAAGCCTTCGTAACGGTAGCGCGCATATGGATCGACCCAACCGACGATGACGATGTTTACGAGTAGCAAGCCGATGGCGAACGCATAGGGCACGCGCAGCAGTCGACCGTAGCTGATGCCGATCCCGCGCATCGCATCAAGTTCCGAGGACAGCGCCAGCTTGCGGAACGCGAGGATGATCCCCAGCAACAGGCCGATCGGGATACCGAGCGAGAAATATTCAGGCAGCAGATTGGCGAGCATTTGCCAGACCACGCTGACCGGACCGCCGGCGTTGATGACGAAGTCGAACAGCCGGAGCATCTTGTCGAGGATCAGCAACATCGCCGCCAGCACTAGTGTGCCAATCAGCGGAACTGCGATGTTGCGGGCTAGATAGCGGTCGACCAACTGCAAGCCAGATTTCCTCGAAGCACTTTTTCGTCCTCGCGGCACCATGATTTGGCCGCAAAGCGAGCCGACAGGGCAACCGGGGCGTCGAGCCTTGCCGATTCCGGAACGAATGGACTTGGCAAAGGTACGGCGCCGTCTGTGCCTATAGCGAAGCGGTTGGGAAAATCATGTCGAAATCGGCGGTCCGAATGGTGATCGAAGGCGCTGCCATTTCGGCGGTGGCGGCGACGCTTGCCGTGGCGCCGGCTGCCGCGGCCACCGGTTGCGCTCCTGGATCTCCGTCCGTGCTGGTCCATGTTGCCGGTTTCAAACAACCGCAGGGCCGGCTGAAGCTGTCGCTCTATGGGCCGGCCAGCTGGCTCGACAAGCGCGGCCGCATCAGCAAGATCAAGGTCCCTGTCACCGGGCGATCGATGGATATCTGCGTGCCGGTTCCGGCTCCTGGGCGCTATGCCGTCGCCGTTCACCACGATCTAAATGTCAACGGCGAGCGCGATCGTCAGGATGGCGGCGGCTATTCACGTGACCCCAAGGTCACCCTATTCAACCCCAGGCCGCCTTTCGCCAAGGCGGCTTTCACCGTCGGGAATGGCCCGGCACGGGTCGGGGTCACTTTGCTTTACATCAAGGGCATTAGCGTGGGGCCCGCGGGAAGCTGATGTCCCGGCCCCGCATCGCCCTGATCAGCAATCCCAAATCGACGGGCAACCTTGCCCAGCTGCCGCGCATCCGCGCTTTCTGCGCGGAACATCCCGACATTTTCCATTACGAGGTCGAAGCGGCCAGCCAGATCGGCGATGCCATGCGGACCATTGCCCGCATCGAGCCGGCGGTGCTCGCGATCAATGGCGGTGACGGCACCGTCCAGGCGGTGCTTACCGAACTTCATAATGGCGGTTGTTTCGGTACCATGACCCCGCCCGTGGCGGTCCTGCCGAGCGGAAAGACCAATTTGATCGCGCTTGATCTTGGCGCCCAGGGCGATCCGGTGGAGGCACTGGAAAAGCTGATCGGGATCGCCCGGGCCGATCTCTCGCCCTATTTGGTCGCTCGGGAGTTGATTTCCCTTTCGGGTGGAGAAACCGGGATTACGCCGGTGATCGGCATGTTCCTCGGCGGCGCGGGCCTTGCCGATATCATGCTCTACTGCCGGGAGCGCGTCTATCCGCTGGGCCTCCCCAACAGCATTA
>Ga0310900_10000012_pt1 | contig 39047 bp, 36 predicted proteins | sample C24D1metaG_FD_203879 | JGI IMG/M metagenome (GOLD analysis project Ga0310900, IMG submission 203879) | Lab incubated soil microbial communities from West Virginia University Organic Research Farm, Morgantown, WV, United States - C24D1 | ecosystem: Environmental > Terrestrial > Soil >...
TCGACGCCGCAGGCCAGCCCATCGAGCCGCGGTCCGTCAACCGCGACATCCCGTTCCAGATCTCGGCAGCAGCGGCAAGGGCCGTGCAGGAAGGCGGGGGCATCCGCAGCGCGCCCACCCTGCTGAACCTGCTGCAGCAGGCGACCGCCGTCGCCGACCGCACCGAACTGATCGAACCGGTCGACGAGCCTCCGGTCCCGCCGCCGTCGCGGTTCCGCGGTGCGCCCACCGACGATCCGGAGTCGGCGGCACGGCGCCGCAAGGGGCTGATCGTCGGGCTGAGCGTCGGTGCGGCGATCATCGTCGTCGCGTTGATCGTGTTGGCGTCGGTGCTGAGCCGGATCTTCGGTGACGTCGGCGGCGGCCTCGGCGGCGACCAGTTGGGCCTCAATGCCCCGACGTCGTCCTCGCAGGCCGCCGGCGGCGGCGGCAGCGCCTCCACCGGTCAGGTCGTGAAACCTGTTCGCGCAACGGTGTTTTCTCCCGAGGGTGAGGCGGACGCGCCTGACGAGGCTGGGCTGGCCATCGACGGCAATCCGGCGACCGTATGGCCCATCGACACCTACACGGATCCGGTGCCGTTCCCCAACTTCAAGAACGGCGTCGGCCTGATGCTGCAGTTGCCCGAGCCGATGAAGATCGGCGAGGTCACCATCAACCTGGACAGCTCGGGCACCGCAGTCGAGATCCGCTCGTCGCAGACGCCTAACCCCACGTCGCTGGACGACACCACTGTGCTGACGCCTGCCACCGCCCTGAAGCCCGGCACGAACACGATCAAGGTGGACAACGCGCCGCCGACCTCCAACCTGCTGGTCTGGGTCTCGACGCTCGGGCAGGTCGACGGCAAAAGCCGGTCCGACATCGCGGAGATCACCCTCAAAGCTGCGTCTTAGTCGGGCGGCCTGAGCCGCCTCATCCCCAGCACCGCAAACTTGTGTCGGAGGCCACCCCTGGCGCCCCTTAGTGTTCGGCTGTGGGGAGCTTCGGGGGAATCGACCGGTCAGACGCCGAGTTGCTGGCCGCACACGTCGCCGGTGACCGATACGCCTTCGAGGAGTTGTTCTACCGCCACCACCGACAGCTGTACCGGCTGGCGCAGATCACCAGCCGTAACCCCGAAGACGCCGCGGACGCACTCCAGGACGCGATGCTAAAGGCGCACCGCAGCGCACCCGCCTTCCGCCACGATTCGGCGGTCAGCAGCTGGCTGTACCGGATCGTGGTGAACGCGTGCCTGGACCGGCTGCGACACAACAAGGCGCATCCCACGGCCGCCCTGGAGGACGATGTCTGCCACCTCAGCGATCCCACACCGCGGGTGGACACCGCGATCGCGGTGGAGCGTGCGTTGATGCGACTCCCGGTCGAACAACGCGCGGCGGTGGTCGCGGTCGACATGCAGGGCTATTCGATTGCCGAGACCGCGCGCATGCTCGGCGTCGCCGAGGGCACCGTGAAGAGCCGATGCTCGCGGGCGCGGGCCAAGCTGGCCGAGGCGCTCGAATACTTCAACGCCGGCGCCGCCGCAGAGCACGGCAGCGAGTGTGCGGGGAACCGTGACGGCAGTGCGGCCGTCTAACCGTCTGTGGTGGAGACTGGCTTGCGTCAGGGCGTGGCACAACCGGCGGGGGCAGCGATGGACGACGACACGGGCCACGAACCCGCGTCGATCACGCCCGAATTGCTGGCCGATCTGCAGGGGGGGCTGCTCGACGACGCCACCGCGGCGGCGCTCCGCCGGCGTGTACGCGCCGACCCCGACGCCGCAGAGATGCTGGCTGCCCTCGACCGGGTCCGCGGCGAGCTGACCCACCTCGGCGTCGACGCCGCCTCCGCACCCGATGTCCCTGCCGCGGTGACGGTCCGGATCGGCGCTGCGCTGCATGCCCAGCCGCCGCACGGACGGGCAGGCGGGCCGGCGCATTCGATTCGGCACACCTCGCGGTGGCAGCTGGTCGCGCTGATCGCCGGCGTCGGAGCCGCCCTCGTGAGCGTGGTCCTCGGCGGGCTGACGCTGACGCGTGATCCGGCGCCGACGTGGTCGACGCAGCCGACTGCGAAGCGCATCACGGTGTCGCGGCCGCCAACCGCGCTGCCGCTGACCGGGCCACAGCTCGTCGGCCTGCTGTCCCACACCCCCGACTACGGCCCGCTCGCGGACCCCAAGCGCCGCGCGGACTGCCTGTCGGGGCTGGGCTACTCGTCGGCGACCTCAGTGCTGGGCGCACGACAGATCGAGATGCACGGCCAACACGGGGTGCTCCTGCTACTGCCTGCCGACACGCCTGAGGAGGTCCGCGCGCTGGTCGTCGAGCCAGACTGCGATTCAGCTCACAGCGGCCTTCTCGCCAATACGTTGGTCACTCGTCCGTAATCTGTCCTGCACGCCGCGGGGAACACCGGGGCATACGCTGGTGTTTGTATTCGTGCCGACGTGATACGGCAGAAAGGCTCGCATGACCTCCTCATCCACCGTTCATGACGTGATCGTCATCGGTTCAGGTCCGGCCGGTTACACGGCAGCTATCTATGCGGCCCGCGCCCAGCTCACGCCGCTGGTGTTCGAAGGCAGCCAGTTCGGTGGCGCACTGATGACCACCACCGAGGTGGAGAACTACCCCGGCTTCCGCGAGGGCATCACCGGACCGGAACTGATGGACGAGATGCGCGAGCAGGCGCTGCGCTTCGGCGCCGATCTACGGATGGAAGACGTCGACGCGGTCTCGCTGGACGGTCCCGTCAAGTCCGTCACCGTCGGCGACCAGACCCACCACGCGCGCGCCGTCATCCTCGCCATGGGTGCACAAGCCCGGCATCTCGGCGTGCCCGGCGAGGAAGCACTCATCGGCATGGGCGTGAGTACATGTGCAACCTGTGACGGGTTCTTCTTCCGCGACCAGGACATCGCGGTCGTCGGCGGCGGCGACTCGGCCATGGAGGAGGCCACCTTCCTCACCCGATTCGCCCGTAGCGTCACGCTCATCCACCGCCGCGAGGAGTTCCGCGCCTCCAAGATCATGCTGGAGCGCGCCCGCGCCAATGAGAAGATCAGATTCCTCACCAACACCCTGGTGACCGCGATCGAGGGCGATCCGAAGGTGACCGGTGTGCGGCTGCGCAACACGGTCACCGGTGAAGAGTCGGAACTGGCCGTCACCGGCGTGTTCGTCGCGATCGGCCATGATCCGCGCTCGGACCTGGTGCGCGGTCAGCTCGACCTCGACCCCGAGGGCTACGTGCTTGTCGAGGGACGCACCACAAGCACTTCCCTCGAAGGGGTGTTCGCGTGCGGCGACCTCGTCGACCACACCTACCGCCAGGCCGTCACCGCCGCAGGCACCGGCTGTTCGGCCGCTATCGACTCCGAGCGCTGGCTGGCTGAAAATGCTTCCGCCACAACCGATGACAGCACTGATCTGATTGGAGCCCCGCTATGACCGACAGTTCCGCAACCCTGGCCGTAACCGACGACTCGTTCTCCGACGACGTGCTGTCGAGCAATGTCCCGGTACTCGTGGACTTCTGGGCCACCTGGTGCGGGCCGTGCAAGATGGTCGCGCCGGTGCTTGAGGAGATCGCCAATGAGAAGGTCGGCGCGCTGACGATCGCCAAGATCGACGTCGACGCGAACCCCGCCACTGCGCGCGACTTCCAGGTCGTTTCGATCCCGACGATGATCCTGTTCAAGGACGGCGCGCCGGTGAAGCGGATCGTCGGCGCGAAAGGCAAGGCCGCGCTGCTGCGCGAGCTCGCTGACGTGGTCTAAGGCCACGATCCGCAGGCCGGACACCCGCCTGGGGTTTTCTCGAAAGTGGGGACGGTCTGCGACAATACTGCCTAGCCTGTCGATGCTTCGTCAGCGCCATTGGCTTGCTGACAACCGTGACTGAAAGGGCTGGTATGTCGAGTCTGCGTCGCGGCGACCGCGGGGGTGCGGTCACCGAGATCCGGGCGGCACTGGCGGCGTTGGGGATGATCGACAACCCCGACGACGACCTGACCACCGGTAGGCACGTCGCCCTGGAGGTGTTTGACGACGAACTCGACCACGCTGTCCGCGCGTTCCAACAACACCGCGGACTGCTGGTCGACGGCATCGTCGGCGAGGCGACTTTCCGTGCGCTCAAAGAAGCTTCGTACCGCTTGGGCGCACGCACACTCAATCACCAGTTCGGTGCGCCGATGTACGGCGACGACGTCGCGACACTGCAGGCCCGGCTGCAGGATCTCGGGTTCTACACCGGGCTTGTCGACGGCCATTTCGGGCTGCAGACACACAATGCGCTGATGTCATACCAGCGCGAGTATGGCCTCTACCCCGACGGCATCTGTGGCCCAGAGACGTTGCGCTCCTTGTACTTTCTGGGTTCGCGGGTTACCGGTGGCTCGCCACACAAGATCCGCGAAGAGGAGTTGGTCCGCCGTTCCGGGCCGCGCTTGTCGGGTAAGCGGATCATCATCGATCCGGGCCGCGGCGGTAACGATCACGGGCTGATCATGAACGGCCCCGCCGGCCCGATCAGCGAGGCAGACATCCTGTGGGACTTGGCAAGTCGGCTCGAAGGCCGGATGACGGCCATCGGCATGGAGACGTTCCTGTCCCGGCCCGTCAACCGGGCACCGTCCGATGCCGAACGCGCGGCGACCGCCAATACCGTAGGCGCGGACTTGATGCTCAGCCTGCGCTGCGCCGCGCAGGTTAGCCCGGCGGCCAATGGCGTTGCCTCGTTTCACTTCGGCAACTCGCACGGGTCGGTGTCCACCATCGGGCGAATGCTTGCCGACTTCATTCAGCGAGAAGTGGTGGCGCGCACCGGATTACGTGACTGCCGCACCCATGGACGGACTTGGGACCTGCTGCGGCTGACCCGGATGCCCACGGTCCAGGTCGACGTCGGCTACATCACCAACCCGCGCGACCGCGGCATGCTGGTGGACGCCTCGGCTCGTGATTCGGTCGCGGAAGGTGTGCTCGCCGCCGTCAAGCGGCTGTACCTACTGGGCAAGAACGACCGGCCAACGGGCACATTCACATTCGCCGAGCTGCTGGCACACGAGCTGTCGGTCGACCAGGCCGGCCGGGTCAGCCCAACCTGATCGATTGTCTGACAAACCTCGTCGTTCAACGGCCTGGCCATCCGCGAAGCGCGCGGTGCCGCACGTCAGCACATCGAAAGACCGCTCTGTGGCGGGTATCCCGATGAACTCGCCCCGGTGAGTTCCTGTGGACCGCCCGTAAGACACCGCGGTTGCACCCTCGGCCACGACGCAGTCGAGAGGGTCCGACGCCCCTAGACGCAGGGGCCGGCACCCGCACCGACCGGCTGCTGCAGCTGCGCGGATTCCAGCAGGCGTTCCAGCGCCGCCTCGACATCGGCCTTCCAGCCCAACCCCTGCTCGAGTTCGAGCCGAAGCCGCGGGAAGTACCGGTGATGCGTGACGACGACGAAGCCCGCGTCCTGCAACAGGTCAGCGTCGAGCACGCACTGGTCGACCGAGCAGTCGCCGAGCACCTCCACGACGGGCCGCAACTCTGGCGATACCAGTCGGGGGTCCTGCAGTTCGGTCACCTCGGCGGTATGCCCGAACGCTTCGAGTGCGCGTACGCCGCGCCGAACGAGGTCTCCGACCACCGAGGCAATCAGGTGCCGGGACAGCCCGTCGGCATCATGGCCGGGTTCGACGCCGAGTGAGGTGAGCAAGACGGCGTCGGCGCTCACCGGCCCGGTGGGGAACCGACGCGCGCGCGGCACCGCACCCGGCGGTGCGTAGAACGCGTACCCCAGACACGGGTCGTCGCCGAGGCCGAGTGGCATCGCGGGGTCCGCGTCGCCGACCGCGGCCGCACCGTCGTGGCAGTGCACCGCGATCTGACCACACGACCCCCACTCGAGCATGACCATGGACAGCCAGGCTTCCTTCTCGAACTCGGGGTCGCTGAGATGATCGTCGGCCTGCAGGGTCGACGGATCCACCTCCCAGAACACGCATCGACGTGCGTGCTTGGGCAGCTGCTCGAACGCTTCGAGCCGCAGAGGCATGATGCGCGCTGCCACTAAACTCCCCGAGTTCCACGCGGTGCTGAAATGCACGGCCGCCACTCTAGAATAGAAGGACGCGCGGTCGAAGGCCCGTTTTCGCCGGGTTCGTTCATCGGACGCGGCCGTCAGATCGAATCCCGTTGTTACACATGGCCTTTCCTTCGTCGGGCGAGCGAAGCCGGGGTTGGGCCGGCTGGTGTCACAGTGACGTAATTACGTCGTGTCGCAGGTCAGCTCTTCGCCGCACTCATAAGGTCGACTATCCGTTGCAGGTCTTCGACCGACCCGAACTCCACCACGATCTTGCCCTTGCGTTTGCCGAGGCTGACCGTCACGCGCGTATCGAACGCCGTCGACAGCCGCTCAGCAACATCCTGCAGGCCGGGCATGTGGATCGGCTTGCGGCGCGGGGCGGACGGCGCCGCGGTCGTTTCGCGGTTCGCCAACGTGACGGCCTCCTCGGTGGCCCGCACCGACAGACCCTCGGCGACGATGCGCGCCGCCAATTCCTCCTGCTGCTCCTGCCCGCCCTCGAGGGCGAGCAGGGCGCGGGCGTGTCCGGCCGAAAGCACGCCGGCGGCCACCCGCCGCTGCACGGCAATGGGCAGCCGCAGCAGCCGGATCATGTTGGTGATCAGTGGGCGGGACCGGCCGATGCGGGCCGCGAGTTCATCGTGGGTGACCCCGAACTCGTCGAGCAGCTGCTGGTAAGCGGCCGCCTCTTCCAACGGGTTGAGCTGTACCCGGTGGATGTTCTCCAACAGGGCGTCGCGCAGCATGCTGTCGTCGGCTGTCTCCCGCACGATTGCGGGGATGGTGGCCAGGCCGGCCTGCTGGGCCGCGCGCCAGCGCCGCTCCCCCATGACGAGTTGATACCGCGGCGCAGCGGGCGACGTGCCGGGGACAGCACGCACGACGATCGGCTGCATGAGACCGAACTCGCGAATGGAGTGGACCAGCTCGGCGAGCGCTTCCTCGTCGAAGGCCTGGCGGGGCTGCCGCGGGTTCGGGTCGATCGTCGACGGATCGATCTCGCGGTAAACGGCACCGACATCGGCGACGGCGGCGCCGTTCGTGGCGGGTGCTCCGCCGATCACCACGTCGGCGGCGGCGTCTCCCATCCGCGGTCCGAACGATGGCACCTCACCGTCCGCCGGTCCGGTGGGGATGAGCGATGCGAGGCCCCTGCCGAGGCCGCTGCGCTTACGTGTCGGTTGGCTCATGATTGTCTCCTCTTCGGGCAAGCGCTCATCGGTGCGGCGGTCTCCCTGTGGGGCGAAAGGGTTCATGGGTGCTGTCTCGTCAGCGCAACCGCTCATTCGTGTGGCGTGCCTCGCTCGGCCAGCTCACGGCTCGCATCGAGATAACTCATCGCGCCGCGGGAGCCGGGGTCGTAGTCGAGGATCGTCATGCCGTACCCCGGCGCCTCGGACACCTTCACGCTGCGCGGGATGACGGTCCGCAGCACCTTGTCACCGAAGTGTGCGCGGACATCGGCGGCGACCTGGTCGGCCAGCTTGGTGCGCCCGTCGTACATCGTGAGGATGACGGTGGAGACGTTCAGCTCCGGGTTCAGGTGCGCCCTTACCATCTCGATGTTCCGCAGCAGCTGCCCCACGCCCTCGAGGGCGTAGTACTCGCACTGGATCGGGATCAACACCTCGGGCGCGGCCACGAGGGCGTTGATGGTGAGCAGGCCGAGCGACGGCGGGCAGTCGATGAAGACGTAATCGAAGTCGTACTTCTTGAGTTCGGTGAGAGCGGTGCGCAGCCGTCCTTCACGCGCCACCATGCTGACCAATTCGATCTCCGCGCCGGCGAGGTCGATGGTGGCAGGCACACAGAACAGCCGCTCGCTGTGCGGGCTGCGCTGTATCGCGTTCTGCACCGGCATCTCACCGATCAGCACCTCGTAAGAGGAAAGTGTGCCTTCGCGGTGCTCGATCCCCAGCGCGGTGCTCGCATTGCCCTGCGGGTCGAGATCGATCACCAGCACCCGCAGCCCCTGCAGCGCGAGCGCGGCCGCGACGTTGACAGCGGTCGTCGTCTTGCCGACGCCACCCTTTTGGTTGGCAATCGTGAAGACCCGCTGACGCATCGGACGGGGCAGTCCGCCCTTGGCCGCGGCGTGCAGCAGCCGCACCGCGCGCTCCGCCTCCGCCCCGATCGGGGTATCCAGTCCCACTGGGTCGGCCCACGATTCCTGCGGGGCCGAGTCCCATGTTTCACGTGAAACATCCGGGGTTTGCGTTTCCTGGGGAGGTGCTCCGCCGGGTGTCGATACGTTCTCGGGGACCGGACTCATCCTTTCCTCCTGCCCGTTCCAGGCGGCCGGTTCGCTACCCGGGACGTTGCCGCCCGCCGCGCCACGACGGCGGTCGCGGGTGGATCCAAGTAGTCCGCGCCACATCTCATCACCCTTACATCGACCGCACCTAACGACGCCATCACACGCCGGTGCTCCCGGATCTCTTGTTCCGCTCGCTCCCCTTTGATGGCCGCCATCCGGCCATCCAGACGCAACAGCGGCATGCTCCATTCCGTCAGTTTGTCGAGGGACGCCACCGCCCTCGAGACAACCGCGTCCATCTCCCCCACTTGCTGTCGCACGGACAGATCCTCGGCCCGCCCCCGGACGATCGTCATGTCGAGGCCGAGATCGTCGACCACCTCGCGCAGAAACTCACTGCGGCGAAGAAGTGGTTCGATGAGCGTCACTCGAAGGTCCGGCCGGGCCAACGCCAACGGTATCCCGGGCAGGCCGGCTCCACTACCGATGTCGGCGACCCGTTCGCCGGTTTCGAGGAGTTCGGCGATCGCCGCGCTATTCAATATGTGGCGATCCCACAGCCGGTCCACCTCTCGTGGTCCGAGGAGGCCTCGCTCGACGCCCGCGCCCGCCAAGATCTCTGCGTACCGCTGAGCGCGATCCAGTCGCGATCCGAAGAGTGTCGCGGCCACTCCCGGTGCCGCGGACACCTCGACATGTTTCACGTGAAACATCCTCCGGATCTCACGGGCGGCAAAGAGGGTCCGCAGCGTGAACTACATGGATGTAACTCGGGTCCTCAGTCGAGCAGAACGACAACGCGCCGCGACGGCTCCACGCCCTCGCTCTCGCTGTGCACGCCGTCGACCGCCGCCACCGCGTCGTGAACGATCTTGCGCTCGAACGGCGTCATCGGTGCGAGCTCTTCCCGCTCCCCCGACTCCAGCACCCGGTGTGCCACCTTGTCGCCCAGGGCGGCCAACTCCTCCCGACGCCGCCGGCGCCAGCGCGCGATGTCGAGCATCAGGCGGCTCCGCTCGCCGGTCTTCTGATGGACCGCCAACCGGGTCAGCTCCTGGAGCGCATCGAGCACCTCGCCCTTGCGGCCAACCAACTTGTTCAGATCGCCGCCACCGTCGATGCTCACCACAGCGCGGTCACCCTCGACGTCGAGGTCGATGTCGCCGTCGAAGTCCAACAGGTCCAACAGCTCCTCGAGGTAGTCGCCGGCGATCTCGCCCTCTGCCACCAACCGCTCTTCGAGATCGTCGTCCGTCGTCGCGGACGCGCCCTCTGTGCCGTTCTCTTCGTCCGCCAGCTCGTCGCTGCGTTCGGTCGTGTCGGCGTCAGTCATGTCTGTCTCTCCCTCATCCACCGGATGCTGCTCCGGTCAACGTTTCCGCTTCTTGGGCCGCGCTCCCGGCCGAGGAGACGCTCCCGGACGCGGCTTCCTGTCTCCGTCCACCGCCGTGTCCTGTGCGTCGCTGATCTCGGCGCCGTCGCTCGGCGTGATCTCCGTCGGCTCCTCTTGCGTCTTTCGCTGTCGATTCGGCTTCGCGCCCGGAGCCGGGGCGTTCGCCGCCCGTCGCTCCTGTGCCTCGAGTTTCTTCGCCTCTTCCTCCTTGGCGATCATCCCGAACACGAAATGCTGCTGGCCGAACGTCCAGATGTTGTTAGCAAACCAGTACAGGATGATCGCGATCGGCAGGAACGGGCCGCCGGCCACGACGCCGAGCGGAAACACGTACAGCGCCAGCTTGTTCATCATCGCGGTCTGCGGGTTGGCCGCCGCCTCGGGACTCTGGCGGGCCACCGATGCGCGGCTGTTGAAGTACGTCGCGATGCCGGCCGCGATCATCAGCGGCAAGCCCACCGCGACCACGGCGGCCCTACTGAATTCGGTGAACGCCTGCAGACCGGTCGTCTGGATCATCGAAGCGCCGATCGGCGCGCCGAACAGGTTGGCGTCCAGGAAGTGTCCGACGTCGGTCGCGCTGAAGATGTAGTTGCCCGTCGCCCTGTTCTGCTCCACCGACAGGTGCGGCCCGAAGCCGCCCCCCATGCCGCCCGTCACCGTTCGGTTGAACGACCGCAGCACGTGGTAGAGCCCGAGGAACACCGGCACCTGCGCGAAGATCGGCAGGCAGCCCATCAACGGGTTGAACCCGTGCTCGCGCTGGAGCTTCTGCATCTCCAGCGCCATGCGCTGGCGGTCCTTGCCGTACTTCTTCTGCAGCGCCTTGATCTGGGGCTGCAGCTCCTGCATCTGCCGCGTGGTGCGGATCTGCCGGACGAACGGTTTGTACAGAATCGCGCGCAGTGTGAAGACCAGGAACATGACCGACAGCGCCCACGCGAAGAAGTTGGCCGGGCCGAGGATGAAGGCAAAGGCCTTGTACCAAACCCACATGATCGCCGACACGGGCCAGTAGATGAAGTCCAGGCTGAACCAATCAAACACGCGTTTCGCTCTTCCCTTGCTGCACTGGGCTGTCCCAGAGATGGTCGTGCTGCGCGGCGCCATGGCGCTCGGGTATCGGGTCCCATCCTCCCCGATGCCACGGTCCACACTTCAGGAGTCGCACCACGGCCAGCCATCCCCCGCGGACCAACCCGTACTCGCTCAGGGCGTCAACCGCGTACTGACTGCAGGTGGGAGCGAAGCGGCACGTGGGCAACCGCATCGGCGAGATCATGTGACGGTAGAGCTCGATGAGGAAGATCACGCCGCGCACGACGGCCGAGCCGTTGCGTCCGGGGGTCATCAGCTCGAGTCTCCGCTGCGCGACCGGGTCCGCCGCAATGCCGTCCGCAACTCCTGCTCGAGCCGCGCGGAGATCGCATGCCGGCTACTCGGAAGCGCGCGGATCACGACTCGATCCGCCGGGTCCAGTTCGTCGATCACCGTCCGCGCAACGTGGCGCAGCCGACGGGCCACCCGATGCCGCTGGACGGCGCTGCCCACTGACTTAGAAACCACCAGCCCGATGCGCGGCCCGTCGCCGGCATCGCTGTCGCCGGCCCGCAACGCATGCACTACGAGATCGGGCTGCACTGCCCGCACCCCTCGACTGACGGTGGCACCGAAGTCCGTCGATCGCGTCATCCGGTACCGAGCCGGAAGCACCGCGCTAGATCCCGCGTCGAATCACGCAGTCAGCTTGCGGCGACCCTTGCCGCGCCGGTTCGATACGATCGCCCGGCCGGCCCGGGTGCGCATCCGCAGCCGGAACCCATGCACCCGCGCCCGACGGCGGTTGTTGGGCTGGAAGGTCCGCTTGCCCTTGGCCACGGCTGTTCACTCCTCGTTGCGTTTGGCATCCGCCATCCACGCCGATAAATCCTCGTACCGGTGGGGACGCGGTTGCCGTTGGTAAGCTCGTCCGTCTCGCTTGCTAACCGGCGCGGTCTCCAGAAACTCCTGGGTCGCAGCCGTATCGCCACGTGCGGGCGACTGTTCGAGGGTACTGACGAGATTTCGCTGGGTCAAACCTCGCCGGACCGAGCTCGCGGCGGCGACGCACGGTTGACAACCGCCACAGCCGTCACCGCCCCCGACTGAGCAAAAAACTACCCCTGGGGAATGCTGCAGAACGGTTGGCACCCGGGGAGAAAACTGTTAGCTTCTGCCAATGCCGCTTCGATAACGAAACGGCGACAGACAACGAAGCGGGGATGCCCACCACGTCGCGAGCCCACAGTTCGCACCACCACTGTGACGAGTCCCGGCCCGCGGCGTCCTCGCCGGTAGACAACAGAGCGACGACGGCTGTCCTGTGTCCACAACCTGTGGATAACTATGTGGACAGTTCGTCTTCGTTCCTTTGGCCGTCTTTACGAGCGGCTTCAAGGGGGTACTAGTCATTGACAGCTGACCCCGACCCCCCGTTCGTCGCCGTCTGGAACAACGTGGTTGCCGAACTCAATGGTGATACCGACACCGGCGAAATCCACAACGGGGACCCCACCCTCCCCACCCTCACGCCTCAGCAAAGAGCCTGGTTAAAGCTGGTACAGCCGCTCGTCATCGCCGAAGGCTTTGCGCTGCTGTCGGTGCCGACACCGTTTGTGCAGAACGAGATCGAACGCCACCTACGCGAGCCGATCATCAGTGCGCTCAGCCGTCAGCTGGGCCAGCGTGTCGAGCTGGGTGTGCGCATCGCGGCGCCGGCATCGAACGACCCCGATGACGGCCTCATCGGCTTCTCCACCCCTCCTGCCAGCGCAGAACCCGACGAAGTCGATGAGGACTCCGAAGCTCTGGCGAGTGCCGAGGAAAGCTGGCCGACCTACTTCTCCCATCGGCCGCAAACCACGCCGGCCGGCGAGCCCACCGCGGTCAATCTGAACCGCCGGTACACGTTCGACACGTTCGTCATCGGGGCCTCCAATCGGTTCGCTCACGCTGCGACGCTCGCGATTGCTGAGGCGCCCGCGCGGGCCTACAACCCCCTCTTTATCTGGGGTGAATCCGGGCTCGGAAAAACACACCTTTTGCACGCCGCCGGCAACTACGCTCAACGACTGTTTCCGGGCATGCGCGTCAAGTACGTGTCGACCGAAGAGTTCACCAACGACTTCATCAACTCGTTGCGCGACGACCGCAAAGCATCGTTCAAGCGCAGCTACCGCGACATCGACGTGCTGCTCGTTGACGACATCCAGTTCATCGAAGGCAAGGAAGGCATCCAGGAGGAGTTCTTCCACACCTTCAACACGCTGCACAACGCGAACAAGCAGATCGTCATCTCTTCCGATCGGCCGCCCAAGCAGCTGGCCACCCTCGAGGACCGATTGCGCACCCGGTTCGAGTGGGGGCTGATCACCGACGTCCAGCCGCCCGAGCTCGAGACGCGCATCGCAATTCTGCGCAAGAAGGCCCAGATGGACCGGCTCGACGTGCCCGACGACGTGCTCGAGCTCATCGCCAGCAGCATCGAGCGCAACATCCGTGAACTCGAAGGCGCACTCATCCGCGTCACCGCGTTCGCCTCGCTGAACAAGACGTCTATCGACAAGTCCCTGGCCGAGATCGTGCTGCGCGACCTCATCGCCGACGCCGGCACCATACAGATCAGCACTGCGGCGATCATGGCCGCCACCGCCGAATACTTCGAGACCACCGTCGAGGAATTGCGCGGGCCGGGCAAGACACGGGCGCTGGCACAGTCACGCCAGATCGCCATGTACCTCTGCCGTGAACTCACCGATCTCTCACTGCCCAAGATCGGCCAGGCGTTCGGCCGTGACCACACCACGGTCATGTATGCCGAGAAGAAGATTCGGGGCGAGATGGCGGAACGCCGCGAGGTGTTCGATCACGTCAAGGAGCTCACCACTCGAATCCGCCAGCGCTCCAAGCGCTGACGGTCCCTTCGTCCCACACACGTTTGTTGTACGCAAATCGGGGTAATCGTGCGCTGGATAGCCGTTCGCCCGAAAAATTCTTCAAAAAACTTTGGCACCGCCGGTATCACTCGTCACACCGACGCGGTGTGGATGTCGGTGTGGACAACTTGGGACAAACCTTCGAGTTACCCGACGCTTGGTAGACAACACCGTCGACGTCCACAGCGCGCCGCATCGCACCGACCACTTGTCCACAACCCGCTCACAACCAGACACACATGCCACGCAGGGTCGACATCCGGTTATCCCCAATCTCCACAAGCCCTAATACTGTTGCTTGTATATCTCCGAAGGTTCTTCTCCGAAGAAGCCACCTGGGGACACATCGATTGACCCGTCGCAGAACCGCTTTACGACCCGCGATGTCACCCCGATCGATTAGCTTTCAAGTTGAGCCGGAAAGCTCTACGGTGGTTCATCGACAGCCGTTACGGTCGTCGGTACGCATCGGGGAGACGCGTGGTGAGACACCGAGAAAACGCTGGTTAGACCTTGTTGTGGTGTGTATCGAAGGGACGCTATCGACGTGGCGACGACAACTGTTGGTCTCACCGATCTGAAGTTCCGGCTAGTACGCGAAGACTTCGCCGACGCCGTGGCCTGGGTCGCCAGGAATTTGCCAACGAGACCCACTGTGCCCGTCCTCGCCGGCGTGTTGCTCACCGGTTCTGACGACGGGCTGACGATCTCCGGATTCGACTACGAAGTGTCCGCCGAGGTACAGGTGGCGGCCGAAATCGCTTCTCCTGGAAGCGTTTTGGTATCCGGCCGGTTGTTGTCGGACATCACTCGGGCGCTCCCAGCCAAACCCGTGGACGTCAGCGTCGAAGGCACCAGGGCGTCGTTGATCTGTGGCAGCGCCCGCTTCTCGTTGCCCACCATGGCGGTGGAGGACTATCCGGCGTTGCCTGCCCTGCCCGAGGACACGGGTGTCATTTCGTCGGAGTTGTTCGCCGAGGCGATCGGCCAGGTGGCCGTCGCCGCCGGCCGCGACGACACTCTTCCGATGCTGACCGGCATTCGTGTCGAGATTTCCGGCGAGAAGGTGGTTTTGGCCGCCACCGATCGCTTCCGGCTCGCGGTCCGCGAACTGACCTGGTCGACGGAGTCAGCCGATATCGAGGCCGCGGTGTTGGTGCCTGCGAAGACGCTGGCCGAAGCGGCGAAGGCAGGGGCCGACGGCTCGGACGTGCATTTGTCGTTGGGCGCCGGGTCGGCGGTCGGCAAGGAGGGTCTGCTCGGTATTCGCAGCGACGGCAAGCGAAGCACCACCCGTTTGCTTGACGCCGAATTCCCGAAGTTCCGTCAGCTGCTGCCGACGGAACACACCGCGGTCGCGACCATCGGCGTCGCTGAACTCACCGAGGCGATCAAGCGCGTGGCACTGGTGGCGGACCGCGGCGCGCAGATCCGGATGGAATTCGCCGACGACGTATTGCGGCTGGCGGCCGGCGCCGACGATGTCGGTCGGGCCGAAGAGGATCTTCCCGTCGCCTTCTCAGGTGACCCATTGACCATCGCCTTCAACCCGACATACCTGACGGACGGCTTGGGTTCGTTGCATTCGGAGCGTGTGACGTTTGGTTTTACGACACCCAGTCGTCCCGCGGTGTTGCGGCCGGCAGGTGAGGATTATGGGTCTGTTGGCGCGAGTGGCCCCTTCCCGGCTGCGCAAACCGACTACGTCTACCTGTTGATGCCGGTGCGGCTCCCGGGCTGACCGGCCCTACCGCCACGAAAGAGGCGCGCACATGCAGTTGGGTCTGGTCGGCCTGGGCAAAATGGGTTTCAACATGCGGGAACGCCTGCGTGAAGGCGGGCATGAGGTGATCGGGTACGACCCCCGGCCCGAGGTCAGCGATGTTCCGACACTTGCGGCACTGGCCGACGCGGTCGCCGCGCCGCGGATCGTGTGGGTGATGGTGCCATCCGGACCCATCACGCATGAAACGATCGCCGCACTCGCCAACGAACTGAGTGCAGGCGACCTCCTCATCGACGGCGGCAACTCGCGCTACACCGAGGATGGCCCGCACGCAAAACTGTTGGACGACAAGGGGATAGCCTTCATCGATGCTGGAGTATCGGGTGGTGTTTGGGGTTTGAAAGAAGGTTATGGCCTGATGGTCGGCGGTAGCGACGCCGACGTCGAACAGGCGATGCCGATCTTCGATACGCTGCGTCCGCCCGGCCCGCGGGAAGACGGGTTTGTCCACGCGGGCCCGGTCGGTGCGGGCCACTTCGCGAAGATGGTCCATAACGGCATCGAATACGCACTGATAACGGCCTACGCCGAGGGGTACGAGTTGCTTGCCGCTGAGGACCTGGTCAAGGATCCGCAGGCCATTTACCAGGCATGGACCAACGGCACCGTGGTGCGGTCCTGGCTGCAGCAGCTGCTCGCCAAGGCGTTGAAGGAAGATCCGAAGCTCGCGGAGATCACCGGCTATACCGAGGATTCTGGCGAAGGCCGGTGGACTGTCGAGGAGGCGATTCGGCTGCGGGTGCCGGTGCCCGGCATCGCCGCATCGCTGTTCGCCCGGTTCCTGTCGCGGCAGGACAACTCACCGACAATGAAGGCCGTCGCCGCGCTGCGCAACCAGTTCGGTGGCCACGCGGTCAAAAGAGTCAGCGAGTCGGGATAGGTTGCCGCTAGCGAGGAGCGAATTAGGTGTACGTCCGCCGTCTGGGATTGCAGGACTTCCGGTCCTGGCCGCTGGCCGACCTGGATCTGGAACCTGGGCGCACGGTATTCGTCGGCCCCAACGGGTTCGGTAAGACGAATCTTGTTGAAGCCCTTTGGTATTCGTCGACACTTGGATCACACCGGGTGGCATCGGATGCACCGTTGATCCGGGTGGGCGCCGAGCGGGCGGTCGTGTCGACGATCGTCGTCAACGACGGGCGTGAGTTGGCCGTCGACCTGGAAATCGCGGCGGGGCGCGCCAACAAGGCGCGGCTCAACCGCTCCCCCGTGCGTTCGGCCCGCGAGGTCCTCGGCGTGTTGCGGGCGGTGCTGTTCGCGCCCGAGGATCTGGCGCTGGTGCGTGGGGACCCGAGTGAACGCCGGCGCTACCTCGACGAACTGGCCACGACGCGGCGGCCAACGGTCGGCGCCGTCCGAGCCGACTACGACCGGGTGCTACGGCAGCGCGCCGCGCTGCTGAAGACCGCGGGCGCAGCCCGCCATCGCGGTGACCGCAGTGTGCTCGACACGCTCGACGTGTGGGACGGTCACCTCGCCGCCCACGGCGCCCAACTGATCGCGGCGCGCGTCGAGCTCGTCAACCAACTCGCCCCTGAGGTGGAGAAGGCCTACCAATTGCTGGCACCGTCGTCCGGACCGGCCGCCATCCAGTACCGCAGTGGCGTGGACGCGGTCGAGAACGAGGCGGCCGCGGGCAACCACAATGTGGAGGTGTTCGAGGCCGCGCTGCTCGACGCGCTCGCCCGCCGGCGTGATGCCGAACTCGAACGCGGGGTCTGCCTGGTGGGCCCGCACCGGGACGACCTCGAATTGCGACTGGGCGATCAAGTTGCGAAAGGGTTTGCGAGCCACGGCGAATCCTGGTCGACGGCGCTGGCGCTGCGGCTGGCCGCGTACGAGCTGCTGAGGGCGGACGGTGGCGATCCGGTGCTCCTGCTCGACGATGTGTTCGCCGAACTCGACAACGCTCGCAGGCAGGCGCTCGCCAACGTCGCAGGCAACGCGGAACAGGTTCTGGTGACCGCCGCCGTGCACGACGACATTCCCTCCGACTGGGATGCGCGCCGCATCGAAATCACAATGCGCGACGACGACACCGGCCGGGTATCGATGGTGAAGCAATGACCGAACCCGATGGCGAAAAAGAGATCGGTCCGCCGGCACACCTGGCCGGACTGGCCGGCATGGACCTCGTGCGCCGGACGCTGGAAGAGGCCCGCGGGGCAGCGCGGGTGCAGGGCAAGGACGTCGGCCGCGGCCGCAGCTCCCCGGCCCGGCGTCGGGTGGTGGGGTCCAGCCGGCGGCGTTGGTCCGGGCCGGGCCCGGACTCGCGGGACCCACAGCCGCTCGGGGCGGCGAGTCGCGACCTGGCGCGGAACCGCGGCTGGTCCGGACGTGTTGCCGAGGGTTCGGTCTTCGGCCGCTGGTCAGTCGTGGTCGGCGAGCAGATCTCGGCCCACGCCACGCCGACCTCGCTGAACGAGGGGGTGCTCACGGTGTCCGCCGAATCGACGGCGTGGGCGACGCAGCTTCGAATGGTGCAGGCGCAACTGCTGGCCAAGATCGCGGCCGCCGTCGGAGACGGGGTGGTGACCTCGCTGAAAATCGTCGGCCCGGTGGCGCCGTCGTGGCGCAAAGGGCGGTATCACATCGCGGGCCGCGGGCCCCGCGACACGTACGGTTAGGGTCTGGCGGCCGATTCCCTGAGAGCCGCCAGGACGCCGCGATCTTAGTTCTCAAGCGTCTTCACGCACCTCGGATCGAAAAACTCCACAGACGGCGCAAATAGGTGTGCAGAAACGCCGCCTCAGAATCGGTTCTGGCGCTATCTCCCGGTAGACTGTTTTCATGACTTGCCGACGGTAATCACTGCCGTCGCTGCGACCCCCAAGGAGAAGCTTCCGCCCGTGGCTGCTGCGAAGAAGAAAGCCGAGAAGACTTACGGCGCCGACGCCATCACTGTTCTCGAAGGTTTGGAGGCCGTCCGCAAACGTCCGGGCATGTATATCGGCTCCACCGGCGAGCGTGGTCTGCACCACCTCGTCTGGGAGGTAGTCGACAATGCCGTCGACGAGGCGATGGCCGGATACGCGACGAAAGTCGATGTGCGGATCCTGGAGGACGGTGGCGTCGAGGTCCGTGACGACGGCCGCGGGATCCCCGTCGAGATGCACGCCAGCGGTGCGCCGACCGTCGACGTCGTGATGACCCAACTCCACGCCGGCGGCAAGTTCGGCGGCGAGAACAGCGGTTACAACGTCAGCGGTGGGCTGCACGGCGTCGGTGTTTCCGTCGTGAACGCGCTGTCTACCCGGCTCGAGGTGGACATCTCCCGAGACGGCCACGAGTGGTTCCAGTCGTACGATCACGCGATGCCGGGCACCCTGAAGCAGGGCGATACGACCAGGAAGACCGCCACCACGGTCCGGTTCTGGGCCGACCCGAACATCTTCGAGACCACGAACTACGACTTCGAGACGGTCGCGCGTCGGCTGCAGGAGATGGCCTTCCTCAACAAGGGCCTGACCATCACACTGTCCGATGAGCGGGTCACCGCCGAAGAGGTCACCGACGAGGTCGTCAGCGACACCGCCGAAGCCCCGAAGTCAGCGGAGGAGAAGGCCGCCGAAGCCGCTGGCCCCCACAAGGTCAAGAACCGCACCTTCCACTACCCCGGTGGCCTGGTCGACTACGTCAAGCACATCAACCGGACCAAGACGCCGATCCACCAGAGCATCGTCGACTTCTCCGGCAAGGGTGAGGGCCATGAGGTCGAGATCGCGATGCAGTGGAACGCCGGCTACTCGGAGTCGGTGCACACCTTCGCGAACACGATCAACACGCACGAAGGCGGCACCCACGAAGAGGGCTTCCGGGCGGCGCTGACCAGCGTGGTCAACAAGTACGCCAAGGACAAGAAGCTGCTCAAGGAAAAGGATCCGAACCTAACGGGTGACGACATCCGCGAAGGCCTCGCGGCGGTCATCTCGGTGAAGGTGTCTGAACCGCAGTTCGAGGGTCAGACCAAGACCAAGCTCGGTAACACCGAAGTCAAGTCGTTTGTCCAGCGGATCTGCAACGAGCAAATGAGCCACTGGTTCGAGGCCAACCCGGCCGAGGCGAAAACTGTTGTGAACAAGGCGGTTTCGTCGGCGCAGGCGCGGATCGCGGCCCGCAAGGCGCGCGAGCTGGTGCGGCGCAAGAGCGCAACCGACATCGGCGGCCTGCCCGGTAAGCTGGCGGACTGTCGGTCTACCGATCCGCGTAAGTCGGAACTGTATGTGGTGGAGGGTGATTCGGCGGGCGGCTCGGCAAAGAGTGGCCGCGACTCGATGTTCCAGGCGATCCTGCCGCTACGCGGCAAGATCATCAACGTCGAGAAGGCCCGCATCGATCGCGTGTTGAAGAACACCGAAGTCCAGGCGATCATCACCGCGCTGGGCACGGGTATTCACGACGAGTTCGACATCTCCAAGCTGCGCTACCACAAGATCGTGCTGATGGCGGACGCCGACGTTGACGGCCAGCACATCTCGACTCTGTTGTTGACGCTGCTGTTCCGATTCATGAAGCCGCTCATCGAGAATGGGCACGTGTTCTTGGCCCAGCCGCCGCTCTACAAGCTGAAGTGGCAGCGCAGCGAACCCGAGTTCGCGTATTCCGACCGCGAGCGCGACGGGCTGCTGGAGACGGGTCGGGCGGCAGGCCGGAAGATCAACGCCGAGGACGGCATCCAGCGCTACAAGGGTCTCGGCGAGATGGACGCCAAGGAACTGTGGGAGACCACCATGGATCCCTCCGTCCGCGTGCTGCGCCAGATCACTCTCGACGACGCCGCGGCCGCCGACGAACTGTTCTCAATTCTGATGGGCGAGGACGTGGAAGCTCGCCGCAGTTTCATCACCCGTAACGCCAAAGACGTTCGCTTCCTGGATGTTTAGAGACGAAGTTTAGGACTCCAATTCCATGACTGACACCACGTTGCCGCCAGGCGACGAAGCAGGAGACCGCATCGAGCCGGTCGACATTCAGCAGGAGATGCAGCGCAGCTACATCGACTATGCGATGAGCGTCATCGTCGGTCGCGCGCTGCCCGAGGTCCGCGATGGCCTCAAGCCCGTGCACCGCAGGGTGCTCTACGCGATGTACGACTCGGGCTTCCGCCCGGATCGCAGCCACGCGAAATCGGCTCGCTCCGTTGCCGAAACGATGGGCAACTACCATCCGCATGGCGACGCATCGATCTACGACACCCTCGTCCGGATGGCGCAGCCGTGGTCGCTGCGCTATCCGCTCGTCGACGGGCAGGGCAACTTCGGCTCGCCGGGCAACGACCCACCGGCGGCGATGAGATACTGCGTTACCGGCGACGCCCTAGTGCGGCTGCCGTTTGGCCAATCAGTGCGGATTGCAGACATCGTGCCTGGGGCCCGGCCAAACTCTGACAACGTTGTTGACGCCAAGGTATTGGACCGGCACGGAAACCCAGTGGTGGCCGATCGCCTCTTCCACTCCGGCGAGCATCAGACCTACACCGTTCGAACGGCGGAGGGCTACGAGGTAACCGGTACCGCCAACCACCCACTTCTGTGCCTGGTGGATGTGACAGGCGTGCCGACGTTGTTGTGGAAATTGATCGAAGAGGTCCGGCCGAACGACCGCGTGGTGATCCAAAGGACGCCGCCCACCGAGTTCGGTCCGGGTGAATGGCACGACACGCTGGAAGCGCTCCTCTTGGGCGCGTTCATCAGTGAGGGATTCGTTTCAGCGCAGCGTGCCGGGTTCAACAATCTCGACCGCGACTATTTCAACATCGTGGTCGCCGCTTACGACGCCGTCGTGGGAGGACCGCGGTACGTCTCGGAGCGGACGATCGCCTCTGGATCGCGCCTCTTGGAGCTAGACGTCCAGAATCTGAGCACCCTTCGAAAAACTCGCCTTGCCGATCTCGTCGGCCAGCGGTCAGCGGATAAGTCTGTACCCCAGTGGCTTTGGCTGTCCCCGGCGGCCGTGAAACGAGCGTTCCTTCAAGCGCTGTTTGAGGGCGACGGGTCATGTTCTGCCCTGCCCCGAAACACCATTCAGGTGTCATATTCGACGCGGAGTGGACGTCTTGCCAAGGATGTCCAGCAGATGTTGTTGGAATTCGGCGTGATCTCGCGCCGGTATCTGCACGCGACCGGTGAGCACAAGGTTGTCATCACCAACCGTGCACATGCTGAGCTGTTCGCGAAGCAAGTCGGTTTCGGCGGAGTGAAACAAACGAAGCTGATTGCACTCCTGAAAGCGCTGCCCGCTAAGGCTGCAGGGTTGGACACCGATCACGTCCCGGGCCTTGCCGGCTTTGTCCGCGCAAAAGGCGGCGGGTGCTGGACCGACAAGGAATGGTTGCGCAAGCACAATATCGACCGCCTGTCCCGGTGGCAGCGCGACGGTGATGAGATCCTCAGCCACATAGCCGATCCCGACGTTCGTGCCATCGCGAAGGATCTCACAGACGGCCGGTTCTACTACGCGCGCGTCACATCTGTGACCGATGCGGGCGTCCAGCCTGTGTACAGCGTCCGCGTCGACACAGATGACCACGCATTCATCACCAACGGTTTCGTCAGCCACAACACAGAAGCCCGGCTGACTCCGCTTGCAATGGAGATGCTGCGTGAAATCGACGAGGAGACAGTCGATTTCATCCCGAACTACGACGGGCGGGTGCAGGAGCCGACGGTTCTGCCTAGCCGGTTCCCGAACCTGCTCGCCAACGGTTCGGGCGGCATCGCCGTCGGCATGGCTACCAACATGCCGCCGCACAACCTGCGCGAGCTCGCCGAGGCGGTGTACTGGTGCCTGGAGAATCACGAGGCTGACGAAGAGGCCACGCTGACCGCGGTGACCGAACGCGTCAAAGGCCCGGACTTCCCCACCTACGGCTTGATCGTTGGCTCCCAAGGGATCTCCGATACCTACGCCACCGGCCGCGGATCGATCCGCATGCGCGGCGTGTGCGAGATCGAAGAGGACAACCGCGGTCGGACCGGCATCGTCATCACCGAGTTGCCGTACCAGGTCAACCACGACAACTTCATCACCTCTATCGCCGAGCAGGTCCGCGACGGCAAGTTGGCAGGCATTTCAAATATCGAGGATCAGAGCAGCGACAGGGTGGGCCTGCGAATCGTCGTGGAGCTCAAGCGCGACGCCGTCGCCAAGGTGGTGTTGAACAACCTCTACAAGCACACCCAGCTGCAGACCAGCTTCGGCGCCAACATGCTGGCGATCGTCGACGGCGTCCCCCGGACGCTGCGGCTCGACCAACTGATCCGGTACTACGTCAACCATCAACTCGACGTTATCGTCCGGCGCACCACCTACCGGCTGCGCAAGGCCAATGAGCGGGCCCACATCCTGCGCGGGCTGGTCAAGGCGCTCGACGCCCTCGACGAAGTGATCGCGCTGATCCGGGCGTCGGAGACCGTCGACGTCGCCAAGCAAGGCTTGATCGAGCTGCTCGACATCGACGAGATCCAGGCCCAGGCCATCCTCGACATGCAGTTGCGCCGGCTGGCCGCCCTGGAACGGCAGCGCATCGTCGACGACCTGGCCAAGATCGAGGCCGAGATCGCCGACCTGGAAGACATCCTTGCCAAGCCGGAGCGCCAGCGCGCCATCGTCCGCGACGAGCTCAAGGAGATCGTCGACAAGCACGGTGACGACCGTCGTACCCGCATCGTGGCTGCCGACGGCGAGGTGTCCGACGAGGATCTGATAGCGCGCGAGGACGTCGTCGTCACGATCACCGAGACCGGGTACGCCAAGCGCACCAAGACCGATCTGTACCGCAGCCAGAAACGCGGCGGCAAGGGCGTGCAGGGTGCCGGGCTCAAACAGGACGACATCGTCAACCACTTCTTCGTCTGTTCGACGCACGACTGGATCCTGTTCTTCACCTCACAGGGCCGGGTGTACCGCGCCAAGGCGTACGACCTCCCAGAGGCGTCGCGGACCGCGCGCGGTCAGCACGTCGCGAACCTGCTGGCCTTCCAGCCCGAGGAGCGCATCGCGCAGGTCATCCAGATCAAGAGCTACGAGGACGCGCCGTATCTGGTGCTGGCCACCAGCAACGGCCTGGTGAAGAAGTCCAAGCTGACCGACTTCGACTCCAACCGCTCGGGCGGCATCGTCGCGGTCAACCTGCGTGACGGTGACGAGTTGGTGGGCGCGGTGCTGTGCTCGGCCGATGACGATCTGCTTCTGGTGTCCGCCAACGGCCAGTCGATCCGGTTCTCCGCGACCGACGAGGCGCTACGTCCGATGGGCCGTGCCACCTCAGGCGTGCAGGGCATGCGGTTCAACGCCGACGACCGGCTGCTGTCGCTCAATGTGGTGCGCCCGGATACGTATTTGCTGGTCGCAACAGCCGGCGGCTACTCCAAGCGCACGGCGATCGACGAGTACCCGGTGCAGGGACGTGGCGGCAAGGGGGTGCTGACGATCCAGTTCGACAAGCGTCGTGGCAGGCTGGTTGGAGCGTTGATCGTCGATGACGACACCGAGTTGTACGCCATCACCTCGGGTGGGGGCGTCATCCGGACGGCAGCTCGCCAGGTTCGCAAGGCCGGGCGACAGACCAAGGGCGTTCGGTTGATGAACCTGGGCGAGGGCGACACACTGGTTGCCATCGCGCGCAACGCAGAGGAAACCGAGGTCCCCGATGGCACGGTGGCCGACGCCGACGCGACGTAACGACGTTAAGGAGCCGTAGGTGAGTTCACCGAACGAGCCGGGGTACCCGCGTGCGGGTGAAGCCCCCGGCAGCGCCAACGGCTCGGCGGGCGGCTCGTCCCAGCATGACGGCGGCCCGCTTGGCGGCGCGACGTCGCGCACCGGCCCGCTACCGTCTGGCCCGTCGGGGGGACCACACATCACCGATCCCGGTGACATCCCGCCGTGGCAGCGCGGTCCGGCCGCACGGGCGGCCCGGCAGCCGCAGCGGCAGTCGCCGGAGGGCGGCCACTCCCCCGCTGTCGACGCCAGGCTGAACCGCTTCATCGCCGGCGGGTCGTCGCCTGCAGCGGCGCCTGCGCACGAACAGGACGCCCCACCCCGCGGCGAGCGGACCGAGACGGTTCGGCCCGACGCCTACGCCAGTGAGCTTCCGGACCTGTCCGCCCCGACGCCACGCGCGCCGCAGCAGCGCAAACCGGCGGCCGAACAACGCCCGTCATCGGAACCGGTGAGCCGGACCGCCGCCACCAGCCGGGTGCAGGTCGGCACCAAGCACAAGGGTCCGGTTAGGGCCAGCATGCAGATCCGCCGGATCGATCCATGGAGCACGCTGAAGGTGTCGCTGGTGTTGTCGGTCGCGCTGTTCTTCGTGTGGATGATCGCGGTCGCGTTCCTGTACCTGGTCCTCGGCGGCATGGGCGTGTGGAGCAAGCTGAACAGCAATGTCGGTGATCTGCTCACCAGCGCCAGCGGCAGCACGGGGGGTGAGTTGGTGTCCAGTGGGACGATTTTCGGCGGCGCGGCGCTGATCGGTCTGGTGAACATCGTGCTGCTGACCGCGATGGCCACGTGTGCGGCGTTCATCTACAACCTCACCACTGATCTCGTGGGTGGTGTCGAGGTGACGCTGGCGGATCGGGATTGAGTTTGGGCGGCGGCCTACGATTGCGGTAGTCTCGTCGCTCGGCCGTGCGGGAATACGGGGCTATAGCTCAGGCGGTTAGAGCGCTTCGCTGATAACGAAGAGGTCGGAGGTTCGAGTCCTCCTAGCCCCACGGAAAGGTCCACACCATGAGGCTGGTGGTGCTGATCGCAACGGGCATCGTTGCGACAGTCGCCGTGATCGTCTGGCGGTCACGGCACGGCGTCGAGGTGTGGCATGCGGCGGCCGATGCGCCGTCCTGACCAGATCAGGGGCCTTAGCTCAGTTGGTAGAGCGCTACCTTTGCAAGGTAGATGTCAGGAGTTCGATTCTCCTAGGCTCCACGTGAACCCGGCTCGGCTGGGCCAGGCGCTGTCCGGATCCGCAACGCGCTAGCACTCCACCACGTTGAGGGCCAATCCGCCCAGAGACGTCTCCTTGTACTTGTCCTTCATGTCCGCGCCGGTGTCGCGCATCGTCTTTATCGCGGTGTCGAGGCTGACGTGATGGGTTCCGTCCCCGTGCAACGCCATTCGCGCCGCGGTGATCGCCTTGACCGATGCGACGGCGTTGCGCTCGATACACGGAATCTGAACCAGGCCGCCGACCGGATCGCATGTGAGCCCAAGGTTGTGCTCGATGCCGATCTCGGCAGCGTTCTCCACTTGTGCCGGCGTTCCGCCCAAAACCGCGGCCAACCCCGCTGCCGCCATCGAGCACGCCGAACCGACCTCACCCTGGCAGCCCACCTCTGCGCCGGAGATCGACGCGTTGGCCTTGAAGAGCTGACCGACGGCGCCCGCCGTGAGCAGGAACTCCACAATTCGGTCGTCGGTCGCGCCCGGGACGAACCGCGAATAGTAGTGCAGGACTGCCGGTATCACGCCCGCGGCACCGTTCGTCGGCGCCGTCACCACCCGGCCGCCGCCGGCATTCTCTTCGTTGACCGCCAGCGCGTAGACGGTCACCCAGTCCATCGCATAGAGCGGATCTTCGGGATCGAGTGATTCCGCCAGCAAACGTGCGCGCCGCTTGACGCGCAGCTTGCCCGGCAATACGCCCGTCGCGGCGAGGCCGGCATTGACGCATTGCTGGAACGCCGCCCAGATGCGCAGCAGGCCGGCGCCGACGTCGGGCTCCCGACCCAACGCCGCCTCGTTGCGTGCCATCAGCTCGGCGATGCTGCACCCGTTCTCTATCGCGAGCCGAACGAGTTCCTCGGCCGAGTTGAACGGATACGGGACGGCGATGTCCTCGCTAGGGCCGGCGGCCGCCTCCTCCTCGTCGACGACGAACCCGCCACCGACCGAGTAGTACACGCGGCGGCTCAGCTCCGCACCGTCGCCGTCGAAGGCCAAGAACACCATGCCATTGCTATGAAAGTCCATGGCGCGCAACGATAGAACGATATCGGCGGTATGCTCGAACTGGATTGTGTGCGTGCCCGCCAGCAGCAGCGTGCCGGTGGAGTTGATCTCCTCGACCCTGACCTTCGCTGCGGCCGGATCGACGGTCTCGGGGTCGTTGCCCTCCAGGCCGAGGACGACCGCGCCGGGCGTGCCGTGCCCGGCGCCGGTAGCGCCCAGCGAGCCATACAACTCGATCCGTACCCGCGCGACGTTCGGCAGCAGCCCGTCGTCGGTGAGATGACGGGCGAACCGACCAGCGGCGCGCATGGGGCCGACGGTGTGCGAGCTCGACGGCCCGATCCCGATGGAGAACAGATCAAATATTGAAACGGGCATGAGGACCCCCCTGTAGCAAACTAGGGTTTGGGAGCCACGTCGACGCTGGGCGGCAGCGGCGACGGCTCGGGTTGCATCGACCGGCGCACGATCGTGAACGCCACCGCTCCCCCGGCCAGCACCACCCCGGCCACGGCGGCGAGCACGAGGGGCCGACGCCTGCGCCTGGGCTTGCGCGCGTCGGCGATGACCTGAGGCAGGTTCGCGAGAACCTCCTGTGCCGCAGCGAGTTCCTGCGCAATGGTGTCCTGCGCATCGCCGAGCTCCTTGGCGAGCCGGCTCTTGTCGATGCTGCGACGGACGCGGCTGACCGCCGAGTGGGCGCCCTGCAGGCTCAGCCCGACTGTGCCGCGTGTGACGTCGACCGGTCCGACCGCGGAGTACTTCAAGCCACGGCTCAGCCGCTGGCTGGGGGTCAACCGGACGTCCGTCTTCGATCTCATGGGCACCTCTTTCGCGGCGTGATCAGATTCGGCTTCCAGCCTGCCACCAAGTGCCACCCCGCGGAGGCCGTTGGACAGCGGATGGCAGACTGGCATCCCGTGACGAGCCCTATTCAGACAGCGACCGCGACCCTGCACACCAACCGCGGTGACATCAAGATCGCTCTGTTCGGAAATCACGCCCCGAAGACCGTCGCGAACTTCGTCGGGCTGGCGCAGGGCAGCAAGGACTACAGCACCGAGAACGCATCGGGTGGCTCGTCGGGACCGTTCTACGACGGCGCGGTCTTCCACCGCGTGATCGACGGCTTCATGATCCAGGGTGGCGACCCGACCGGCACCGGCCGCGGCGGCCCTGGGTATCAATTCGCGGACGAGTTCCACCCCGAACTTCAGTTCGACAAGCCCTATCTGCTGGCGATGGCCAACGCGGGCCCCGGCACCAACGGGTCGCAGTTCTTCATCACGGTCGGCAAGACGCCGCACCTGAACCGGCGTCACACGATCTTCGGCGAGGTTGTCGACTCCGAGTCGCAGAAGGTCGTCGACGCCATCGCCACCACGGCCACCGACCGCAGCGACCGGCCCACCGATCCGGTGGTGATCGAGTCGATCACGGTCTCCTGACGACGCCCCGGGCGAGTCAGCGGGAGCCGGCGTAGCCGGCGGCAGTCAACGCGTCGAGCACGTTCAGCGGGTCTGTGCCCAGATCCCAGCGGGTGAAGACCAGCAGCCGATCATCGGTCGTGTCGATCTCGAGCAGCCGTACCTTGCGGGCCAGACGGCGAAACTCGGTGATGCGGATGATCTTGATATCGCCGCGCTGCAGCAGGTTTGTCCGCGACCAGCCGCGGATAACTAGCCCATCGTCACTGATTGCCAGTTTCGGCCGGGCGCGCCACGAAAGGCTTGCAAACGCCAGCAATCCCATCGCGGCAATCCCCACCAGAATGCGGCCGGGCGTATCTGTGATCAGGGTCACAGCTCCGATAGCCAAGATGAGTCCGAGTATGCCGCAAGCTGCGATTCCGAGCGCCGGAGGGCTCCATTCAGTTTGCTGCATGGGCCATTAACACCCTTTTACCGTTGCTAATGAGGTTATCCACAAGTGCTATCCCCAATGGGGATGAATCACATGAGTGTGATCTGATGGCGGCGAGGTTGCTAAACGGGTAACGCGTGGAGTCCAAGTTGAATTCATACCGGTGCCCGGTACGGCTAACGCCACTTCATCGTGAGCAACAAGCCGGTGATCATGAAAGCAAATGCGATGGCGTAGTTCCACGGACCAAGATCGGCCAGGAACGAGATCTGGTTGGACGCGAGCTGGAACACGAGCAGCCACGCCAAGCCGATCAGCATCAAGCCACAGAACAGCACCACGAACCAAACGCTCGACGGCCCGGTCTTGACCTTGACCGGCGTCCGGCTCACCGGGTTGATGGTGAAGTCGTTCTTCTTGCGAACTTTGGACTTGGGCATTGGTACCTTCGCGGACAGTCGGCGTCACACGGTGCGACGATGTGACTACGAGCCTAACGCAGGCGTGCCCCAGCCAAGAATTCCTGGAGAGGAGCAGATGGCCAAACCTCCCCAGCGTTCGCGGGAGCCCAGTCGTTCCGCCTGGCGGTTCGGCGTGCCGGTGGTGTGCGTGCTCGCGGGGCTGCTGCTCGCAGCTACTCACGGTGTCTCCGGCGGTAGCGAGATCCGCCGTAGCGATGCACCGCGGCTGGTCGACCTGGTCCGCGAGGCACAGCAGTCGGTGGACCGGCTCACTGCCTCGCGCGACTCGCTCGTTTCCATGATCGACAACCACCACGGCGGATCCCCCGGCGCTGATGCCGCGCTGGCAGCGATCACCAACCGCTCGAACAGGCTGGCCGTCGATGCGGGGTTGGACCCGATGCGCGGGCCGGGGCTCGTCGTCACGCTCAACGACGCGCAGCGCGACGCAGAGGGCCGCTTCCCACGCGACGCCTCCCCCGACGACCTGGTGGTGCACCAGCAGGACATCGAGGCGGTGCTCAACGCGCTGTGGAGCGCGGGCGCCGAGGGCATCCAGATGCAGGATCAGCGGATCATCGGCACCGCGGCGCCGCGGTGCGTCGGCAACACGCTATTGCTCAACGGTCGCACCTACAGCCCGCCGTACGTCGTTACCGCGATCGGCGACGCTGCCGCCATGCAGGCTGCGTTGGCGGCGTCACCGTTGGTGACGCTCTACAAGCAATACGTCGTGCGGTTCGGATTGGGCTACACGGAAGTGCCCAGGCCCCAGGTTGATCTCGTCGGCCACAACGAACCCGTCCGGATGCGTTTCGCCAAGCCGGCCGGCCCGGTCGGCTACTGAGCGATTTCGGCGCGCTTGCGGACGCTCAGCGGGCGTTTCCGCGCCGAAATCACAACAAGTAGCCTTGGCAGATGCAGGTCTTGGTCGTCGACAACTACGACAGCTTCGTGTTCAACCTGGTTCAGTACCTGGGCCAGCTCGGTGTGCACGCGCACGTCTGGCGTAACGACGACGACCGGCTGGCCACCGAAGAGGATGTCGCCAAGGCGGCGGAGCACTTCGACGGTGTGCTCCTCTCCCCCGGCCCCGGCACCCCTGAGCGCGCGGGCGCGTCCATCCCGCTCGTCAAGGCGTGCGCCGCAGCGAAGACCCCGCTGCTCGGCGTGTGCCTCGGGCACCAGGCAATCGGCGTCGCGTTCGGCGGCACCGTCGACCGCGCACCCGAGCTGCTGCACGGCAAGACCAGCACCGTATTTCACGCGAATGCCGGTGTGCTGCAAGGGCTTCCGGACCCGTTTACCGCCACGCGCTATCACTCACTGACGATCCTGCCCGAAACCGTGCCCGCCGAACTCGAGGTGATCGCGCGCACCGAAGGCAGCGTCATCATGGGCGTGCGCCATGTCGAGCTACCGATCCATGGTGTTCAATTCCACCCCGAGTCGATCCTCACTGAGGGCGGGCATCGGATGCTTGCCAACTGGCTCGGCTACTGTGGCGCGGCGCCCGCGGAGTCGCTGGTGCGCCGGCTAGAGGACGAGGTGGCCAACGCCGTCCAGGCGGCTACGACGCGAACGCCAGCGTGATCGGGTCGCCGAACTTGACTGTCGCGCCCGGCGCCGGGCTCTGAGTCACCACCGCGTTGGTCCGCTGGCCGCTGTTCTGCACATCGGGTGCCCTGAACAACTGGCCCGTCCAGCCGTAGGCGTTGCGCAGGTTCGGCTCGACGTCGGTCCAGAACCCGCCGCGCACGTCGGGCATCACGAACTGGTTGCACCTCGACAATTGCAGCTGGATCGGAGTATCGACCGGAGAATCCTGTCCGGCGAGCGGAAGGGTGCCGACCACCTGACCGCAGGGTGATGTGCTGTCGACCTGAACCGGCACCACATTGAGGAACCCGGACGCGGTGAGGATCTGCCTGGCGGGGTCCTCCGTCTGGCCCTTGACGTCGGGCATCGGCCGGCTTCTCGGACCGTCTCCCACCACGATGGTGATCTCGTTGGTGACCGCCGACGTCTGATTCGCGCCCGGAATCGTCGTCAGTACTTTGTCCTTCTGTTCTGGTGTCGACTCGGACTTGGACTCCTTGAACTTGCCGAAGCCCGCGCCGGTGAGCTTCTGCACACAGTCGGCGTAGGTGAGGTTCTTACAGTCCTGCACCTCGCGCTGCTCCGGGCCGGTGGACACATTCAGCGTGATCTCGTCACCCGCGCCGACTGACGTGTTCGCCTCCGGCTTGGTGTTGATCACGTGATCGGGCGGAACGGTGGAGTCCGGCTTCTGCTGCGGGTTGACCTTGAAGCCGGCGTTCTGCAGCTTGGCAATCGCATCGGCGCTGACCATGTTGCTCACGTCAGGTACCTGCACATCGCGCGTGTTCCCGCCGAACATGTTGATCGCGACCGTCACCACGACGGTCAGCACAGCGAGCACCGCGACTGCGATGAGCCAGCGGCCCACCGAACCGCCGCGTTCGTCCTTGTCTGCATAGTCGGGCTGCGGGCGCCCGACCTGATCGATCGGCTCGGTGCGGTGCTGCGACGGTGGCGACGACAGCAACGAGGTCCGTTCCGCGTCGGTCAGCACCTTCGGCGCCTCCGGCGCCTCGCCGCTGTGCACCCGCACCAGGTCGGCGCGCATTTCGGCGGCTGACTGGTAGCGATTGTCCGGGTTCTTGGCGAGCGCCTTGAGCACCACCGCGTCGAGTTCGGGCGAGATGTCTTTGTGGCGCTGCGACGGCGGCACCGGATCCTCGCGCACATGCTGATAGGCGACCGCGACCGGCGAATCACCAGTGAAAGGTGGCTCCCCAGTGAGGATTTCGTAAAGCACGCAGCCCAGCGAATAGACATCGGAACGGGCGTCGACCTTCTCGCCACGGGCCTGCTCGGGCGACAGGTACTGCGCTGTGCCGATCACCGCGGCGGTCTGGGTCACGCTGTTGGCGTCGGCCAGCGCGCGGGCGATGCCGAAGTCCATGACCTTCACCGCGCCGCTCTTGCTGATCATGATGTTCGCGGGCTTGACGTCACGGTGGATGATGCCGTGCTGGTGGCTGAAGTTCAGCGCCTGGCAGGCGTCGGCGATCACCTCGATCGCACGCTTGGACGGCATCGGGCCCTCGGTGTGCACGATGTCCCGCAGCGTGACCCCGTCGACGTACTCCATCACGATGTATGGCAGCGGCCCGTTCGCGGTCTCCGCCTCGCCCGTGTCGTACACCGCGACGATGGCGGGATGGTTCAGCGCGGCGGCGTTCTGCGCCTCGCGTCGGAACCTGAGATAGAAGCTGGGGTCGCGGGCCAGGTCGGCGCGCAACACCTTGATGGCCACGTCGCGGTGAAGCCGCAGATCGCGCGCCAAATGGACCTCGGACATGCCGCCGAAGCCGAGGATCTCACCGAGTTCGTACCGGTCGGACAGGTGTTGCGGGGTGGTCATTGCCATGTCTGTTCTGAAACTGTAAGTCGCCGGCCTTCCGGCTCCGTGGTCCCGGGCGGCACCTGCATCTTTGCGGGTAGCGCGATCGCGTCGAGTTGGGTTTCCCCGGTCTCCAGTCCACCACGACCGACGGTGCCCTCATCGGTCCAACGGGGCATCGCCGACGGCGACTGGAACGGGGTCGTCTCGGTGATGGTATTCGTCACCGTCGGCGGGGGTGACTGGTGGCCCTTCTTGTCCTGCGCATTGAGCACGATGAGGACTGCGATGACGATAGCCAGCGCGCCGAGCACACCGGCCGCCCACAACAGCGCGCGCTGACCGGAGGAAAACGTGCGACGCGGCGGCGGAGTGCGGTGGCAGCCGGTCGCGGGCCGCGCCCTGGCAGCGGTCGCCGGTGCCCGCGCCGTGACGTCCGCGGCGGCCCGGGCCTGCGCGGCCGACGGCACCGCCGCAGGCACCGCCCTGCCGATCGACGGCGCCTGATTCGGCCTCGGCGGCCTGCGGCCGGACCGCACCGCAGCCACCGCGTCGGCGAACGGCCCACCGGAGCGGTACCTCATGCCGGGATTCTTGACCAGCGTGATCTCGATGAGCTCGCGCACGTTGGGGGGCAGATCGGCAGGCAGCGGCGGCGGCGTCTCCTTGATGTGCTTCATGGCCACCGTCAGCGCGCCGTCGCCGGTGAACGGCCGCTTTCCCGAAACCGATTCGTAACCAACAACTCCCAGCGAGTACACATCGCTCGCGGCGGTGGCGTCGTGGCCCAGCGCCTGCTCCGGCGCGATGTACTGAGCGGTGCCCATCACCATGCCCGTCTGTGTGACCGGAGCGGCGTCGACGGCCTTCGCGATGCCGAAGTCGGTGAGCTTCACCTGCCCGGTCGGCGTGATGAGGATGTTGCCCGGCTTTACGTCGCGGTGCACGAGACCTGCGGTGTGCGCGACCTGCAGCGCGCGGCCCGTCTGCTCGAGCATGTCGAGGGCGTGCCGCAGCGAGAGCCGACCGGTGCGCTTGAGCACCGAGTTCAACGGTTCACCGTTGACCAGTTCCATCACCAGGTACGCGGTGCGGCCCTCACCGTCCATCTCGGTCTCGCCGTAGTCGTACACGCTGGCGATGCCGGGGTGGTTGAGCATCGCGACGGTGCGTGCCTCGGCGCGGAACCGTTCGACGAACTCGGCGTCGGTGGAGTATTCCGCCTTGAGCACCTTGATGGCGACGCGGCGGCCCAGGCGCGAGTCGATGCCCTCCCAGACCTGGCCCATGCCGCCGGTGGCGATCAGCCGCTGCAGCCGATAGCGGCCGGACAGCGTCACTCCTACCCGGGGGCTCATTGCTCGCCTCCCGCGCTTTGTGTGTTTTCGGCGCGCGCACGCCCGCTGAGCGTCCTCGAGCGCGCCGAAATCACAAACTGGCTCACGACGCCTCCCGCAGCGCGGCCGCGATGGTGGCGCGCCCGATCGGTGCGGCCAGGGCGCCGCCGGTGGCCGAGAGCCGGTCACCGCCGTTCTCGACCAGCACGGCGACCGCAACCTTGGGGGCCGATGCCGGCGCGAAGGCGATGTACCAGGCATGCGGCGGGGTGTTGCGCGGATCGGTACCGTGCTCCGCCGTGCCGGTCTTCGATGCGATCTGCACGCCGGCGATGGCTCCCTTCTGCTGTGTCACCTGCTCGGCGGCGACCATCAAATCCGTAAGTGTATTCGCGACCTGCTCGGACACCGCCCGGCGCTCCTCGCGCGGAGCCGTCGTGCTGATGTTCGCGAGGTCGGGTCCCTTCAGACTATCGACAAGGTAAGGCTGCATGATCACCCCTTTGTTCGCGATGGTGGCGGCGACCAGCGCGTTCTCCAGCGGTGTCAGTGCAACATCTTTCTGCCCGATGCTCGACATGCCGAGCGCGGCGGCGTCGGCGATCGGGCCGACGGTGGATTGGGAGACCTGTAGAGGAATCGTGGGGGGAGGGGTGTCGAGTCCGAACGCCATCGCGGTCGACCGCAGTTTGTCGGCGCCGGTGTTGATGCCGAGCTGGACGAAGGCGGTGTTGCAGGATTTCGCGAACGCATCGCGCAGGGAGGCGGTCGGTCCGGCGCCGCACGCCGCTCCGCCGTAATTCTCCAGCGTTGCGGTGCTGTCCGGCAGCGCGATTCGGGGTGCGGCGGTCAGCTGGGTGTTCTCGGTGGCACCGGCCTGCAGCGCGGCCGCGGTCGTGATGACCTTGAAGGTGGACCCTGGCGGATACGTCTCCGAGATGGCTCGGTTCAGCAGCGGCGAGTCGGGATTGTCCCGCAGCTGCTGCCAGGCGGTCGACTGTGCCTGAATGTCGTGGGTGGCAAGCAGGTTCGGGTCGTACGACGGCGACGAGACCATCGCGAGGACCTTGCCTGTCGACGGCTCCAGCGCCACTACCGCGCCCTTGCAGGGACCGTTGCAGCCATCCTCCATCGCATCCCAGGCCGCCTGCTGAACCTGGGGATTGATGGTCGTCGCGACATTGCCGCCGCGCGGATCGCGTCCGGTGAAGAAGTCGGCCAGCCGCCGCCCGAACAGCCGCTGATCGGAGCCGTTGAGAATGGAGTCCTCGGCGCGCTCCAACCCGGCGCTCGAATAACTCAGCGAGTAGAACCCGGTGACCGGCGCGTAGGCGAGCGGATTGGGATAGACGCGCAGGAAGCGGAACCGGCCTTCGGTGGAAACCGAATAGGCGAGCAGCTGGCCGCCGGCGGAGATCTGGCCGCGCTGGCGCGAGTACTCGTCGAGCAGCACCCGTTGGTTACGTGGATCCGCGCGCAGCCCGTCGGCCTTGAATACTTGTGTCAGTGTGGCATTGGCCAACAGCAGCACGATCAGCGCCATGATCGTCACGGCAATGCGGCGCAGTGAGGTGTTCATACCTTCTCGATCACCTCGGTGCTCGCCGCCGCGATCGGAGTGGACTGCGGCCGGGTGACGATGGGGCGGCGTGCGGCGTGCGAGATGCGCACGAGTATCCCCAGCAGCGCATAGTTGGCCAGCAACGACGAACCGCCGTATGACATCCACGGGGTGGTGAGCCCGGTCAGCGGGATCAGGCCGGTGACACCGCCCACCACGATGAACAACTGGATCGCCAGGGTCGACGCCAGGCCCGCGGCCAACAGCTTGCCGAAGCTGTCCCGCACCGCGATCGCGGTGCGCAGCCCGCGGATGATCACGATCGCGTACAGCATCAGCACCGCGGCAAGGCCGACCAGACCGAGCTCTTCACCGACTGCGGCGATGATGAAGTCGGTCGACGCGGCGGGCACGGTGCCGGGCTGGCCGTTGCCGAGGCCGGTCCCGAAGATGCCGCCAGTGGCGAAGCTGAACAGCGACTGCACCATCTGATAGCCGGCGCCGTCCGGATCGGCGAACGGGTCGAGCCAGGTTTCCACACGGACCCGGACGTGGCCGAAAATGTAATACGCCGCAACACTTCCCGCGGCGAACAGCGCCAGGCCGATGACCACCCAGCTGAACCGGTCGGTGGCCACGTAAACCAGCACCAGAAACGACGCGTAGAGCAGCAGCGAGGTGCCGAGGTCCTTTTCGAAGACCATCACGCCGACGGAAGCGATCCAGGCCGCCAGCAGCGGCGCAAGATCGCGGGGGCGCGGCAGGTCCATGCCGAGGAAGTGCTTACCGGCACTGGTGAACACGCTGCGCTTGGCCACCAACACCGCGGCGAAGAAGATGAGCAGCAGGATCTTGGAGAACTCTGCGGGCTGAATTGAGAAGCCCGGCAACTCGATCCAGATCTTCGCGCCGTTCTGCTCCGACATCGACCGGGGCAGCACAGCGGGGATGGCGAGCAGGATCAAGCCCGTCAAACCGCAGATGTAGCCGTAGCGCGCCAATAGCCGGTGATCACGGAGGAAGATGACCACCAGCGAGAAGCCGATGACACCGACGAGAGTCCATAGCATCTGCTGATTGGCCGTGCCGCCCAGCCCTTTTGCCGACGGTCCGCCTGCCGCCAGGTCCAGGCGGTGAATCATCACCAGGCCAAGGCCGTTCAGCAGCGCGACGACCGGCAGCAGCAGCGGATCGGCGTACGGTGTGAAGCGCCGGATGGCCAGATGCGCACCGCTGAACAAGGCGAGATAGGCCACCGCGTATTGCGCGAGATCCCAATGGAGGCCTTGTTCCTGGTTGGCCTCGACGAGAAGCAGGGCCACCATGGTGATCACCGCAGCGAAGCCGAGCAGGAACAGTTCGGCGTTGCGCCGGTTCGGCAGCGGCGGCACGACGGTCACTGGCGACTGCGGCTGCGTCGTCATGACAGTTCCCGGCAGTTCGTTCCCGGTTCAGGTGGCGGGGGAGGCAGCGCGGTCACGGTGGGCTGCGGAGAGGGCGACGGCGAAGGCGGTGGCGCGCCTGGCGGCGGGGCACCAGGTGGCGGCGGGCCAGGAGGTGGAGGGCCAGGAGGTGGAGGGGCCGGCGCGGTCACCGTGGTCGGGGTCTCGGGCGCGGGACTTGCCCCACCGGATTCAGGAATGCCGGGATTCACCGGTGTCGGGGGCAGATGCGGTGTCGGCGTCGTGGTGGTCGGCGTCGGGGTGCGCGGTGCGCACGTCGGCAGGACCGAACTGCGGGCGAGTTCCTCAATCTGGGCGATGGCGTCGTCGAGCGAGCCCGACGGCAGACCGGCAACCACCTGCGCCCGCTCCGACGGCCGCATGTCGTTGACGCCGAGCATGCGGCAGTCCAGGTTGGTCTGGGATTGCCCGGCGCTGATGAGCGACAATTCATTTCGCGCGTTGAGACAGCCCAACAGGTAGGGCTCCTGGAGTGCGAAACCCAGAAAGGAGCCCTGCACACCCCGCATGATCGACACGGTGCCTTCGTGCGCGGTGACGTAGTAGTTACTGCGCACGATCTCGCGGCCGACCGCCAGGGCGGCGAGCACCACCAGCACCAGCAGGGCGGCAGCGATGATCATACGGCGCCGGGACCGTGGTTTGCGTTCGGGCGCTTCCGGTTGTGGCACAACGCGTTTGGCCTCGTTGCGGCGTGGGTTGAACGCCGAAGCGCGACCGGCCGCGGTGTTGGGCGGCGCGGCCTGGTCGTCGTCGCCGGACACCGCACCCGCGAGGATGGGCTGGGTCTGGCCGCCGTAGTCGTAGTCGATGACGTCGGCCACCACGACGGTGACGTTGTCAGGGCCGCCCCCGCGAAGCGCCAATTCGATTAGCCTGTCAGCACTTTCGGCGACGTCTGCGATCTGCAGCGCCTCGAGGATGGTTTCGTGGCTGACCGGATCCGACAAGCCGTCGGAGCACAGCAGGTACCGGTCGCCGGCCCTCGCCTCACGCATGATGAGCGTGGGCTCCACTTCGTGCCCCGTGAGCGCACGCATGATCAGCGAGCGCTGCGGATGGCTGTGCGCCTCCTCGGCGGTGATCCGGCCCTCGTCGACGAGCGTCTGGACGAACGTGTCGTCCTTGGTGATCTGGTTGAGCTCGCCGTCGCGGAGTAGATAGCCGCGGGAGTCGCCGATATGCACGAGTCCAAGCCTGTTGCCCGCGAACAGGATTGCTGTCAGCGTCGTGCCCATGCCCTCGAGTTCAGGATCGGCTTCGACGTGCGCGGCGATCGCGGAGTTGCCCTCGCGGACCGCGGCGTCGAGCTTGGAGAGCACGTCGCCGCCGGGCTCGTCGTCGTCGAGGTGGGCCAGGGCGGCGATCACCAGCTGCGAGGCCACCTCGCCCGCGGCGTGGCCACCCATCCCATCGGCGAGGGCCAGCAGCCGTGCGCCGGCGTACACGGAGTCCTCATTGTTTGCGCGGACCAAACCGCGGTCGCTGCGAGCGGCGTATCGAAGCACCAGTGTCACGGGCGCAGCTCGATTACGGTCTTGCCGATTCGAACCGGCGTGCCCATCGGAACCCGTACCGCCGTCGTCACCTTCGCCCTGTCAAGGTATGTGCCGTTGGTCGATCCTAGGTCCTCGACATACCATTCCGAACCTCGTGGGGAGAGCCTGGCGTGCCGCGTCGAGGCGTAGTCATCGGTGAGCACCAGCGTCGAGTCGTCGGCACGGCCGATCAGCACGGGCTGCGAGCCTAGCGTGATGCGGGTGCCGGTCAGTGCGCCTTCGGTCACGACCAACTGGCGTGCCACGTGGCGGCGGCCCCGGTTGGGCAGCAGCGCGCCGCGCAGCGCCAGCCCCCGTCGCACCATGACCGCTCCGGTCGGTGCGTAGATGTCAGTCCGCAGGATCCGCAGCACCGACCAGATGAACAACCACAGCAGCAACAGGAAACCGACGCGCGTCAGCTGCAGTACTAACCCCTGCATCTGACGTCCTCTCTGAGGTCAAAGGTCGCCGGCCTACCGGCTCCGGCCCCCTCCCGCTCACGTCGTGCCGGTAACGCAAGCTTTGGCAACGTCACGATACTTGGACAGCGATCGACGTGAGGGTGAAGCTCCAGCTTCCTACCGGCCACGGCCGGGCCGATCCGGGCCCAGTGCTCAGTGAACGCGGACGATGATCTCGGAGTGACCGAGCCGGATCACGTCGCCGTCGGCCAGCTGCCACTCCTGCACCGGCGCGTTGTTCACCGTGGTGCCGTTGGTGGAATTGAGGTCGGACAGCAGCGCGACCTGGCCGTCCCAGCGGATCTCCAGATGCCGGCGGGACACACCGGTGTCCGGCAGCCGGAACTGTGCGTCCTGGCCCCGACCGATCACGTTGGCGCCTTCACGCAGCTGGTAGGTACGGCCGCTGCCGTCGTCGAGCTGCAGGGTGACAGTCGCGCCGCCTGCCGCGTAGCCGCCCTCGGCGTAGCCGCCGCCATAGCCCTGCCCG